>Ga0265301_10004188_pt1 | contig 14694 bp, 10 predicted proteins | sample AusTroGonzalo_MG_2_FD_193488 | JGI IMG/M metagenome (GOLD analysis project Ga0265301, IMG submission 193488) | Bovine rumen microbial communities from tropical cattle in Woodstock, Queensland, Australia - Gonzalo_04 | ecosystem: Host-associated > Mammals > Digestive system > Stomach > Rumen ...
CAGACTGCCGTCCTCTACGTCCTCGAATCCGACAGGGTTTATACCCCTCTTCACGTCCTTCTGATACAGTTGCGTCAGTTGGAATCCGTACAGCGAAGAGGACGCGATATGCTCGACGTTCACGCAGTTTTGGAATCCGTTATACATAAAGCGTTTCGCAGCCTCGTACAGCGTTTCCTTTGAAAAAGTGATATAGAACCCGTTCCCGTTCTCGTCAATCCTGTAAATCGGAAAATCAGCGCGCATAATCACGGACAGAACCCTGTGCTGCTCCTCATCAGTGATAGAGAACTTCAGCGGTTTGGTAGCCGCGTTGTCCTTTGAAAAAGCAACCCAAGAAAGTTCAGTCGCGGGGTGTTCCACGAGGGAAACCGTAAAAATGCCTATACTGTAATCGTTCAGAACCGCGTCGTACACGGGCAGTCCGTTTATAGTCCTGTTCTGCATAACTATCCTTTTATTTTTATATTTATTTATTATCTATCAGAAAGTCGTCTCGGATTCGCGGGCGTTGTAGTTGTTCATACCCTCCGCCAAATCCTTGTCAACTATATACGCGCGTACGGGCGTCTGTGCCGCAGCCTCCGCGTAATCAGCCGCGTTCAACCCGTAGGTGTACTGCAACTGCGGCGTCCTGTCGGTCAGTTTCGGTGCGCTTGCGGCGGTGTCCTCACCGTATTTGGTATTCTTTATTTTCAGCACCTGAGCCACACCCGCAGCGCCTGCCGCAGCCGCGTTAGCAACCTTCACGTAGTAGGAAGGAACCGTAGGATCCGCGAGAGCCTGAACGACGGCTGCGATACTGTTTATAACCGCCGTGGCGTACTGCAGCGCCTTTACGCCGTCAAACGCCCTTTCGTTAGTCTTTCCCTGCGCTTTCAGGCTTTCTTCCCACGCGTCAGCGACATTACCCAAGAGGTTTGACGTAGCCTTTCCGTAGGAATCGAGATACTTGCCCATAGAACCCCAGAAAGCGTTCCAACGCGCGAGACGCCTTTTCTGTATCTTCTCTTCCATCAGGGCTAACTCGTCCTGCATTTGCAGATATTCCTCTTTGTCGTCAAGCCCCTGCGCTTTCATAGACTCCAACGCAGACCTGACGATAGATATGTTGGTTCTCAACGTTTCTATATCCTTTTTAGGGAACAGCATATTGATATAGGAGAACCCCTCGGGATTATCGGATTCAGCCATAGCCTTCGCGATACCCTTGTCAAACACCTCGTCAAAATATTTAATGAACTCTTCGCCGACGCCGAGTTTTTGCAGTTCGTCTTTCGCCACTTTGCTGAACTTTTGGGCTATCTGACGCGCAGCCTCGAACTCGCCGCTGTCCAGTTTGTTTTGGAACGCCTCCTCGTAGGATTCAAAGATAGTCTGCGCCATACTGATACCCGCGTCGTCGAGTTCCTTTGACTTTTCAAAATACATTTTTATAGCGGTAGTCAAAGGCTGTCCAACCTCTTTCTCTATATCGGCTTCCGACATACTCCTGAACCTTTCCAACGGCTCGCCCTTTGACGCCTCCTGATAGAGATAGTCCACGGTCTCTTTCAATATGTCGTACTGTTTCCTCTGCTCGGCGGTAGCCTTTCCTATCATACGGGCGCGTTCCACGTCGTAGCCCAACACGGTTTTCAGGATATTCTCGTACCTGCTGACGTTCTCGTACTGCGACGTGATTGAGTTCGTCTGCCTTTCTATATATTCGGAGGCGTTCTTTTCGTACTCTTTCTTGTAGTACGCCTGCATAGCCTTCTGATACTTTTCCTGCGCAGCGAGGACGCCTTTCGTCAATACATCTTTCTGTTCTTCGGTAACGCCCGTCAGTTTGCCCGCGGCGTCCACAGCCTCGTCAATCTGTTTGTTGACGTCGCTGTACTCGTCCTCTATCTTCTGAACCTCCGTTTTCTGTTCCTCGATAACCTTTTTAGCCGCAGTCAGTCCCGCGTTCAGCGCGTCCTGCAACGCCTTCAGTTCGGCTGCTGCTGCGTCAGCGGCGTCCTTTACCGCCTTTTTAGCGGCATCGGTGGCTTCCTTGTAGCCCTCTATCTCCAAATCAAACTGCCTTTCGGACAGCGTCTTTTCCTCTGACTTTATCTGTTCCTCGAGTTCCTCTACGGCTTTTTTCGCCTCGCGGTATTCCTTTGCCTCGCCTTTCAACAGGCGCTGTATAGCGTTGTGGGATTTCAGCCTTTCAACGGTAGCCTTCGCGCTTTCGAGTTCCGCTTTCTTGGTGTCTATCGACGCCTGAATCTGCTGTATTTGGAACTTCAAAATATCACGCTGCGACTTTCCCTGCGCCTGCATAATGCGAACCTGCCTGTCGAGTTGCTCCTTTTGGTCCTCGTATTTCTGTTTCAGTTTTTCGGCGGTTACGACGCTATCAGTGTTGCTCTTTTTGATAATACCGAGTTTCTCCCCGATTTTCACGAGCCAATTCGCCACGTCCTCGAGGTGCGCTACCAACATACCGACGGCGGCGACGATAATACCGATACCGAGCGTCATAAGCACGGTACGCAGCACTGAACCCGCTGTCGCGGCTGCTGTTTCAGACGCAGCCATTTCGTTCAGCGTCTGTGAGTTCACCTTGTTCGCGGCGGAGTTCTTAACGGTTTCAGCCGTAGCCGCCTTTTCGCCCGCTACAAACTTCACAAGGGATTTCAGCATACCCGCTATTCCCTTCGCGCCCGTAATCAGTCCGACAGTCAGTCGTAGGTTGTTCATACCCTCGTCAAGCCCGTCTGTCGCGATTCCAGCGATTGATAGGACGCCCGACATAGCCTGTATTCCGTTCACCATATCGCCGCCTACCTGCTTTACCTCGCCCATAGACTTCCCGATAGAGGACAGGGCGTTACCGTAGTTTCCTACGTTGCGCTGAAAGTTTCCGAGTTCGTAATCATACGCTTTCGCCGCGTCGTTCAGTTCCTTGTACTTGGTGGCGAGCCTGTCCCACGCGGGATTCAACTGCCCGTCAATAGTCTTGGGCAGTGCGTCCATAGCGTTCTTCACCTCGCGCAACTGCGCTTTCAGGTTGTTGTACGAACCCTCAACGCCGTCCGCGCCTTTCTTGGTGATTCCCATTACGCGGTTAAGTTCCTGCTGCGACTGAATCAGTTTGCCCTCGGCGTCCGCTATCGCCTTTTCGGTGTCAGCGTTCCTTTCCTCTGCGTTGGAAAGAGCAACTATCTCGTCGCGCAACCCCTTTATGTTGTCGCGCAAATCCTTTACGTTCTTTACGGATTCGGTAGTGCCTATCTTGATAACAGGCGTGCGCGTACTATTTTCAAAATCTGCCATCTATAACAACTGCTTTTTTTTTAATATTATCCCGCGCATCCGCGCACTTTTATTTGGATTTTTCAATTATTTTTCTATTTTAGGACAATAAAATGCTCCGCTTGACCGTTCTTGATCGCGCGGAGCAAAATCTTGATCCTCACAAACAGTTATACGTCAATAACCACCCATTCGCTCGGAATATAGTTGTCGCTGCGCGTTACAGTCAGTGCTGCGTTCTTGTACAGCGTGCGCGTGTTGTCGTTTGGACAATTACGCAGTATCTGATAGAGGTCGTCGTTTATTCCCGTATATTTTCTGATATGAACGTTCTTTATGTCGTAGCAACTGTTGAACATTCGGTAGAACGGGCGTGAACCACTCTTTGAAACCGCCTCTATGTACGGGCTGTTCCCTATATTTGCCGAATCGAACATATGTGTATACGCGCTCGCGGGAAGAACCTCTGCGGGCAGTACCAAACGTCCCGCATCGACGAGCCCAGCAAATCCTTGGAACATATAACTCAAGGTATTTCCGTTCAGCGTTGTCTGTCCCGAGAAATTGTGCCCATATACCAAAGACATAGCGTTTCCGTGTACGGAGAACTGCGTAGTCGCTGGATCTACATTATCCAACGTAGCGTTCCAAGCAATCCTGAACCCGTCAAGCGTATCAGCCGAATGGTTGACGTAGCCGCGGATAGCAGCGTACTGTGAGTCCACCCTGCTTTCGGGTAGGCTGTCCGTGGATATCAGAACCTTGTCTCCTGCCGACATAGGTATTGCCAAATACCCGCCCGCGTCAGCGTCATATAGGTTAAATGTTTGCCAAGTGTTTCCTCCATCCCTTGAATAGTCAATCGTAGATGCTGAAATAGGGCCTGGTAAAGTAGGATATACATTTACAACACGGAATCTGATACCTGAAGTGTAACCAGTATCACCCGACAACATTTCAATAGTCAGGTAGTTGTTTATTTCCGTCTCTACTGGTGAGTTGTCATACTGCGTCAGTTCGTAGGCGTACCAAGTCTCGTTGTCAATAGAGAACAGAATCCAACCCGTCCTGTCGTTGTCTCCCGCGTTTTCGGAAACTGTCACGGTTGCACCCGTGATACCCGTCTGTACGTCGGTTATCCAACTTGCTCCCGATACCTGCGTAAATACCTCGCTGACGTTCTGCTTGTAATACGGGATTTCGGTAGTCCCCGATTCGTGGGTTATCGTGCCCGCCGTTACAGTCAGGTTGAACGTAGCCGCAGTAGTGCCTGACGCCTGCGATACCGTCCAAACAGCCGCAGCCGTTGCAGGTGAATCCACGAACCTGAAGTAAATGCTTCCGAACCTGCTGTTGCCTGTGTTCTCGTTGACTGTCACAGTGATAGTCGTATCGCCTGACGTTGACGCCGTATCGGTTGTGTAGCATACGTCGGAATAGTAGTTCTCACAGAACCAGGCCTTGTTGCTCGATACCTGAACCTGAATAGTTCCACCCGTAGCGGGGTATTGGTAAACGTAGTCAGGAGACAGCGTGATAGACGGGTTGCCCGCGCCGTTCTGATTGATATAGGAACTGCGCTGATAGCCGCCGTTCGGCGTCTGTACGTATATATACGCGCTCCTGCTCGAGGCGTCCGTGTTCTGTCCGAGTCCTACGGTTATCGTAGTGCCGCCGCTGTCAGTCGCGCTGCCCTGCGAAGGCGTGATAGCGGTAATAATGCCCGTGTAATCCGTAAGGGCGCTCCAATCGCTGTCAGGGCATTTCAGCGTGAACGTCCTCGTGCCGCCTGAATAGTCAACGTTGCCCTGTTCGTGCGGGCCCTCAAGGGAAAGCGTGACGCCCGCCTGCGTCAGATAGACGCGCACAGAAGCCTCGCCCGCAATAACTGTCATACCGCGCTGTATCGCAGACGTGCCGCCGTTCGCGGGTATAGTCCACGTACCCGTGTAGTCGCCCGTTCCCGAGGTTGCGGATACCGTGGTTTGACTGTCGTAGTAGTCCATAACCCAATCCCCGCCGTCGGAAACAACTATAGTATATTGGACAGTGCCGCCGCTGAACCCGACGCTGTCGCTTGACAGGGTGAGCGTCAGTGTGCTGCCCGAAACGACGTCCACGCTCGTATAGTTCGCCCTGTCCTGAACCTTCACCAAAACCACGTCCGTAAGGGCGTCTTTCGCGACGTTGTAGTCACTTATAGATACCATACGGTATATCGCCCCGTCGAGCCAATAAAAACGCCTTAAATAGTCTATATTCGGCTTTTCCTTGAACAGCATTTTTGTTTTCAGTACGTGGGTATCCTTTGAATACAAATCGCTGATATAGGACTGCCAAAACTCCTCGTAGATAGTGGAGCCTGGTCTGTAAATGGCGTTCGGTATGTAAATCTCCTCGGGACGCCCGAAATCGAGGCTGCGCATAATGTAGCCCGACGCCTCGTAAATCTGATAGCGCGAGAAATAGGGGCACTCCGATATGCGTATAGCCAATCCGTTGCCCATAGCGTCAGTCTCGTTGTTGGTGAAAAGCCAGCAGGGACGGGATTGGTTCAGTATGTTCATATAACTGTTGTCGTCGGTTATATAGTATCCGAGTTGCTGTGCGCCCACGGAAAGCGCCTTGCTGCCGTAGTGCATAAGCAGTACGTTCGTTCCGTCGGCGGGGCTGTTGTCAGCCGTGTGCAGTTGCACCTTGTCAAACAGGTCGTAGTACATATAACCCGTCGTGAATCCCGAGAACGCGTCAATAGTTGACGAGGGGTTCACCTCAACCTCGTGGGTGTTGGTGCTGTCGGTGGTATCGTACAGCAGGTAGGAATACCCAGGGAACATCCAAGGTTTTGACGTGGTGTCCTGTCCTGTGTAGCAGAAGGCTGCGGAACGCTCCAAAACCTGTACGGCATTTTTGAAAATATTACCGTCCAAAACCTCCGTGGTGTCTCTGTTGAAGTTGTAGTCGGTGTTTATCAGCGCCTGCCCGTATTTCTTTCCGTAGGTGTCCTCGTACGCCTTTCCGTACTCGCTCTCATCCGCGTCAAGATTCCAAGAATACCACTTTGTATTGAATACCAAAGGTTCTATCTTCGCGTTCTGCCTGTCTATGTAGGGTTCTATATCCGTCAGCGAATCCCTCAAGAAAAAGTTCTTTCGCGTCAGGATGGAGACTTTTTTTCTTATCGGATCCTGCAAAAAATACAGGCCGAATATTTTTGCGTATGAGAGCAAAAACTCGGCGGGTGAATAGTCAGTGTCCAACAGCTGTTTCTTCGTGAACGCCGCGCCCGTCCTGATACCCTCGTTGGTTTTGAACGCCACGGTGGAACTGTTTATAGTCACGTCAAAATTGTTGAACGTATAGGCTGAATAGCGCGTCAGTTCGCCGCCCTGAGTCAGCCTGTAATAGACATATTTAGGCCCGTTTTCAGTACCGCCCGTCTTGTATACCTTCGTCACCAAAACCTTCAGCGTACTGCCCGCGGGAACGTTCTGCGCCGTCAGTGAAATCTCCTCGTTCCACCTGTACGTGCTGCCCGATACCTTGTGGAAATAACTGCCCTTCGCCGTTATATAGTCACTGCCGTATGGTTGGTTGTATGTGAACGCGGTGATAGGGATAAAATACGCCGCTACAGTGTTGTACCCCATCCTTTGTGTCCTGCGGGCTCCGTATGAACTTGTGATAAAATACTCGGGACTGCCCGCGACGGGATTTCCAGCGGCGTCGTAGGCTACCAACTGAACGAAGATAGCCGACGCGTAGTATTTGTTCGAAGCGGAAGAATAGGCGCAGATAACCAAATCGTCGTAGGTTGTGTTGGAAACGCCCTGAATATCCAAGTTCAGTTTTACGTTGACGTCGTACGCCATACCGCTGTCAGGTTCTGACATTACCGCTAAATAGTCCTCGTAGTAGCCTGGGTCGCCCGTGGTTGTGTTTCCCGTCGCCTTTGTCGTTACCGAAACCGTAGCCGAAGAGGAAACCTCCTTCGTGTTGTAGTCCATAGTTGACAGCATAGGCAAAGTAACCCATAAATCGTTGTAGTAGCAGTTCTGCTCACTAAACCACCCGCTGTCCAACTCAACCTCGTAGCCACCGTTGTTTCGGCTGTCGCAAATCGCCTCTATAACGCGCCTGACGTTCAGTACGGGACGCATAAGGTAGCTGCGGAACTCGCGCATTTCAGCGCCCGTGTACTCGCGGGAAAGTTCGGCGAGCGCATAGCCGCCGTACGTCTGATACGTCGTTCCGTCCTCTGTCACGGAAGTAACGACGATAGAACCGCGCCCACCTGGTCGCCTGTAAGGGCGTCCGTTGGCGTCAACGTAACTCTGTTGGACAGTACCGACGTTCATAAGAACCTTGTTCGCGTCAAAGTCCTGCGGAAGTCCGTTGTAGGCGGGAGCGAAGTTCAGCACGCGCCATTTGGTATCGCCGCTGTCCATATTGTCCCACGCTTCCTTTACGGTAGTCCTGTTTATCTCGAATCCCAACTCAAGAGGCGTCCCGCTGTCGGTTGCTGAATAGAACTCCAAGTCGGATATCCTCTTTTTGTCGTCGTTTCCCGCTGCCGCGTCCGTGTACTCGAGGTTGGAGAAGAACTCACCCAACCCGCCGAACAGGCTGACGCTGTACGACAGGCTGTTTCGCGTCTGCGTTATGTCGTTCAGTTTGCAGTATCCCGTCTGATAGATTTCGTTATCCACGTACAGCGTGAAAGGCGTTTTCCTTGTCGCGTCAAAACCCGTTCCCGTAGTCCTGTCGCCTGCCCAATACTGCCCGAAAATCTTGTTGTTAGCCTTTGACCCAGGCAGCGTTATCGTCTTTGAATAACTGTTGCGGACTGCCGCGGGTGAAGTCAAATCGTCTACCTTGAAAGTATAGAGGATATCGGGGACGTTCTGAAACTCCGCCTCCAAATCACCTATGTATAAATGTACGCTCCTTTTCATTTTTTATCGTCTGTCTGCCGTCTGTGAGCCGTCTACCTTTATGGTATATGAAACCAACCTTTCGCCGCCGTTCCTGTACGTCTTGTACTCCGCCGACGTGTCCGTGATAACCACGGGAAAATACTCGTTTGTGTCCAAAAGGTGAAGCCAAACGCGCGTCGAAGGGAACAGGTTGCGGACAAGCCTTTCAGCCTCGTCGTCTTTCAGCCAAGAGGTGTGCAGTTCCCAAGACGGCGTTATCTCCGTTATATACCTGTTGCGCCCGTGTTGGATATCTCTGTTGTCGTACGCACGGTACAGGTCGCCCTGCGTATATTTGTCGGTGCGCTTTACGAGCCCCTCTATCAGAAACGCGTCATACCCGCCGCGGCTGTTGAGATAGTACAGCGCAGCGTCTCCGCAGTAGTTGACGTCATACAGCGTCTGCCCGCTTACGCTCACCTTTTCTCCTATAAAGTTGGAAGCGTCGGTGACGTAGGTTGAAACGCCTGATGGGAAAACTATATTAAGGTTAGCCATAAAAAATATTTGCTTTTTTCGTTTATTTTTTTATATTAGGACAATATCCTGAGCTACGAAACAGTATAATCGCCGTCAGTACAGTGATACGTTCCGAGAGGCGCAAAAATCACGGTGTTCTGAAAATCGCTGCGAGTGCCCATATAGTAGAAATCAACCCCCTGTGGCAATCTGCCGTTAGTGTTGTATTTATATCCGAAAAACCTTAACCTGCGTCCTAACGTAACCCTTTGCAAATCAGGCATATCATACACCGCATCATACGACAGCCAAATAATGTTCGGCAGATATAGTTCCGTTATCCCTTTGAATCCCTGCAACGAACTTTCCAACATATAGACGCAACTCCATATATTGATATCGTCAATAGTTACGCTGCTTTGATAATAATACGGCGTACTGTGGTCAGGAGAAATATCCCCGATATACAACGCTCGCGGCACGTAAATCTCTTTGAACCTCAAATTGCGCCCTGTATGGTCGAGCAAATCATAATCCCCATACGAAGAAAGGTACGGCGCTATCAGCCCGTCTGTCAGAACATTCTTTGAAACAAACTTTGTGATAATATCCTTTCCGTCCCCCGAGTTTATCGTTTCAAGATATGTTATAGTCCATTCTTCTTCTTCATTATAAACAATATTGCCGTTTATTGAAATCCCGCTGACGCCGTTATAATATCCACCCGCAATAGGATATCCGTTGCTCTGTGCCTCGACGTCTGTCGGGAAATAAACCACTGATGCGCTCTTCGGTTCTTCATCCACATATCCTGAACAGAAATAATACTTGTACTCATACTGCGTCCCGCTAACGGCTGAACCCCTTGTGTATTCCTGCGGAAGTATGCCAGGCTGCCCGATAAAGAAACTGTCGTTCACAAGGGTATCGTCTATATAGGCATATACGCGTCTTTCGTAGGGCCCGTCAGTCGTATTTGCACTGATAACCACGTCCGTTGAACCTGAATAGTACCATACCGTAACGCCGCTGATATTTACTCCCACGTTTTCCTTGTAATCACTAGCAGCGGTAATGGAACGCTCAAAAACGTCGTTCAGATAAATGTCAAACCTGATAGTCTGCGGGTTCAGCGTTCTGAAACCAAGCGTGACAGTTTCGCCATCCTGCGGTATCGCAACCATTATTCCCCTTGTATAGACAGGGTCTATCCTGATATCACGCTGCCCCTCTCCTTTGATATAACGGAAATCTCCGCCTGTATCTACGGCAGACTGCTCAAAATATATCACGTCAAGCGGACGGCTATAGTTAGTACTTCCGCCGTAACTATCCAAAAGATAATATTGGCAAACAACCTGACGCGGGACAGACAAAGGATTGGATTTTAGTATGGCATAGAAACCGTCTCCATTTTCGCTTCTGAAAAAATGCTGAATACGGGTTTCGCCTGACACTGTATACGGCTCAAACATTTCAGTCGCATCTGGATACCATCCTGCCCCTATAAAGTTGAAAATATTTTCGTTTCCGTAAGGTATGTTGGTGTCGCAGATATACCAACGTTTTTCACCGCTTTCGTGGAAATCGTAATGCACGGTATCCTCGCACAGAATCATATACCAGTTCTTTCCCCATTCGTAGTTTATGTTTCCGATAAAAATCTTCTGTCGCGGATCCGAACGCCCGTTGACGGGCTCAGCATCCAACTCTTTCCTGCCCGCCCAACCGCGCGTGTATTCCATAAGTACCGTGTACTCCTCCAACAGCGTCCTGTTGTCTGAATAGAGGTAGAACTCGCGCAGTTGCTTCGGATGTGGTACTAAAACCCCGTCAAAGTCCCTGAAATCGGGCATATTCGTATCCAACCAATCACGGACTATCCTCGCTACGTTTATTGACAATACGCCGTTCTGCGGGTTCTTTACCGCCTTTCCCTGAAAGATAGGGGCTTCCTCTGTGTCTACGGTTATGTAGTAGTCCAGCGTGTCAGCGCTCGACGTGTAAAAAAAATCTGTTGCCGAAGAAAAATACTGCATATAGAATCCTTTTTATAACGTTATATAAAAATTGGTGGCAAAGCATTTCTGCCTCATATCGGCGTGCCTGTTCACGGGTTCGTTCAATAGACTCCCGTTTACTGCGCTGCCGCTGAATCCGTAGAGAATATCAATACCGCCGAGCCCCTGTTCGCTGCCGCCGTTGTAAACCCTGCTTATATGGAAATAGTCGGTAGCCCCGCTATCAGCCGTCAGTCCCGTCGCTGAAGGGTTGAAAGTTCCGTTATAGAGATAGTCGCGCGCTATCCTGTTTATATATATTCGTATCGGAGTCCCGTCGGGAAACTTTTCAGCATACCCCTCGTAGACGAGCGTACCGTTCCTGTATACACGGAAATCCAACGTATCACCCGAATACTCGAGATACGTGTCCTCCCATACGTTTATAAGATTTTTTCCACCTATCATTATCTAAAATAGCATTTTTATTTTCTTTTTTTTTGAAGGATCAAGAACCCTTATTTTTTTATATCAGTCCCTCGAGTTCAACCTCTATGTCAGCGTATATGGCGTCGACGATTTTAGGGTAGTACTTCTCCAACAGGTCGTTCAGCACCGATTCGAAGAAATAGTGTCCCTGCGTGCCTTCCTCGGCTATCTTTCGGCTGACAAGGAACGTCAGTTGTTCCACCGTGGGTAGTTTCCCGTTCGCGTCAGGGTAGGGCTGCAACGGCTTATCCTCTATCCAACGCATTATCGGCTCACGAGGCGGCCAGTGCGGCTCAGTGTTCTCGTTGACGTAGTGGAAATAGTCGGCGTGCGTCAGGTACAGCGTGAACAGCCCGTCGTCGTCCTCGTCGAGTTCAAAACCGATTGAGTTCAGCAAATCACCCGTGGCGACGGCGTTCTCCGCGACTATTTTCTCACGTACCTGAAATTGGAACTCGCGCCCCATTTCGTTCAGCACGTTCCTGACATTATCCCACATTACGCTATCCTTGTCTTTCCTTTCATTTTATCTATCTGTGCCTGTTCCTTTCGGCGTTTGTAGTCCACGTACTTGACGAGCCCCAAAAACTCCAAAACCGGCAGTTCGAACACCTGTTCAAAGTTGAAACGCGTAGTCTCCGCGACGGCGTCAACCAACGTCAGCCACGTATAAAGTCTTGAGGTTTCGGAGCTGCGTCCAGCAGTTTCTCCGCTTCCTGCGTCTGAATCCCCGCCCTTTTCGCCTTCTTTATCGCCCTCTTTGCTTTCCGTATCGCTCGCCTGTACAATAAGCCGAGCAGAGTCGTAAAAAAATTAGCCATAGACAGCCCCTCCTCGGCTGACAGGTACTTGTCAATATCAAACTTCACATCCTCTATGTCGTAGCCCTTGTTATAGGTGTGCCCCGACGGTATCAAGAATATTGAAAGCGCGGCTGTTATATCCTGCTTGTCGGGCAGGTTTATGAAATCCAGCCACTGGCCAGTCGTTATCTTGTACGGATTGGCGTCAAAGACGTATATAGTGCCGCCCAAATCGTACGCCTTTTTCGTTATGCGCATAACGGGACGCTTGCCCAAAAAATCCCTTGCCTTCGACATTTTCGTAACGTCAGCCAAAGGACTTTCCAACAGTTCCTCAACAGTCATATCGTTGAGGATTGCGTTTATTTTCAGCGCCGCCTGCAACTCGTCGCTCTCGTCTATCTTCTGTATCTCTTTGAACTTGCCCATAGGCAGTTCGCTCCATTTCGTTATCATATCACGCGAAACCTATACTGAACTTTTTATTTATGTTTTTATACAAATCGTAGCATATTGCTAGCGACATTACCATATCGTCGTGGACGCCATCCGCCCCTGCGTACGTCAACTTTCCCGTAGGCGTCTTTTCAACGGAGAAATGCTGCAACTGCTTTATCAACTCCGCGTCGTTCGGTATCTCTATACCCTGCGTCTGAAACGCCTTTATCAGTTCCTCTATAATCCTGCGCTTGCTGTCGTTGGTGGTTATGAACGAACGCAGCAAACCCTTCCTCACCTTCCTTTTCAACATAGACAGGTAAACCTCACCGATTGAGTTCTGTTCCACCTGAACCGACGTCAGGGTAGGGTGTTCGTTTATCCTTTCCGCAAGAGCGTCAACCAAATCCACGGGGTCCACATCCGTCCACCTTTTAATATTTACAACACGCCTGTCCTCGTCCATCAGAACCAATACCGTGCTGTCCGTGCCGCCCGCGCCCCAATCGACTCCCGCATAGACGGGTTTCTTTGCCGAGTACCCTGTGGTACATTTCGTTATGTCGCCGAACAGGTACGAACCCTCTTTGATAAACTGCCCGAGGTATTCGCTTTGGAACTTCAGCGCCGACATAGTCTGTCGGTAGTATTCCAACTTTTCAGGCGGCAGCAGCGCCGACGTGTCGTAGGTAGCCCAATCAAAAACGCGTATCCTTTCGTCACCCGCGACGCCGAGGGAATACCTTTCGTAGAACTCGCCCGAACAGAACAGCGGGGTTGAAATCAGCAGTATCGGGCTGTTCGTGGCGTCAACAACGGGGTACAGAATCTCAAAAATATCTTTTGAAATGAACGCCGCCTCGTCTATCACCAACAGCCCGTAGGAAACCGTCAGTCCTCGCAGATTCTCCCTCTGTTCCGCGCTTTTGAACACTATCTGACTTCCGTTCGCGAACTCCATTTCCAACAGGGTTGAGTTAGCCGACGTCAGCAACGGACTTTTCGAGCCTCCTATCGCAGACAACAACTGCTTAAAAACTCGTCTGCTCTGTGCCATCGTCGGTTGGAGCATTACCGATATGGACTTCCTTTTCAGTGCAAAATACAGCAGCAGCGTCTCTGCGGTTATGCTTTTCCCACACTGACGACGAGCCTTGCAGCAGTACATAAGCCCCTTGCCGTCGTCTGATGAGACGGCGTCGTATACGGGCTGCTGCCATTCGTATAAACGCGGTAGTTGAACGCTAATCCCCAAAACTGATAACTATTTTCCTGTCCTCGCCCTGCGCGTCCTTATCCTTTATCTCGACGGACTTTCCGCCTACACCTAACATTTGGTTCAACGCCTTCACAGCGTTTATCGCCTCTTTCAAGTCGTTCCTTTCCAACGCCTTTTTCAGTATTGACTCCAATATGTCGTAGTTGCGGTTTATCAGCGCCTCACGGTATTTTTCGGGTTCTTTCGGACGCAGATAGTTTATCGCCGCTATCCAATAGCGCTGCGCCTGTGTGTCCGACAGCCCCCACTCGTCCTGAACATATTTCAGAATCTCGAGGCGTGTCCACCCCGAGTTCACTATCTTTTCCGTCAGTTCGTAGATACGGATTTCCGTTGACGCCGACGCCTTTTTATTCCCTGGCAGTACCGCCTCCGTCTTGCGTAGCCTCTGTCTCGCCATTCAGTTCCCTTTCTATCTTCTTGCCCCACGGGCTGTCCTTATATTTGAAATACTCCTGCGCAACCCTCTTTATCTCCGTCAGAAGGCAGTGCGGGCAACTGCGCTGTGAACGCGACAAACCCTCGCCTTTATGCTCTTTCAGAACCTCGTTGAAAGCGTCCAACTCGGGCGTCGTGAAACGTACGAAATTGCTCCTAGTAGCCGTTACGAACTTCTGCTCGTACTGCCTGAACTTCCTGTAAACCTCTCCTGTCATATACCTAATACATTATATAGAAACTCGATTATTTTAGTCGCCAGATCCTTCGCAAAACAAATCGTCAGGTACGTTATCGGCGTCAGGATCGCGAGCGCCAAAACGTACGCTATGTTCGGCAGGTTGAAAGCGCCGACACACAGCAGGTAAATCAGCCCCGTCCAAAAAGTCATACACAGACTGCAGTTGAAAGGTTTTCCTATATGCCCTATCCTTGAGCCCGTAATCCTTTTGAACAGCGGCGTCAGCATATCGTCGACAGCCCCCGTAACGTCTATAATACAGACGCAGACGAACTGCAACAAAAAC
>Ga0265301_10004189_pt1 | contig 14694 bp, 13 predicted proteins | sample AusTroGonzalo_MG_2_FD_193488 | JGI IMG/M metagenome (GOLD analysis project Ga0265301, IMG submission 193488) | Bovine rumen microbial communities from tropical cattle in Woodstock, Queensland, Australia - Gonzalo_04 | ecosystem: Host-associated > Mammals > Digestive system > Stomach > Rumen ...
CCTCGGCTTCTGCGTCAGTTGGTGCTCTACCTCGCCGATGGTTTCTTTCGTCATCAGCTTATGGATGGACTCCTTATTGGGCTGGCAATCCAACCACGCATTGATCATCAGCCAGACGATGGCGATGCCCAAGACGCACCTGACAGCCGTCACCAAGACGTCCGTGAGTCTGGGATTCAGGGTGGGCAGGATCATCCGTTTCCTCATGCGACGGAAGACGCTGCGGAGGATGGTCCAGAGGATATGCGCCAAGAGAATGAGCAGGACATAGCCCACAGGCGAGAGCAGAATATCCCAACTGAGATAACCTGAGAGGAACTCGCCGGCCTCCTGGGGGGTGGTCTCATTGACAAGCATCAGCATGGTAGGCGTCAGCGTCGATTCAAAGCGCACATAACAGTACATATCGACGATGGCCGTACCATAGAGAATCAAGTAGAGGGGAATCCTTACCCAGAAGCGCACCTTTCGGGGGATGAGCGCTAACAGCACACAGACGAGATAAAGGTCGAAGAAGAGTTCGGTGGCTGACAGGTCGTAAGGCTCCGGATTGTTTACGTTCAGGGGGAGTTCCACCTGTGTACATAAGTAGCCTAAGGCGAACATAAACACGAAGAAGGCGCCGTTCTTCTCTATCGGAGCGAACAGCCATCCTATCCACTTGAATATGTTCAGTCGCTTAAGCATAGTAACCGTTCTTCTTGATCATCGCCTCCACAGTTCTCGGCACCAGTTTGCGAATACTCTTCCCCTCGCGGATCCGCTGGCGGATCTCCGTACTGGAGATATCGATAAAGCCAGGATCGCCAGGCGTTCTGGTATAGACCACGATCTCATAGTTCGTCTTGATATCCTCGGCACGATACCAACGGTCGAAATGATCCCAGTTGTCGCCCCCGATCATCAGCACGAACTCGCGGTCAGGATAGTCTTTCGAAAGTGCTTGTAGGGTATTCCAAGTATAAGAGGGTTTGGGCAGGTGCATCTCATAGTCGCTGGCGATGATGCCCTCCTCGTTCTTCAGGGCTCTGCGCGCCATCTCAAGACGAGCCTCATCATCGAGCAACTCTGTGCCCTGCTTCAGGGGATTCAGCGGCGACACCATCAGCCATACCTCGTCAAGTCCCGCCTTCTCCTTCAGTTGTCGGGCCAGCGAGATATGTCCGTTATGGATGGGGTTGAACGACCCGCCGAAGATACCCGTCCTAATCATTCAAGAATGTCTGTATGATCTCCAGTGCGTCGGCCTCAGCATATTCCAAGATGTCGTTGATGACCACGCGGTCGAACTTCTCCGCGAAGGTCAGTTCGAACTCCGCCCTTGCGATGCGCTGGTCGATGACATCAGGGGCATCCGTACCCCTGTTCTCCAGCCTACGGCGCAACTCCCGGATCGAAGGGGGCTGGATAAAGATACTCAGGGCCTTGTCGCCATAGAAGTTCTTGATGTTCACGCCACCTTTCACATCGACGTCGAACACCACGTTCTGCCCTGCCTCCAACTGACGCTCCACCTGCGACTTCAAAGTGCCGTAGAAGCGGTTCTCATACACCTCTTCATACTCTAAGAACTCATCGTTGTCGATTCTCTGGCGGAACTCCTCGGGGGTCAGGAAGAAATACTCCACCCCATTCTTCTCCGTGCCTCGTGGCGCCCGTGAGGTACAGGAGATCGAGAACGCTAAGTTCAACTCCCTATGCTCCTTCATCAGCCACGAGATGATCGTGCTCTTGCCCGTCCCGCTGGGAGCGGAGAAGATAATCAGTTTGCCTCTCATATTACAACGCGTTTAGTACCTGTTCCTTGATCTGCTCCAGTTCGTCCTTCATCTTGACGACGATGTTCTGCATCTCCGCCTGATTCGACTTCGAACCCGTGGTGTTGATCTCACGGCCCATCTCCTGGGCGATAAAACCGAGTTTCTTACCCTGTCCTGCGGGCTCGGCCATCGTGTCGCGGAAATACTTCAGATGGTTCGTCAGGCGCTGCTTCTCCTCGCTGATGTCGAGTTTCTCGATGTAGTAGATCAGTTCCTGCTCCAGACGGTTCTTGTCGTACTCCACGCCAGGGATCTGCTGCAGACCGTCGATGATACGCGCCTTGATCTTCTCCACGCGGCTCTGCTCATAGGGTATGATCTCCGAGAGCAGCCGCTCGATGTTGTCGATCTTCTCGGCAAATTTCTTCTGCAGGGCAGCGCCCTCCTGGGTGCGGAAATCCACAAGGTTCTTCAAAGCCTCGCTCACACCACCCCTGACGGCCAGCCACTCCTCGTCGTCGAGTTCTTCCACGTCTGTCTTCGTCAGCACGTCGGGCATACGGAGCAGGGTGTAGAACCAGTCTTCAGGCACGGGGATGCCCGTCTTTTCCGAGATGGCCTTGATCTGGTTGTAGTAGTTCTCCACTAATGCCGCATTCACGGGTGTGGCATCCACCACGGTGTCCTTCTCCACCCACACGCTCATATCGACCTTACCACGGATGAGGGCCTCGGCCACCATCTGGCGCATCTCCATCTCCTTCTCGCGATAGAGGGGTGCGATACGGGTGTTCAAGTCAAGTTGCTTGGAGTTAAGCGACTTCACTTCCACATGGATTTTCTTGTCCTTATAGGCCACGACAGCCTTGCCATAGCCCGTCATTGATTGTATCATAAAAACCTTAAATTAATTTTGCTGCAAAGATAAGGCTTTTCTTTTACTTAACCAAAGGAAGTTTACGAAAATTTTCGTTGCAAAATTTTTCGCATAAAGTCTTTCATTTTTTCCTACGGAGCCACGAAATTTTTCTGCGGGGCCTCCAAATTTTCCTATCGTGGCTCCGCTTGGATGAATTCTCTCGAGAATGGGATGCTCTCTTACGCGCGCGCAGGTATATAGTAGCCTTACTCACTTTTTATGTGTCCCATCTGTCCCATGTGTTCCTTTTCCACAAAACGACAGGGACACATGGGACAGATGGGACACTTGTTTTTGGCTTATCCCTACTATCGCGCGCACGCGTGACGGCAAGCGTGCCGCCCTATCGCAGGGCAGCACGCTCCAAAACAATCTAATACCGTGTATCTATCACGGAGGCAATTACTAACAATGTCTTTACCTTATTTCACTAAAACCTTCTCCGTATGCACATCGGTACCTGACCCCGCTGTGTTCTAACAATGTCTGATAGTCACAAATCTGTCACTTTTTACCATAGATTTCCTTGATGTTCTCACGGAAGAAGCCGAAGATTTCTCCGTCTGCGTTTGTGATGGTCATGATGTCCTGCGACCAGATTTTGATTTCGGTAGCGCCGAAGATGTGCATAAACGTCTTTGACATGGGCTCGTCGTCAGCGACCATGCTGCTGCTGATGCCTGTTATGTTGATGAGTCCGTAGTGCAGCTCGCCATTATAGCCGTCGCGCTTGCCGTCGATTGTCATCATATGTGGCAGCAAATAGTAGCCGCTGAAGTCGTTGGTGTTGATAACGCCCTCTACTCTGCCGTCCTCCTTGAACTCGATGGCATAGCGCTCGTCACCCCAATCCTTGCTCACCTGATGGAGCGTGCCGTTGGCATCGACATAGTCACTCAGAAGCCAGCGCTTGCAGTAGAGGGAGCGCTCTTCCATGGGGTCGATGTTGACATCCTGACGGATGCGGTTGAAGACGACGGGTTTGTTCTCCATTTTGGGATAGATCTTCCAGAAATAGAGGTCGGTAAAGGCTGCCGTGTAAGCGTAATCAGGATTCACGTTATTATTGAGTGTGAGGTTGAGCTGATAGCTGTCGCCATTGTCTGTGAATTCATAATCGCCCAGCGAGATACCGCCATGTTCCCCATAGGTACGTCCTATCACGAGGGAACAGTGGTTGAAGTTGATATGGCATGTTGGTATCTCCATATCGCCCCTGTAAGCCTCCCGCAACTCCTGTTCACTATTGATAATGAGGCACTTATCCTCTTGAGCTGCCTGGCTGAAAAACGTCTTTCGTCCTTCTGATTCAGTCTTGTACAGGGCATTCATCATGAACCATATAAGATTGTCGCTTGGTATCACCGCGGTCTCCATATCAAAGTTAACATCTTCTGGATTGGAGATAGAGTTAATACCATTTTCAGAGTAAATGCCATTTTCACAGATTCTGAATTCTATCAAACCGTTGACTGTGTAGTTGTGTTGGTTGCCGTCCTTGTCGTAGGCGTAGCATTCGAGGTCTTGAAAACTCAGTGTGATGTACGAATCTGCGGCCGTCGATAATGTTACCCCTTCGCTGACAATCTTTTTGTCAACCACCTCGATTCGTCCACCCAGAGCACCACCCATGTCCTGATAAGGAATAGTTATAAGATTGTCCTCCCACCAGACTTTTATAGAGATCTTGTTGTCAGGATCAAAAGGAGAGGTACTAAAAGAATCACCCACTTCCAGATCCTCGATTTTCTTGTTTTCTCTGTTTTCGATGCCCAACTGTAGTTTATTGAAGTTACGTGAATACCACATAGCAGAGGAGAAAACCATAGGATAATCTTCAAAGGCAATGTTGTCAGGACCGCTGGTTGTGATCGGGCCTGTTGTTCCGCAATAGGGTTGATAGAGCCCGCACGTGTCAATCTTGCCATTCTCATCTTGGATGAACAAGACATTGATATCGCCATGAGAGAAACTTGGGGCAAAGCATTCCACCACATAAAGATCACCACCATACGTACCGTATATGTTTTCTTCATCATTGTTGTCTTTGCTGCATGCGCAAAACACTCCTAGTGATAGCAGTGCACCTAAAAATAATACTTTCTTCATAATTTCACGTTTTATAGTTAATACTCTATCCTTTAAATCCATAAATAGTGAAAAACTTGCGTGAGGATTCAAATAATTAACAAACTTTAAGCAATGTATCATTGCAAGTTGAAGCGCAAGCCAAAACTGAGGTTGAAGATCAGGGGATGATCCTGATAGATGGTTGGCGTGGCACTGCCATCTTTAAAATAGTAGCCTAAGCTGGGCTCAGCGTAAAGGCTGACATAATTCGTGAGTTTGTATTCGGCTCCGGCACCTACGTTGAACGAGAATTGCCAAGGGCTGGCATCGAGCCGCTTTTCTATCATAGCACCCGACGTTATATAAAGTTCTAAATAACGATTCCTCCATAGATTATAACTGATGTTTAAAGGCATGCCTATATAGTTGAGTCGTTGTTCCGTCATGGTAGTCACACCATCCTCTATGGTGGTGATATCCGACGAAAGGCGGGTATATGATAATCCGGTCTCTATGCTCCAACGGGTATCAAGTCGATAACGTAATGAGAGACCAATGCGTACAGGCTGACGATGGTGAATATGTTGCACAGAATCCTGAAGATGGTGAATATGTTGCACAGAGTCCTGATGAAGATTATGTGAAGCATATCCTATTTGGGCACCGAAACTTTCTGTCAGGCTTCCAGCCATCGCACTTGACATATACACCTTAGCCGTCAGGCGGTTCTCTAAGTGCTGACGCTGGCGGAGGTCGGAGGGATAGATGACGGGGGAGTTCTTTTTTGTGGGCTGCACTTTTTCCTCAACGCCACGGGGCTGTTGTTGTTCCTCGGTGGCTGTGATATGGAGCGTGTCAGTATCTTCCACAGAGACGGGGGTGACGGTTTCTGGTTCAGAGACGGACACTTCAGCCACCTCACAGGGAGACAGGCACCCCGTGAGGTGGTTTCCAGACCTCACAGTGTGCCTGTCCCCCTGTGAGGTGGCATCGATGGGCTGATTACCTACAGATGCGGTTGTTGGAAGCGTCTGCACAGCATCATCGTACAGGAAACCCCAATACCCCACCCCAGCAATCAGCAGGATGACAGCGGCCGCGGCTATGCGTTGCAACCGGAACCGTCGCATCTTGCGGCTCTTGCCAACAGCCAGTGCATGGTCTAACTCATCCCACGACACGTCTGGGGCAGGCCGACGGTAGCCTGTCATCTTCTGTTGTAACTCTTGTGTCCATTGTTCGTTTGTCATCGTGAGGATCTCTTGTCGTTATATTTCCTGATCATTTTAGCCAGCAGGCTTTTCGCCCTGAGCAACTGGGAGGCAGAACTGTCTTTCCCGATGCCGAGCAGGCGGGCTATCTCCTGATGGCTCTTGCCCTCGAAGAAATAGAGGTTCAGCACCGTGCGATAGCCTGTCGGCAGGCGGTTCAGCATCTGGCAGATGTCTTCTGGCGGGATATCGCTGATGGGCGGGGCTTCGTCTTCGAGTTCGCTAATCGCAACGTGGTCCAGCGGCAGCACCTCATGACGTTCCTTCGTCTTCAGAAACTTCAGCGACTCGTTGACTGCCACCTTCGTAGCCCATGCCTCTAAGGAGCCCTCTCCGCGATACCTGAAGTCTGCAACATGGGAGAAAACGTGTACGAGTGTGTTCTGGAACACATCTTTCAGGTCCTCCTCATCAGCGATGTACCGTGAGCATACACCAGCAAGGATGTCAGCATAGAGGGAATAAAACTCCCTGGCTGCAGTCTTATCACCTTCCTGCAACCGCTCTACCAGGCGTTGTTCCTCGTTACCGATGAAGATCACTTGTGGCATTTCCGCTCTGTCTCTATCTACTAAATAGATCAAGGTAGAAAAACTTGCATGAGAACGCCAACAATTAACTCACTTTAACCAAAACAAGTAATCCTTTAGGAAAATTCCGTGGCCCTTTTCGCGCGAGAAGGGCCACTTATTTGGGATTAAGTGGCCCATATTGGATGAATTCTCTCGAGAATTGGATGCTCTCTTACGTGCGTAATAGCATACGTGCCGCCCTATCGCAGGGCAGCACGCTCCAAAACAAATCTAATACCGTGTGTTTATCACGGGGACAATTACTAACAATGTCTTTACCTTATTTCACTAAAATCTTCTCCGTCAGTTCCTCCTTGCCGATGGTGACCTTGACAATATAGATGCCCTTGGGCCATCCAGCGGTGGAGATCGTCTCAGAACGACTCATAGATGAGCGTGTGGCCATCACCCTGTCTGTGGTGGCGCTGGTGATCTCCATTGTCCAGGGCTCATCAAGGGTAAAGTCCTTGGAAGCATCTCTGTCTTCAACCAGCGTCACAGTTATCTCGCCTTCTCCATTTGAAACGTTGATGCTGTATGAACCAGACGGGAATGCATAGAGCGTGTAATTATTTCCGCAACCATCACTTACATTAATTATGACGGGAACTGTGGTGTTTAATGTGTTGAAATTCAAGATTCCACTACTGGAATTAAAGCCCCAAGAAGAGGGGGTTGCCCCACTACTGCTATATGTCACCGTCGCCCCATAGAAATTAGGAGAGGTAACAGTAGTGACAGTATTTGTCTTTATATTAAAAGTACCCGACGAGTTAATGTTACCAGAAAGATTCCCTGAGGTGTAACTCCCCTTAAATCCTGCATAAGCATTTATTCCAGTCTTTATCAGCGTTCTTACTGCTATACCATTATACTTAATGGTTGCTATAAGAGTATCATTTGTCAAGTCATGATTTGGATCACGAACTATAAGGCAATGATTTGGTAAAGGGTTATTGGACATAATACAATTATGAGTATTGTAATAGCTATCAGACAATGACCACGTTACGGTATATCCACTTGGAAGGTTCTGAACATAATACTCTTTATATGAGCAAATAAAGTCATCCCCAATAATACTGCCTATAGGATGACAACTATTAATCGTGCTTTGATTAGTACCGACAGGGTCTAGCCAGTTGCTTAATCTTGTTGAATTTGTGCCGCCACCTGTCCAAGAAAGGTGAAATTTGCCATATTGCGCTCGTGGTTGTATGCAATAACTCAAATTTGCATTGTATTGATCATTACCATGTAATTGACCAACAACCCTTGCATTCTGATTTAATATCGGAGATCCTGAAGAAACATGTTTTACAACACCATCATCAAAATTTACTAACCAATGATTATAAATACCACTATTGTCATAATCACAGGATGAGAATGAGTTATATTCATAAGATATCTTCATCGGGCTTCCTAGAGGATGATGTATGCCTACACCACTAGTTGGAGTGCTACTTCCTTTATCCCATCCAAGCCATGTTAGAGTTGTATTCTGTGAAACAGCAGGTTTTAACTTCATTAATGCGAAGTCCGTACTACTCCAAGCAGAACAGAAATTTGCCTTATTGTAAGTATAGCTTGTGGCTAATGTACTTCCATTGCATGTAGTTTTTTTAAAGCAGAACTTAAACATCCAATTCTCTGCAGCTTGTTTCTCAGAATTAGACAATACTCCATTCTTATTAGTATCTATACAATGAAATGCCGTTAAAAGATAAGGATCAAATGAAAGACTTGTACTCATTAGTAATGACCCACTACACAATTCATCGCCATTAGATAACATTACCAAAGCGATCCCTTTTGATTCGTTTTCATATGTAGGGGAACAAGCAACATCAATATCACAACTGCTTGCATCACCCAGTGATCTATTTTCTTGTTTGAAATCAAAACCACGATATCCATGTACTACACGCTTAATGGTAAGCGTTGATTCGTTGATTTTTGCTAATGGTTCAAACAAATAAATAGTAGAACTTGCACCTGGAACAATATCAGTGAGAAAAGTACTTTCCCTTGGAACCAACACTTCAGATGTAACAGGACCATATACAACAGTTTTGTCGTGGTTCACTATAAATAGGCTTGCACCTTCAGGTAGGCACATGTTTTCAAATATATAATTAAGGGAGATTGCTCCTTCTGATTCAAATGTCAATGACCACAGTCTGCCCCCTTCTATATTGTGCCAGAGTCCATCAGAAAGTGAATAAGAAACATCGAATCCCCTGCCAAAACGATAAGGCACATCTAATCCTTCCATTTCTTCATCTTCTTTCTGCATCTTCTCTAAATCAAATGCAGGCATTCTTATTACTTTCGTATCCAGATTCGTGCGCAAAAAATCCTGAACGTAATATATTATATCACTATCCTGATAGTATCGGGTTTCTATCTGTGCAAATGATTGTAATAAAGATAGGATTGTAAAAAGAAAAACAACGAGATACTTTTTCATACTACCTAATAATAAAGTTACGATTACAAGTTATAGTTTTATCATTAAACTGAATATAGAATCTAGAATAATATTCTCCTTTGGGGAGTGGCGATTTCTCTTTCTTTTTATAATACATGTGTGAATACCAATGTTCGATTTCATTACAATACAATGCAGGAATATCAAACCATGGGCATAGAATGACTACAGAACTATGTGCCCCAATATAATCATACCCTTGAGAAGTTGCAACTATTTCGTCCCAAGGTGTTCCCATATCTTCCCCGTATAGCGAATATACGCGCAAACCATCCCAACCTATCATCTCGTAAAACCGAGTAACATAAGCATCTTCATCGGTATCATTCTTGAACTCCAACTTAAAAATGATGTTTTCGCCTTCTTTATAATCATAGCACTCTTTGCCATCTTCATTCTGTAGTTGGAAATCCACAATATCATCACTGGTGCCCTGAAGGAACATTTCAACATTTTTTTGGTTATTTTCATCTTCACTTTGTTCTGTAGAAGGTTGCCCCTCAAAAACACCATTGGCATCATCAGAATTGCTGCAAGCGCAAAGCATACCAAATAATAGCAGTGCACCTAAAAATAGTAATACTTTCTTCATAATTTCACGTTTTATAGTTAATACTCTATCCTTTAAATCCATAAATAGTGAAAAACTTGCGTGAGGGTACTGACAATGCCCCCCATGTTTTCTCGTAATTATTGAATTATAAATCTGGTATAAAACTCTTTTTCAATATAAATATCTTGTATTACATTATTTAAATCACGGTATTTGATACAAGTCTTTGTGTAATAACTTCCTTTAGGTAAAGGGTCTAACTCATGTTTCTTTTCGATAGGTCTATCAGCCTCCATGCCTATCCATTTACATGTATAACGCTTACTCGACTTTGGACTGATTGTAATACCAGCGCCACTAAATTCTGTACCTATGCTAGTCCATGGAGTCCCCACATATGTCCCATCTTCCCGATATACCGTAAAAAAATCATTCCCCAAAAAGACATCATCAAAGAAGAACAATTTTTTGTCACTTTTATTAGTGATCATCAATTCAAAACATATATCCTCTCCATATCTAAACAAAGAGTCTGGTTTGCCCTTATCATTCAACAGAGAGAAACTGACTTGAATTATATCTTGCACGTTATCTATTTCATTTTCTAAATTACTATTGGATAGATAAGAATCCATCTCGTCCGAATTACTGCATGCGCAAAACATACTAAATGTTAACAACAAACTCATCATTAATAATAATTTCTTCATATTTACAAGTTTTATAGTTAATACTCAATCATATAAATCCAAGAATGAAGAAAAGCTTGCCTATAAATCCGAACAATTAACAAGCTTTAACTTGTTGCTTATTTCAGATTAAAGCGCAAGCCAAAGCTGAGGTTGAAATTCAAAGGGCGATCCTGATAGATGGTAGGTATGCTGCTACCATCCTTGAAATAGTAGCCTATGCCTGGCTCAGCATATAGACTAAAATAGTTTGTCAGTTTATATTCTGCTCCAACGGCTCCATTGAGAGAGAATTGCCAAGGGCTGGCATCGAGTCGCTTTTCTATCATGCCACCCCCAGTAACATATAGTCCAAAGTTGAGACTCTTCCATAGTTCATAACTGAGGTTCAATGGCAGGCCAATGTAATTGATTCGCTGCTCTGTTACGTTATTTTTATCATCTTCTGTTGTGGTTATGTCCGATGAGAGACGGGTGTACGTCAGTCCGCTCTCCATGCTCCAACGGTTTGTCAACCGATAACGTAACAAAAGGCCAAAGCGAACTGGTTGGCGGTGATGGGCATGTATCGAATCTTCGTGAATGTTACCTGAAAAACCACTCTGCTTAATATTAAAAGATACTGTCTGGTGGCTGTCTGTCATTGTGCTTGACATATACACTTTAGCCGTCAAACGATTGTCCAAATGCTTCCGTTGGCGGAGGTCGGAGGGATAGATGACGGGGGAGTTCTTTTTTGTGGGCTGCACCTTTTCCTCAACGCCACGGGGCTGTTGTTGCTCCTCGGTGGCTGTGATATGGAGCGTGTCAGGATCTTCAGCAGAAACGGGGGTGACGGTTTCTGGTTCTGGGACAGAAACTTCAGCCACTTCACAGGGGGACAGGCACCCCGTGAGGTGGTTTCCAGACCTCACAGTGTACCTGTCCCCCTGTGAGGTGGCATCAATAGGCTGATTATCCACAGAAGCGGTTGTTGGAAGTATCTGTTCTGTATCATGATGCTGAAGACTCCAATACCCCACCCCGGATATTAGCAGGATAATAGCGGCTGCGGCTATGCGACGCAACCAGAGTTGGCGCGTCTTAGGAGGATTATTGGCAGTCAGCACCTGATCTAACTCCTCCCACGACAACTCAGGGGCAGGCCACTGGTAGTCTGCCATCTTCTGTTGCATCTCTTTCATCCATTGTTCATTCATTGTCGTGAGAATTATTGTCGTTATACTTTTTGATCATCTTTGCCAGCATCTTCTTCGCCTTGTACAGTTGCGAGGCCGATGTGTTTTTCTTGATACCAAGCAGGTCGGCTATCTCCTGATGGCTCTTACCCTCGAAGACGTAGAGGTTCAGCACCGTACGATAGCCTATTGGCAGGCGGCTCAGCATCTGGCGGAGGGCATCAGGCGGAATATTACCCATGGAAGGCACGTCGTCCTCAGATTCATCAACCACGTCGTAGTTATCTTGTAACACCTCGAAATGCGCTTTCGTCCTCAGGAACTTCAGCGATTCGTTGACCACCACCCTTTTGGCCCATGCCTGCAGAGAGCCCATCCCCCGATATTCGAACTCAGCCATGTGGGAGAAGATGTGGGCGAGTGTGTTCTGGAGCACATCTTTCAGGTCTTCCTCATCAGAGATGTAGCGCATACAGATGCCTGCGAGACTGTTAGCATAACGAGCATAGAACTCCCTGGCAGCAGACTTGTCGCCTTTCTGCAGCCGCTCCACCAAGCGTTTTTCTTCGTTCCCGATAAAAGTCACGTGTGGCATTGACGCACTATTCTATCTATATAATCCACAAAAATAGAAATGCTTGCCTGAAAAGATAAATAATTAACAAGCTTTAACTACTTAACAGGGGGACGGTTCTCTCGTCGCAACGAAAGAACCGTCCCCCTGTCAGGTTAGGATCGTTAGTGGTTTACAGGGCCTCGAGCATGCGCTTGATAACGACGGAGCAGGAGATTTCACGGTTAGCGGCCTCGGGGATGACGAGGGAGTTAGGAGACTCGATAACATCATCCGTCACGATGAGGTTACGACGTACGGGCAGACAGTGGAGGAACTTACCGTTGTTGGTCCATGACATGTGCTCGGTATCCACCGTCCACGACATATCCTTCGAGGTGATCTTACCGTAGTCGGCAGGATTTGTGACACCAGGATTGCTCCAGTTCTTGGCATAGATAAAATCGGCACCCTCGAAGGCTTTCTTCTGGTCGTACTCCACACGGGCATTGCCCACGAACTTCGGATCGAGTTCGTAACCCTCGGGATGGGTAATGACGAGATCGACATCAGCAGCGTTCATCCACTGGGCAAAGCTGTTGGGCACGGCCTGGGGCAGAGCACGGCAATGGGGTGCCCAAGTGAGCACCACCTTCGGACGAGCCACCGTCTTGTGCTCCTCGATGGTGATGAGGTCGGCAAATGCCTGAAGGGGATGCACGGTAGCCGTCTCCATGGCGAAGACGGGACGGCCGCTGTATTTGATAAACTGCTGTAAGACAGTCTCGGCATAGTCGTACTCACGATCCGTCAGACCTGCAAAGGAGCGTACACCAATCAGGTCGCAATAGCAACCCATCACAGGGATGGCCTCCAACAGGTGCTCGCTCTTGTCACCATCCATAATGACGCCACGCTCCGTCTCAAGTTTCCAGGCGCCGGCATTGACATCGAGCACGATGACGTTCATGCCTAAGTTCATGGCAGCCTTCTGCGTGGAGAGACGGGTGCGCAGGGAGTTATTGAAGAAGATCATCATCAGGGTCTTGTTCTTACCCAGATGCTGATACTTAAAACGGTCGTTCTTAATCTCAAACGCTTCGGCCATCGCCTTGTCCAGCGGACCGATATCCTGTACGTTAATAAAACTCTTCATATCTCTTTATTCTTATTTCTTAAATCGTTATTATGGTCTCACTTGTCCCTCGCCCTCAATGAGCCATTTGTAGGTGCAAATCTCCTCCAACGCCATGGGACCACGCGGGCCGAGTTTCTGGGTGGAGATACCGATCTCAGCACCGAGACCGAACTGGGCACCGTCGGTAAACGAGGTGGGCGCATTCCAATAGACGCAGGCGGCATCGACATGCGCCTGGAACTTACGGGCGGCCTGTTCGTTCATCGTGACGATGGCCTCACTATGGCCGCTGCCGTTCTCGTCGATATGGGCGATGGCCTCTTCGAGTGAGGCAACAGTCTTGATGGCGAGTTTGTAGTCCATGAACTCCGTGCCGAAACTCTCAGCCGTGGCATGCTCCAAATAGGGATATTTCCCATCGAGGGCAGCGTATGCCTGGGCATCGGCATAGATGATGACGTTCTTCTCGGCCATCTTCTCGCAAAGAGTGGCGAGGTCGCCAAGACGACTCTCGTGGATGAGCAGACAGTCGAGGGCGTTACAGACAGAGACGCGGCGGGTCTTGGCATTGTTGATGATCGCCTTGCCCATCTCTAAGTCACCATCCTTATCAAAATAGGTGTTCACCACGCCTGCACCCGTCTCGATAACAGGGATACGGGCCGTATCACGTACGAAGTCGATGAGTTTGCGGCCACCACGGGGGATGCAGAGATCCACATAGCCCACAGCATTCAGCATCTCACCTGTCGCCTCATGGGTGGCGGGCAGCAGGGCTACGACATCGCTCGAAACGCCGTATTTCTCCAGAATCTCGTGGATCAGGGCCACCTCCTCGCGGTTGGAGCAGTCGGCATCCTTACCGCCTTTGAGCACACAGGCGTTGCCGCTCTTGAAACAGAGGGAGAACACATCGAAGGTCACATTCGGACGGGCCTCGTAGATCATACCTATCACGCCAAAGGGTACGGAGACACGACAAAGCCGCAAGCCGTTGGGCAACGTCTTCTGCTTGGTGATATGTCCGAGGGGAGTGGGCAGGGTGGCCACGTTGCGCATGTCGGCGGCGATACCCTCCAGACGGGCTGGCGTCAGTTGCAGACGGTCGTAGAGAGGATTGGCCTTGTCCATCTTAGCCAAGTCCTCATCGTTGGCCTTCAAGATCCGTTCCTGGCTGGCGATAATCGCGTCTGCGACAGCGTTCAGGATCTCATTACGCTGTCCGTCAGTCAACAAAGCCAGACTCTTACTGGCACGTTTCACCCGTTCAAATGTTTCTTTCAGTTGCATCTTATCTGGTCTTGGTTGTTATACTTCAAATTCCGTATGGGGGGTCACCTCAGGCCGTTCGATGAGGTCGATGAGGATGTTCTCACGCTCGCCGTTGGCGATGATCACATGAATACCTGCCTGTGAAACCTTACTGGCCGTGGTGTATTTCGAGTGCATGCCACCACGTCCGAAGGCACTCTTCTCCGGCTGGATATACTCGCTGAG
>Ga0265301_10004190_pt1 | contig 14694 bp, 17 predicted proteins | sample AusTroGonzalo_MG_2_FD_193488 | JGI IMG/M metagenome (GOLD analysis project Ga0265301, IMG submission 193488) | Bovine rumen microbial communities from tropical cattle in Woodstock, Queensland, Australia - Gonzalo_04 | ecosystem: Host-associated > Mammals > Digestive system > Stomach > Rumen ...
AAGTAGATTTCCTTTTGGTTACATTAGGTGATTATGGAGCAAAAGAAGGTGTAGATGTAGTATATCAATTGTCAACGAGTTCAACGATTGATCCTAATTCTGCTACGTTAAATTATTTCTTAGCAGATCTTAAGTTTACTGTAACAGGACAATATATTGATGTTACAAGATTTATAGAAGATTTAGAAGATGATGAGAAACTAGAATGGGAAATCAATAATTTTGAAATGGCAAGTGGAACCGCTAATGGTTATACTGGTGTTACAGCAGTATTTTGGATAAAAGATGTACCAATTGATAGTGAAAGCTTTATCGCTTCAGAAGGATTCGATAATATAAATGGCGATCAAACAGATGCGCAAAGTACGACAACCAATAGTGTAAGCAATACAACTAATACAACGACTACTTCTACTGTAAGTAATACAGTGGTTTCAAATAATACAGTTAATTAGACGAAAGGAAAAATGCAAATGAAAAATGTAATAAGAGATGTTTTCTTGGTTTGTGCTATGGGGGCTGTAGCCATCATGTGTGTAGGATTAGCATTATATGAATACGTTCCTAGTGGATTAACAATTGCAAGAGCTAGCCAATATGAAGAAACAGAAGAAACTGCTGAAATCTTAAGTGATGCTAAAGAGGTACAAGATTTATTGGCAGCACAAGCTATTGGTTCTAGCGCAACTGCTAACAATTCACCGATTGTAAAAACCAATATTATTCTAAAAGAATATGACGTTTCTAAGGCTGATTTGGCAAGATATAGAGCAGTAGGCTCTTATGTACAAGGTAGATCAGATCCATTTGGTGAAGTTTCTGTAGGACCTGCAGGCACGAATGGTGGTGGTGCTACTGGTACTAATGTAACAGGAAATCAATCAGGTGGTAATACTACAACCAATACGACATCTTCTGATGGAACTTTTTACAATACGGCTAAAACGAAATAAAATGAAATTGTTTTTAAAATTTTGTGTATATTTAAGAGTTTAAATATATTGCAACATTATCAATAAAAAAATATATATAAGGAGGAAAAGAGAACAATGTTTGAAAAAAACAAAGGTATTACATTAGTGGCCTTGGTAATTACTATTATCGTGCTATTAATATTAGCTGGTGTTTCTATTTCACTTGTTGTAGGCGACAATGGTGTTTTAACACAATCTAAGAATTCATCAGATTCTACAAAAATTGGCCAAATGCAAGAAGCATTACAAATTGCCATGAGTGATGTACAAACAGCTTATTTTGGAAATTATGCATTAAATGCAAGTGTATCATTTGATAGTATGGTTAACCCTGCAACACTTTATGCATCCCTTAAAAATCAAGGTTATACTTTATTGAATAGTAGTAAAGCTTCATGTGAAAATAGTACAGTGAATTTTTCTACAAGTTTTGTTGACTACTATATTTCAGATGGAACAAATGCCATTAAAGTACAGATTAAAAAGCAATCAACGAATTCTACGGCTTTAACGACACACTATGATGATTCAGTTGAATTTGTTGCCGTCAATAATTAAAAGTTTTAATAAAAAATATAAAAAGACAAATACAAAAGAAAAAGGTATTGTCTTAAAGGAGGAAAACAAATGAAATCAAACAAAGGTATTACATTAGTCGCACTTGTTATCACAATCATTGTATTGTTAATTTTAGCAGGTGTATCAATCTCTCTAGTTGTAGGAGATAATGGCGTTTTAACGCAATCAAAAAATTCATCAGATAGTACAAAAATTGGACAAATGCAAGAAGCATTACAAATTGCTATCAGTGATGTGCAAACAGCTTATTTTGGAAACTATGCTTTGAATGCAAGTGTAGCATTTGATGATGAAGTAACTTTTGGAGCAGTAGGAACTGCTTTAAAAAATCAAGGATATACGTTAGTGACAGTAAAATCTAAAAAAGATGCTACATCTACAGATGGGGATTTAAACTTGTCAAATTTTCCAGATACTATGCCAACAACTAGTACTACGGCAGCGGATGATAACGGAAAATTTTATATTTCAGATGGAACAAATGGAATTGAGGTATGGATTGCAAAAACAAGTGGTGGTACAGCTTTAAAAGTAGAGTATGTAAAAAATGATAGTGGAAAAATCGAGTTTAAAAGTATGAAGTAATAAATAACCACGGAATAATTGAAAAATATAGGCATGTACGAAGGACTGATATCGTAGTACATGCCTTATTTTGTAAAAAGGATCTACGAAAGAATGGAAATAATTTTTTGCATCATGTTATTCGCTATGGGAGCAGTTTTTGGTAGTTTTTTGACATTAGCAGTGTATCGTATTCCATTAGGATTAGATATTACACATGAGCGAAGTTTTTGCCCAAACTGCAATCATAGACTAGAATTTATGGATTTAATTCCGATAGTAAGTTATCTTTTCTTGAGGGGAAAGTGTAGATATTGTGGGAAGCCAGTTAGAATCCGATATTTGCTTTTAGAAGTGATATCAGGGTGTGTATTTTTAACGGCTTATTTCGCGTTCTCATTATCTTTTCCTTTTTTTAAAGTGCCTGCTGTAGCTTTCATGATAGCATTTGTTATGTTTTATATCACGAATGCTATCTTATTAGGAATTGATAAAGAATATAGAAGTATGGATAGAAGGGTCTTATTATTTGGAATTCTTACCAACACTTTATATATGTTATATCTATATACTTTTTCTAGTGGGAATTTATATAGATATGGAATATATTTAGGAATGATGCTAATTGTATTTTGTTGGGATACATGGACTTTAAAGAAACAAAAAAAGAGTTATTATGGAACACAAATGATAATGCTTTTGATTTATGAGATTTCATTTTTAGATAATCTCAAAATGATCTTAGGAATGCTAATAGGAAGTATTCTAGTTTATGTGTTTTATCAATTTTGTTTTATGAAACGTCAAGACAAAAAACAAGTACCTATCGGGTTTTGTATATCGATTAGCGCGATTTTAAGCGTTTTAATAGGGAATCTTGTCTTGTTCTGATTTTGAAAATGAAAATGCGTTGGAAGATATTCTTAGTAGAAAAAAGGAGAAATGAAAATGACTTTTTTTACCAAATTGAAAAATAAGAAAGGAATTACTGGTACAGATGTTGCAGCTGGAATTACATTAATTGTTTTGACAGTAGGAATTGTTACTTCTATCTATATTAATACGTTAAAGAAATCCAAAGATACGATTCGATATGCCAATGCGGTTCGTATTGCGACGAACATCATGGAAAATATTCAGCAAAAACCTTATGAATATGTCACTGCTATTTGTTATGATAATGATTTACATGTGACAACACGCAAAGTGTCAGGAGGCGAAAATACAAAGATTTTTGGAACGAAAATTCCTAATGGCTATGAAGTGACTCTTACAGCAAAGCGTGCGGGCTCCTTAAGGTATGACGTTGCTAGAGATATTACAATTAGTGTGAAGTATAAAGCAAATTCTACTTATAAAACGATTACGATAACTGGTGTTAAAGAAAAAGAATTAATGGACATGACAAATTCACCAGATATTAGCTTAATGCCAAATTATGATCCAAACGATAAAAATACGTATTATTACCCAATCAAGAAGTCTGCTGACAAGTATGTCATTACTTCTACTTCTGATATTGAATGGTATGACTATGAAGCAGGAGAATACGCTTTATTATATAAAACAACTAATGGAAATTTGAATATTGGAACACTTTATGATTTAAGCAGTATTAGAAATAATGTTTATATCTGGATTCCACGATTTGTTGCTAAAAATGAAGGTGGAACGGGTTTGGATGCTGTGCAATTCTTGTATGGAACTTCTAACTATTTAATTACACTAAATAAATATGGAACATTGATTTCTTATGGTGTAAGTTATCCGGGTACTATAACGGACAATTCAGAACCTTATGTTTTTGATTACAATAATTATAGTTATCAGTCTTTTCAAGTTGGTGACGGATTGAGCGGCGTATGGTATCAATATGTAAGTACAAGCGAAGATATGACTAAGGAAAGTGCTAGAATTCTGAATCAAAAAATTCCAGCAACGAATATTGACCTTCCAACCAACTAATTCTTTATATATTACAAAAATGTATAGTTTTGATAACATTTGAAATATCTATTTATTTTGAAAATGGGTTGATATATAATATACTTAGATTTATTTACGAAAGAAAGGAGCGGGTGAAACGTTATGGCTAAAGCACCAATTGGAGTGGAGCTCGTAAAAAGAGGAATTGTTACTGAAGAAGATGTTAATCAGGCGATTATGTATCAAAAAGAACATCCTAATAAAAAACTAGGAGACATCTTAAATATTTTAAATCTTTGCCCACAGTTAGAATTGATAAAAGCTATGGGAGAGATTTTAGGCGAAAAAGTAATGATTCTTCGTCCAGATGATGTTACGGTAGATATGACGCAATATTTTTCTATGGATGTTGCGAAATCTTGTAAAGCTGTTTTATATGAAATTATGGGTGGAAAAGCAAAAGTATGCTTTTCTGATACGAGTAATAAAAGAGCAATAGAGCAAATTAGATTAATTTTGTTAAATAAAGGATTAGTGTTAGATAAATATTTGACTTTTGAAACAAATATCGAGAATACACTAAAATCTTTGGAAGGAAAAGTTGAAGATAATATTCAAGCGGGAACCAGTTCAGATGTTACAGGATTGATAGATACCATTTTGAAGACAGCAATGGAAAAAAGAGCATCTGATATTCATATTGAGCCATTAGATAATTCCATTCGTGTTAGATATAGAATTGATGGTGAATTGGTTACAGTTGCTAATCTAGATAAAGCGAGACAACCACAAATTATAGGACGTTTAAAAGCGATTTCTAATATGCATCAAGAAAAACAAGAGTCTCAAGATGGTAGAATTTTATTATATCCTGATTACAATATTCGTGTTTCTTCTCAAAAAAATGTTTGTGGTGAGAAATTTTGTTTAAGACTTTTAAAGAAAAATGAAGGCATTAAAAATATTTTTGATTTAGGATTTCCAAAAGATGAAAAATTATTAAAAGCAAGTTTTGATAAAAGAAATTCTATTACGGTTGTTGCAGCTCCTACTGGTGAACGGAAAAACAACAACGCTTTATTCTATCTTAGATTATTTAAATAGACCAGAAATCAATATAACAACGGTTGAAGACCCAGTCGAGATTCGTGTGCAAGGAATTAACCAAATTGAAGTAGATGCTAAAACAACATTTGCTTCTTCACTAAGAACTATCTTACGTCAAGACCCAGATATTATTCTTGTAGGTGAGATTCGTGACTTAGAAACTGCAGAAATTGCTATGCAATCTGGACAAACTGGCCATTACGTTTTATCTACAATCCATACTATTGATGCGATAGAGGTTATCACAAGACTAAGAAAACTTGGTATTTCAGATTATGATATTTCTTCTACATTAGCAACTTCTGTTTCTCAAAGATTGATAAGAAAGCCATGTCCACATTGTGCGGTTAAGAGAAAATTTGCAGAAGAAGAAATGGCGATTATGCAAAAACTAGTAGATAAATACGGTGTAAAATTCGATTTTAAAGATAAATTTACTTTTGATATTAAAGGTTGTAAAGAATGTAATCATACTGGTTATTTAGAAAGAATTGCTGCTTTTGAGATTTTGGAAATTAATGATGATATTCGAGAGTTGATTTCATCAGGCGCATCTAGTATGAAAATACGTGAAAAAGCTTTGGAAGGAGAAATATATAAACCATTATTTGTGGATGCACTTGGAAAAGTGTTAGATGGTATTGTTACGTTAGAAGAAGTCAATAAAAAACTTGTTTTATTTCAATAAATAACATATTCACGAAATAAGAGTTTATTTTATGAATGGAGGAGAAAAAATGGTTCTAATTGAAAGTATAATTCAGGAGGCTCTTGATAGAGGAGCATCCGATATCCATTTAATGAATGGATTAAGACCTATCTTAAGGGTTGCAAGAGATTTGGTAGAGATTTCTCATATTGACATTATGGATGAGAACAGCTTGTATGAAGTATATGATTATATTGTAAGAGGTAATGTAGTCAAAGATGAGATGTATAAAACAGAAAGAAAATTAGATACCTCATTAGTGTATAAAAATATAAGACTCAGGGTAAATATTTCATTCTCTATGGAAGTTCCTACGGTTACAATGCGTCTTATCAAAAATGAATTACCACCATTTGAATCATTAGGATTACCAGAAATTGTCAAAACAATTACGTATCAGCCACAAGGAGTTATTCTTGTTACTGGTAAAACAAACTCTGGTAAATCAACAACTTTAAATGCTTTAATAGATGAAATTAATAAAAAACAAAATAAAAAGATACTAACGTTAGAGAGCCCGATAGAGTATCAGCATACTTCTAAAAAGTCAGTCATTATTCAAAAAGAAGTGGGACCTGGAAAAGACTGTCTTACATATTTTGAAGGTGTTAAGAATGCCCTTCGTGAAGACTGTGATATTTTGGTTATCCGGAGAAATTCGTGATAAAATCACTATGGAAGCTGCCATTGATATGGCAGAGTCTGGACACTTAGTAATTGGAACGCTTCACACAAAAGGTTGTGCAGAGACAATCGACAGAATTATCAACTTTTATGAAGTACGTGATCAAGCACAAATTAAAAACTTGTTATCTACACTTCTAAAAGTTGTTATTTCACAAAGACTTTTAAAATCTGCCAAAGGAAAGGAAATGGTTTTAGTTCCTGAAATTATGTTGGTAGATAATACAGTTTCTGCTTGTATTAGAAAAGAGAAGTTCTCTGTATCAGAAATTGAAGATGCTATTCAAGGTGCTCATGAAAAAGGAAGTGTTAGCTTAATTAACAGTTTAGCTGGTTTATATGTTCAAGGAAAATTGACATTAGATCAAGTAAAAGCGCAAATAGATGAAAAGAATTATGAAACATTAAATAGAACGATTATGCAATTAAACTTAAAGAGAAATAGTGTTAAATCTAGCCAAACGGTACAATAAACTTAAGGAGGAAGTATAAATGGCACAATTTAATTGTAGAATGCTAACTCCTCAAGGCCAAATTATAAAGTCTAAGGTTGAAGAAGCTTCTAGACTTGCATGTATTAGAAGATTGAGGAGAAATGGCTTTACACCAATTAGTGTTGTTCCAGCAGTTTCGTTAGCAGATAATATCAAAATAGATATAGGCAATAAAAAGATGAGAAATTTGAAAGCTTCTGCTGAGACGAAACGTAAATTAAAGAACAAAGCGAAAAAGAACAACAATAAAAATAAAAAGGCACAAGGTGGCATCTGGGAAATATTAAATACAGATTTAGGTGGTGGAGGAAGAAAACCGTCTGCTAGAGATATTCGTGTGTTTACACAAAATTTTTATTTATTGAAAAAAGCAAATTTCAATAATATCCATGCGCTAAGTACTGTTATTCAGACCACAGAAAACCCTAGATTAAAAATCATCTTAGAAGATATTTTAGCAGGTGTTGAAGGCCGGAGAATATATGTATATTACGATGGAGTATTATTCTAACGTATTTCCATATATCTATATTAATATGATAAAGGTTGGAGAACTTTCTGGTTCGTTAGAACAATCTTTAGAGCAAGCGGTTACGTATTTGGAAAATAGTGATACTTTAAGAAAAAGGGTTAAAAAGATAGTTTTACCAAACTTATTTATGTTTATAGGATTGATTTTAGGTACGATTCTTGCCGTTTTGTTTGGTGTACCGATGTTAAAAGGTATTTTCGAAAGCGTTGGTTCGCACAAAGAATTACCAGCAGTTACGATGTGGTTGTATAATTTCACAATGAAGTTCAAGGAGATGTGGTACATTCCGGTAGGAGTAATTGTTGCTACTGTTGTAGGATTTTATATATGGATATCTACTCCAAAAGGAAGATATGATTTTGATTATTTCAAATATATTATGCCTATTTTTGGAAAATTAATATATTTATTAGACTTTTCAAGATTAATGCAGTGTGTTTTGCTAAATTTGCAAAATGGTATGAGAATTCAAGATGCTCTGGAAGTTAGTAAAAGTGTCGTCAAGAATACGGTTATGATGAGTATGGTAGAAACAGCTATCAACAATATTTTTATTGGACAGAGCTGGATTGATCCATTTGAAGATGCAAAATTAGGTGATGCTATGTGTACAGAGATGCTTAAAATTGGTATGCAGACAGACTTAGCAGAAATGATTGATAAAATGCTTCAATATGTTGAATCTGATATCAATAATACTTTGGAAAAGATAGTAAAAGTTTTACCAGAAGTTGCATACATATTCGTTGGTGTAGTATTAATCTTCTTCGTAGTAGCAGTATTAGTACCTTGTATTTCACTATACATGGGCGATTGGCTATTTGATGCTTATGCAAGTGATATTTAAAACATACAGAAGGCAAGGGGAAAAAGAGAGGATTCTCTTTTTCCTTTTTTGAATAAATGTTATTGGGAACACTTTTCTATACAAAACAATAGAAAGGAGAAAAGTGGTATATGCGTATAGGAATAGATTTAGGTGGAAGCCATTTGGGAGTAGGTCTTATTTATAAAGATAAAATATTGACAACAAGGCAAAAGAACTTTGTAGATAGTGATTGCATCGATATCAAACAAACGATTATAGAAGCTGCTGTTTCTATGGTGAATGATATTTTGAAGGTGCAAAATATTTCTCAAGAAGATATCGAATGGATAGGAATTGCTTCCCCGGGATTAATTGATTCTCGTTCCATCGTTAAAGCAAGTAATTTGTCATTAGAAAATTTTTGCTTAACAGAGGCTTTAGAAAATCGTCTCAAAATGAAAGTAAAAATTAGAAATGACGCGAAGTGTTGCGCCATGGCAGAGAAAAAATATGGTAGTTTAAAAAACTATCAAGACTGTATTTTTTTGTGTATCGGTACAGGAATTGGTGGAGCTGCATTTTTGAATGGAGAATTATTAGAACCAAACGGCTTTTGTGGATTTGAGTTTGGACATATGATTATAGAAAAAGATGGACGTCTTTGCACATGTGGTAAAAAAGGATGTTTTGAGCAATATGGATCTATTCATGCTATTAAAGAAAAAGTAACTGCTATTTTAGGAAAAAGATCAGATATTTCTGGAAAAGATTTAAAAGATATTCTTTTAGAAAAAATGGAAGATCCATTAATTGGTTTAGAGATAGAAAGTTGGCTGAATTATTTAAAAATAGGAATAGGTAACTTAATAGATATATTTGAGCCAAAAGCAATTTGTTTAGGGGGAAGTTTTTCCCATTACGAAGGAACGCCAATATTTGAGAAATTGATACAAAAAATTGGTGAAAAAGATACAACTTTTACTATATCACAGAAACCAGATATTGTAACAGCACATTACCAAAATGATGCTGGTATGATAGGAGCGACTATTTAAAGATATAATAAATTAAGGGAGGAAAAAAATGAAAAAGTCAAAACTATTTTTAATGGTAGGTATCGTAGCAATAGTAATTATTGTTGCAATCGTTTTTGTTCTTATGAAAAATGGTGTGATTCCTGGATTAGAGGAAGAAGAAAGTTCTTCTAGAAAAGCTAAGAATGGAGACGATTGGTGCTATAACCCCAAAAAAGGAGAATATGATTCTTATGCAATGAAGCAATCTAGTGGTGGTACTAATTATATGGCGCTAGATGGTGCTGCTGTTTCAGAAGAAGCTGGATACTTAGGATATTCTGTAGGAGGTGCCAAAGATATTAACAATTTTAGAGAGAATATAGAAGAAGGATATTTTCCTTTAGAAACAGATATTACTTATGAAGGGGTTTATTATGATTATAGCTTTGATACGGGAAATTATGATATGAATCATATGCATGCGATGGATCCTAACAAAATGTTTTATCCAACCTATTGTACAGCAGTTTCAAAAGATCCTATTTCTGAAGAAACAGAATACTTTGTTTCTGTAGGATTAAACTCTAATATCAAAGAAGAGGATTTTTCTAGAAAAAGATTAAATCTCGTATTAGTATTAGATATTTCTGGTTCTATGAGTGCTTCTATTGATGATTACTATTATGATTTTAATGAAAATGATACAGAACATAAAACGAAGATGCGTTTAGCAGAAGAAGCCATTAATATTTTACTAGAGCAATTAAAGCCAGAAGACAGTGTAGGAATTGTTTTATTTGATGATAGTGCTTATTTAGCAAAACCATTAAATTTGGTTAGTGAAACGAATATAAGTGCCATTCAAGAACACGTTTTAGAAATTGAAGCAATGGGTGGTACTAATTTTGAAGCTGGCTATCACTTAGCGAACGATGTATTTGCAAAATATGAAATTGGAATGCCAGAAGAATATGAAAATAGAATTATTGTCATTACGGATGCTATGCCAAATGTAGGTGAAACCTCACAGGAAGGTTTAAGAGAATTAATGGAAGAAAATGCTAAAGTAGGTATTTATACTACTTTTATCGGTGTAGGATTAGACTTTAATACAGAAGTCATTAAAAATATAACCGATGTAAGAGGTGCGAATTACTATTCTGTTTCTAGTGAAGAAGAGTTTCAAAAGCGTATGGGAGAAGAGTTCGAATTTATGGTAACACCTATGGTATTTGACTTAGATATGACTGTAGAAACAGATGGATTTGAAATTGTAAATGTTTATGGAACAGACTCTATGCATGGTGAAGTAGGAAGGATTATGCATGTCAATACTTTGTTTCCTTCTAAAACAAATGAATCTGGAGAAGTAAGAGGCGGAATCATTGTATTGAAATTAAAGAAAATGAGAGAAGATGCTACTGGTTTAAAATTAAATGTTTCTTACGAAACAAGATATGGAGATCATGACTTTACAGAAGCAATTGTAGATCTTTTAGAAACAGAAGAATACTATGAGAATACAGGAATTCGAAAAGGAATTCTATTAGCAAGATATGTTAATTTAATTAAAAATTGGACAGAGTATGAAAGAACAAAAGAGGATAGATACCTAATTACGCCAACAATTGGTATTATTGATTATGTGGAGTCAGGAGAGGAAATCCTAGAAGAAGAATATGATTACTATTATGGATATTATTCAGAAAATGAAAGAATATCTGTACCACTAACGATTAGTGATACTTATAGAGAAGTATTTAATACTTTTAGAACATATATGGAAAGCGAAATTGCAGAAATAGGAGATGAATCCTTAAGAAAAGAAATGGATGTTTTAGATAAAATTATAGATAGCTAATAGAAAAAATAGCTAAAAATAAGGAAAAAAGTCAAAAAAAGTTGATAAAAAATTCTAAAAAAGCTTGATTTTTAAATGAAAGTTTAGTATAATAATTTCGTAACAGAAATGATTGACAAGAGAGTGGACGCAAAGTCCACTCTCGAGTTGTTTTTAGGGAAACGATTTTAAAGAATACACTGATAGACAAGGAGAAGAAATGGCAAAAATAGAAAATCAAGTTCAGAACCTTTTAGAACCAGTGATTGAAAATTTAGGATGAACTATATGATGTCATCTATACCAAAGAGGGAAAAGATTATTTTTTAAAGATTTTTATTGATCAAGAAACAGGAATTCAAATAGAAGATTGTGAAAAAGTAACAGAAGTAATTAATGATATTTTAGATCAAAAAGATTTGATTTCAGAGAATTATTTTTTAGAAGTGTCTTCACCTGGAATAGAAAGATTATTACGAAAAGAAAAACATTTCTTGAAAAACATAGGAAAAGAAGTGATGGTTAAACTTTATCGACCAATTCACCAAAAGAAAGAATTGGTTGGAATACTAAAACATTTTGAGAATCATAAGATAACTTTGGAAATGGAAAAAGAAACACTAATATTAGAACAAAAAGATGTCGTAAGTGTTAATATTGTATTTAATTATGAAGGAGGAATTTAGAAAATGAAACAGATTGATGTCAAAGAATTTATATCAGCAATGGACGAATTAGAAAAAGAAAGAGGAATTAGTAAAGCGTATTTAGTAGAGAGTTTAGAAGCAGCTTTAGTTACTGCCTATAAGAAAAATTTCGATTCCGTAGATAATGTCAAAGTTTCTATAGATGGTCTATCTGGTGAAATTCACATTTATGCTGTCATGAATGTTGTAGAAGAAAGTGAAGATCCCTTATTGGAAATTAGTTTAAAAGAAGCAAAAAAGATTAATAAAAAAGCAAAAATAGGAGAAACCGTAGATGTTGAGATAAAACCAAAAGACTTTGGAAGAATTGCAGCACAAACAGCAAAACAAGTTGTCGTACAAAAAATCAGAGAAGTAGAAAGAGATATGGTTTTTAACGAATACAATGATAAAAAAGGTGAAATTGTATCTGGACTAGTACAAAAAGCAGATGCTGGTAGTGCCATTATTATAGATTTAGGAAAATTAGAAGGAATTATGCCAATTAAAGAGCAAATTCCTACAGAACATTATAAAGTAAATGATAAAATTAAAGGATATGTGATGAGCGTAGAAAAAGGAGCAAAAGGAAATCCACAAGCGATTATTTCACGTTCTCATCCAGATTTTGTTAGAAGATTGTTTGAATTAGAAATACCAGAAATCTATGAAGGTTTGATAGAAGTAAAAAGTGTTTCTAGAGATCCTGGTAATCGTTCAAAAGTAGCGGTATATTCTAAAAATGAAAATATTGATCCAGTAGGTTCTTGCGTAGGACAAAAAGGTGTTAGAATCCAAAACATCATTAATGAACTAAATGGCGAAAAAATTGATGTGATTGAATGGAGCGAAGAACCTTCTACTTACATTGCAGCCTCTCTTTTACCAGCGCAAGTATTGGCAGTAGATATTAAAGAAGAAGAAAAATTTGCACAAGTGATTGTGCCAGACGATCAATTATCGTTAGCCATCGGAAAAGCTGGACAAAACGCTAGACTTGCTGCGCGTTTAACCAATTGGAAAATTGATATTAAGAGTGAATCTCAATTTAGAGAGATGTTGATGAAAGCTGGAGAAGAAAGCGAAGAAGAGGTAGTAGAAGAAGTAATAGAAGAAGCAGAAAACGTAGTGGAAGAACCAGCTGATGAAATTGTAGAAGAAGTGCCAGAGGAAAAACCTAAGAGAAAAACTAAGAAAAAAGCAGAGAAAGAATCTGAGGCAAAGACAGAAGAAGTATCAGAAGAAAAACCTAAAAAAAGAGGTAGAAAGAAAAAAGAAGAAAAACAAGAGGAAGAATAATGGGAAATAAAAAACCAATATTAAGAAGATGTATTGCATGTTCTGCCCAAAAAGAAAAAGGGGAAATGATTCGAATGGTGAAACCTAAAGATGAGAGTTTGCAAATTGATTTGAATGGAAAGAAAAATGGCAGAGGTGCATATATTTGTAAAAATGAAGATTGTTTGAATAAAGCGATGAAATCTAAAAAGTTGGAAAAGACTTTTGAAATAGATATCATAGATAAAGATTTTTATGAAAGTTTAAGAGGGATGATTCTTGGATAAAGTTTATGGAATTTTGGGAATAGCTGCTAAGGCAGGAAAAGTGATATCTGGCTTTGACAGTATACAAGAAGGTATTTCAAAAAAGCAAGTAAATCTAGTAATTGTTGCACAAGATGCATCTGAAAAAACGAAAAAAGAAATACAGTTTATTGGTAATAAATATGAGGTGCCATGTGTTATTTTTGGAAATATACAAGAGAATTCTCATGCGATTGGCAAAAATAATCGAGCAATCATAGGAATATGTGATAGCGGATTAGCCAATAAATTTCTAGAATTGATAAGTGATTAAAAGATAGAATCACATAAGATGAGATAAATTGTTAGGTAAATTATTAAAAGGAGTATTGAAAAGGTATTTATGGAAAACAAAAAGGAAAGAAATGAAGAACCTGTTATTATTAGAAGAGCGGTTATTATTAATGATGAGGAAGAAAAACAAGATAAAAAGCAAAAGGAGACAGAGAGTCGTAGAGAATCTACATTTGGTGCGCAGAAACCAAAGAATAAAGATTATAATATTGTTTATAGGGATAAACCTACTAAACCACTAACGGTGAGTGAATTATTTGGTATTCCTAAAAAAGAGAAAAAAGTACCAACTTCTAAGGAATTACAAGAAACCGTTGTCAAAGAAAAAGAAATAGAAAATAAAAGTTCTTCCCCAAAAACCAAACCAGTAACTAGTACTGCAAGACCAACCAATTCTAGCTTTTCTAATGATAGAATGAATAAGCCTATCAGAAATAATAACACAAAACCACAATATAATACAGATAAAAAACCATATTCCAAACCGCAAGATAAGAAAGTGGATTCTAGAAGAAGTCAAAATCTTGATCGTAAAATCAAAGATGTTGTTGAAATGGATGTTCCAACAGATAAAGAGAATAATACTAGAGATTATACAAATAATAAATTAAAAGACAGACAAAAACAAAACAGGATAGATGAATCTAGAAGTTCTGAATCTAAAAATGCTAATAATGCTAAGAGAAATAATAGAAGAAATGAAGAAGATTATGACTCTGGTAAATTAAATAGTTTGAAAAAACATAATAAACTTTCTACCATGTTCCATGAAGATGGTGAAATGCTTGATTATTATGACTTAAGCACAGAAAAGAAACGTAATAGAAAGAAACCAAAAACGCAAGAAGTTCCTAAACAAAAACAAAAAATCTTTAAATTAACAGAGATTACCATTCAT
>Ga0265301_10004191_pt1 | contig 14693 bp, 15 predicted proteins | sample AusTroGonzalo_MG_2_FD_193488 | JGI IMG/M metagenome (GOLD analysis project Ga0265301, IMG submission 193488) | Bovine rumen microbial communities from tropical cattle in Woodstock, Queensland, Australia - Gonzalo_04 | ecosystem: Host-associated > Mammals > Digestive system > Stomach > Rumen ...
CGATTTGCCGCGTTTTGCCCGCCAATGCCGCGATATGCGTCCCGTCAGCGACTGTTTCCATGGCAGATAAACAAAATCTTCGTCATAGGCCTCCAATGCCTCACAAGGCGACGTTTTGCCGCAATTTGCGCTCTGGGAAAAACGTACATTTCTGCAGGAAATCCGGGCCAACCCGGCAAATCGCGGCAAATCGCGGCAATGGATGGTAGTCAAATGGTAGTAGAAATTCGGAGGTTCTACTACCGTGTCAGATCGTTCAGCGGTCATCAGCAGAGTAAACCGCCTTTGAAATTTTACCATATCGGAGGCTGATTTTCCACAGTTTCAAAGAAGGACGGAGAACAGAATAAATCCCTGGCAGCGTGTCAAATAGCCACCAGGGATGATCTTTAAATACCGTTTTCTGAATATCATTCATAAAACGAGCATATACCAATTGATCGTATATGCTTTCCGGTATAATCCGACTACTTCAGTTCCTTCCGCAAAATATCCTCATCTATTTCCGGCATGACGCGCAACAGGTGACGTACCATGAATTCGAATGATTCCGCCGGGGTTCTGTCAGATGCTGTTGCCAGCATATCTGTTCCGAGCCATCGATCCGCTTGATCAATGACAGCGTTTCCCCATCCATATGGAACACCTTCTTTTGTCAGATTGTAACGGAAGTTTGACAGAACGACAAAGGTTTGCATTTGCAGACGGGTGACTACTGTATCATAGCCCTTTGTAAATCCACATTCTTGTTTCGCGTATTTGGACAGGACGCCCGGATGTTTATCCAAGTACTGCATCAGAAGCGCGTCTTTATAATATGCCTTCCCGTCATCGACCCAGCCTTCCCAGTCATATCCGTTCCTGCGCCAGTTGGCCAGGTCAGCGAACCATACCGGACTGATGAACGCGGCCTTATTTCGAATGAACTTACCATAGACGCATTTCCTGGCTGAAGCAAGCTGACCTTTCCATTCCCATGGACCTTCCTGATCTGTAAACCATATTGTGGGATCAATATGTTCTTCGATAGACCATCCTTCTACAGAATTGGCGAAAAATGGAAGAATCCCAATTTCATGGATCACATCCATCAGATCGTCTTTGGAACGGATGATGCCTTTTATCATAATCAGTGCTCCTGTCAGTCCAGTCTGGCACTTGCAGCTTTCAGCAGGTCAATAATCGGCAGGTGCTGAGGACACACACTTTCACATTGACCACAGGCAATGCAGTCAGATGCTCTGCCGTGGCCCTGACCAATTATACCGCCGTAAAACGCTTTGGGCCGGAATTCTTCATGATACAGATCCATGGTGTTGATCGCCCTGAAAACATCCGGAATGGAAATATTCATCGGGCACCCGTCCGTGCAGTAACGGCAGGCAGTACAGCCGATCTGCGGCACATTGGTCATGATGATTCTGACTTCTTCAACCAACGCTTTTTCAGCATCTGTTAAAGGTTCAAAATGACTGAATGTACGGATATTATCCATCATCTGTTCTTCTGAGCTCATTCCGGAAAGAATCGTCATGACTCCTGGCAGGGAACCAACGAATCGCAGCGCCCAGGAGGCAATCGAGTTGTCCGGGCGAACCGCCTTGTATTTCGCTTCCAGTTCAGGAGTCAGTTTCGCCAATGTACCGCCCTTTACAGGTTCCATGATGATCATCGGGATGTTTCGCCGGTGCAGGATTTCATACAGTTTCCCGGAACGGACGACAGGGTTTTCCCAATCAGCATAGTTCAGCTGGATCTGAACAAACTCCACCTCCGGATGCGCATCCAGGGTTTTCTCCAGATATTCCGGACTGCCGTGAAAGGAAAAGCCGAAATGCCGGATTTCCCCTGCTGCCTTTTTCTGCATCGCCCAGTTATAACAGTCAAGGCGGTCATAAGTATTGCCGTTCCCCCCGTCCTCCACCGAATGCAGCAGATAGAAATCGAAAAAGTCCAGGCCGCATCGTTCCAGCTGCTCATTGAAGATCCTGTCCCTGTCCTTTTCTTCCTTCAGGCACCAGGCAGGCAGCTTCGTAGCAACCATAAAACTGTCCCGGGGATGGCGTTTGACCAACGCCTCCCTGATTGCCTCTTCTGAGTGCCCTCCGTGATAAACATAAGCCGTATCGAAGTAATTCATACCAGCCTGAAGATAGGCATCTGCCATGCGGTAGACATGCTCAATGTCGATCTTACCGTCTTTTTCCGGAAGTCTCATCAAGCCGAATCCAAGCTTCGGCATTTGAGTCAGATCAATACCCATACAGTAACCTCCCTTGTGTACTGGTTCACTGGTTATTAAAAATCAATATTGTCTGAGTCAACAATCTCGCCGCGATCCATCCGGTCAATTTTCGTCATGTCTTCACCTGTCAGGATAAAATCAAACACCTCCGCATTTGCTTTGATTCGATCCGGTGTTACAGACTTAGGCAGCGGACAGATTTCATGCTGCAGGCACCACTTCACACATACCTGGGCAGTTGATTTACCGTAACGATCCGCAATTTCCTGCAGGACAGGATCCGAAAGCACCTTTCCCTGACCAAGCGGTGACCATGCTTCGACAATCAGACCGTTTTCCTTGCAGAAAGAAACGATTTCCCGCTGCATCATACCCGGGTGGAAACGAATCTGGTTAACCATTGGTTTCACATCGGTTTCAAGCAATGATTTCAAGTGCTTGGGCTGGAAATTGGATACACCGATTGCCTTGACTCTTCCGGCTTTATACAGGTCAGTCATCGCCCGCCAGGTATCCAGATTGATGGAATCCCAATCGCTGAACTGCCTGGAATTTGCAGGCCAATGAATCAGATACAGATCCAGATAATCAAGCTGAAGGTCTGAAAGCGTTTTCTCTAAGGCCTTCATAGTCTTGTCATAGCCACGTTCTGTATTCCAGACTTTACTGGTAACAAACAATTCATTTCTGGGAATACCCGAGGATTGTATACCGCGTCCGACGCTGGCCTCGTTCGCATAAACAGCAGCACAGTCAATATGCCGGTAGCCGGCTTCAATGGCCCGCCTTACCGACTCAGATGCTGTTTCTCCATCAGGGGTTTGCCATGTTCCGTACCCTACACAGGGAAGTGAAATGCCATTTGACAATTGGAAACCATCTGTCAGTTTTTTCATTTTGTTGAATCTCCCCATTATCATTACTGTCGGTTGCTTTCCAGCCACTCATTGAATTCTTTTACCGGAGGCTTTCCGGCAATATAGGAAAGCTGCGGAATATCCGGACGTTTCTCCATCAATGTTTCATATGCGGGAACAGATACCACTCCGGCTCCGCAGTGCAGGATGACCGGTACACCGCCCGGGATTTCATCGTAACGTTCTGCCATCTGGTCGTGCGGGATATGCATAGCGCCTGTAAACCCGGTGGCAAGTTTCCAGTAGTCTGTGTTTACTTCCACAATAACCAGTCCTTCATCGTAATGCGCTTTCATGTATTCGAGCGCATCCTCCGGAGATAAGCCGCCCAGCCAGTTGGCAATATTATCATTACCTTTCGCTGTCGACATTGTTTTCACCTCCACATCCTGAAGCATTGTTTCGTTTTCGTGGTTTTCCTTGTTGGACGTTATTTGGGTCTCAATCGTTTCGGAATGATCTTTCTCCAGATCAATCCCGGCAGTGTACAGAATGCTGTCCTCCCAGTACAGGGTTCCCTCGATTTTTACCGTATATATACCATCCGACACTTGATTGCCTTTCGCGTCTGTCAGATCCCAGACGAATCTCTGCTGCCCTGATGCGGGTGTAGCACCGCTGATTGTGTCAAGCTCCTCGTCACTCATGCCTGCCGGATCGGCAGCAGACACCCAGGAAGCCAGTGACATATTTCTTTTTTCATATCCTCTGCGCTTTGCGGTAAAATCTGTCACATACAGCGTTCGTATCACTTCACCGTTCGAATTCTCGATCCAAACGGCAAACTGATTGGATGCGATCGTAGGCATACGGTTAAACACAAAAGAGATCTCGACTGAATCGATTACCTGCTCAGCCAAGGTCTCACAGGCTGCGATCAGCATAAGACAAAAGAACAATGCTGAAATGAGTTTTTTCATATACCCTCCGCTGGTTATGAGCGGGGGAAGCCCTGTACCGCTTCCCCCGGAATCATTTTATTCAAACTGTTTTCCGATGTTCCATGCTCCGCCGACGCTGTCGCCAACAGTGCGATAGCACAGGGTGACTGTATCAAACACAACCGGGTGAACTTTCCCCATGTCCACTTTGCCATCTGTCAGTACAGTTTCTTCTGCTTTCATGCCAACGATTTCCGCAACGACACGCGTTTCACAAAACTCTTCCTGCAGCTCAATCACCCGGCATTCAATTGTTACAGGCAGCTGGTCAATCACCGGGGCATTCACCTTGTCGGATTTTGTGACAGTGAAACCGCATTTTGCAAGCTTTTCCGGCACTTTATTCCCGGAGACGATGCCCACATAATCACAGGCAGCGACCTGCTCCGCTGTGGCAAACGCAACGGTAAATTCTTTGTTCAGCCGGATATTCTCTGTTGTCCTGTGCGGCGACAGGCTGATGGAGATCTGATTGCCGCCGATCTGTCCGCCCCATGCCGCATTCATAGCATCGGCTTCACCTTTTTCGTTGTAGGTTCCAATAATCAAAACAGGATGGGGTGTGATGAATCCCTTTTCAAAGCTCTGTTTCATTTGCGTTTCCTCCTTTTATTCAACGGCAGATGCCGGTTGATCCATTATGCTGCAGCGGGTTCTGCAGAAATTTTGATCGCTTTTTCCTTTTTGACTGTCAGCATCTTTTTCGTTTTGACGCAGTATACAGTCATCAGGAACAATGTCATAATGACCCAGGTGACAGGTTCCGTGATGCACGTACCCAGGAAGCCGAAGGACGGGATCAGCCATACGGAAGCAAGCAGTTTCATCACCAGTTCAATGACGCTGGAAATGACAGGGGCAACCTTCTGACCCATACTTTGCATGCTGACCCGCATCGCCAGGAGCACACCCAGCACCGGGAAGAAGGGGAAATGGATGCGCAGGCTCATCACTGCATTGTCCAGGATTTCAACATTCTGTGTGCCGATGGTAAACTGGATCATTGTCCTTCCGAACAGGTAAACGATCAGGCAGGAGAACAAGCCCCACGCGATTTCCATTCCCATGACCTTTTTCAGCGTGTCACGGATACGCTGTTTTTGCCGCGCGCCCCAGTTCTGGGCCACAAAAGTACCTGAGGCATCCATGATCGTAGCCATCGGCTGCATCAGGATATTGATGATTCGACGGGCTGCGGTATGCGCGGCAATAATGCTTTCTCCCAGGATATTGGTCGCGCCTTGGAATACCACGGAACCAAGCGAGATCACGCTGTACATAAAGGCCATCGCGCTGCCGGTGGACAGCATTTCTTTTGCCGTCCCGGTTTCCAGCCTGAAATCTTCCTTCCGGGGCATCATCTCCCGATAATTCCGGTACACATAGATGCCGGTCAGAATTCCGGAAACAGCCTGGGCTGTTACGGTAGCCAGCGCCGCGCCGCCCACGCCCATATGGAATACCGCCACAAAGAGCAGATCCAGGGCAATATTCAGCATGCTGGAAAAGATCAGAAAATACAGCGGTGTTTTGCTGTTTCCGAAAGCCCGCAGGATTCCTGCAAACATGTTGTAGCAGATCGTCGCGAGCATCCCCGCAAAGATCACAGCCATATAGCTGTATGCCTGGCTAAAGATGGTTTCAGGCGTGTTCATGAGTCGCATCAGTGCGGGAAGGAAGATCAGTGCAAGAACAGTCAGAACAACTGTAATGATTCCGTCCAGCACCATCATATGACCGATGGATTTGCGGATCTTTCCCTGATCATGGGCACCGAACGCCTGTGTGACCACCAGTGCAAACCCGCTGTTCAGTCCCCATGCCAGGTCAATGATCAGCCCGTACAGAGAGGAGGTTGCCCCGATCGCGGCGATTGCCTGATCGCCCAGACAATATCCGGCCACCATGGTATCCACCATGGAATAAACCTGCTGGAAGATGTTTCCGATAAACAGCGGGATCGCGAAAGTCAGGATCATCCTGACCGCGTTTCCCTTTGTCATATCCAGCACGGCTGCTTTACGATTCGACATCGTTCTCAATCTCCTTAATTCCTTGCAGTCATACCCTTGAACAAGCGGCTGAACAGGTTCCTGCGAATCTTACTCATCCTGCTGAGTTTCGGATTCCGCAGTTCCGGAGCGCTGACATCTTCAGCCAGAATCACAGACAGGTTAGCGGTGTAAGCGGTGTTGATCAGGTTCATCATGATATCCTTCAGCGATTGCCGGTGGTTCAGCTCCTGTTGACATGCATATCATAGCAGAAATGCCAGGCACTACTTATATATCCATTTTAATACTTATATATTACAGCTGCTTTTTTCGATAAAACAACATTGGTCTCGCAAAGCATCAGATGGCCAGAAAGCGGTTATGCCCAGATATGTTTGGTATGATTAATGGGGCCATCACTGATGATGGCCCCATTTTGTTCATATAGTTGGATTACTGCGCGAGATACTGATCAACATTTTCCATGCTGGCAAATTCACAAGGAACGGCCATGGGATTCTCGATGTCAGCAGTTTCGCCCTTGAAGTACTGATCAAAAATGTCCACAGACAGCTTGCCGATCAGAGCGAACTGTTGGAACACGGTGCCGGTGACCTTGCCGGCCTTGATGGCTTCCAGGGTTTCCACAGCGCCGTCGAAGCCGACGACCATGATGTCGGAACGATTGGCAGATTCCAGCGCCTTGGCTACGCCCAGGCACATTTCGTCATTCTCGGCGTAAACCAGATTGATGTCGGGATTGGCCTGCAGGATGTTTTCGATGGTGTTGAAAGCAGTGGTACGGTCGAAGTTGGCGCTCTGCTCGGAGACAACTTCGATCTCGGTCCCGGCGATGGCATCCTTAAAGCCGGTGAAGCGCTGATTCTCCAGATCGGTTCCCAGCGTGCCACGCAGGATGACCACCTTGCCCTTGCCTTCAAGCTGCTTCACGGTGAATTCGCCCGCTGTTTTGCCGCCGGCATAGTTATCGGTGGCGATGGAGGTGATAACTTCACCGGAGGAGGTGGAACGGTCAACCGTGATCACCGGGATGCCGGCATTGTTCAGCAGCACCACGGCATTTGAGGAAGCTTCGGAATCCATGGGAACCAGGATGACAGCGTCCACATTGCGGGAGATCAGGTCTTCCACGTTGCTCAGTTCGGTCACAGTGGAGGAGCGGGAGTCCAGCGGGATTGTCTCATAACCCAGGGCGGCACACTCAGCTTCAATGTTGTTCTTCAGGAAAACCATGAAGTTGTTGTTAAGGGACCAGTAGATGACACCGATAGTTTTGGTTCCTTCTGCCATGGCGGCGGAGCAGCCCAGCAGCAGAGCGAGAGCGAGTACGATGGCAAGAATGCGGGTTTTCATTGTTGTTTCCTCCTATTTGTTTTTTTATTTTTTTGTATCATCAGCCGCTTCAGGCGGCTTTATACCATAGTATGCGGAATTACTTTTTCTTTGCACGGACCGTCATATGATCGATAATGATGGCGGCCAGGATCACGAACCCTTTGACTGCAGTCTGCCAGAAGGGAGAGACGTTTAACAGGTTCAACGCGTTATTCAGCACACCGATGATGAAGGCGCCGATAACCACGCCGCCGATGGTGCCCACACCGCCTTGGCTCATGCTGCAACCGCCAATGACCGCCGCTGCGATGGCGTCCATCTCATAGCTGGTGCCGGCATCGGGTTGTGCAGAATTCAGGCGTGCGGCAATAATGAGGCCACTGACTGCGGCCAGGATGCCGCTGATTGCGTAGACCATGATCTTGGTCTTGTTGACCTTGATACCACACAGACGGGCTGTCTGCTCATTGCCACCCAGGGCGTATACATGACGGCCAAACCGTGTCTTGTTTAGGACAAACAGCATAATAATGGCGATGATTGCCAGTACGATGACAGGGAAAGGGATTCCAAGCACATACCCAGCCCCGAAAAAGGAAATGCTGTTCTGCATGCCGACCGGCATGCCACCGGAGGCGAGCATGGTAAAGCCACGGAACACCGACATGGACGCCAGGGTCACAATGAATGGCGGCAGGTTCATGGTGGAGATCAGCGTACCGTTCAGGGTACCAATCGCTCCGCCGATCAGGACACCGATGATTCCTGCGATCCAGCCAGGGCATCCTGCATTGATCATCAGGCCGGCAACCATGGTGGAGAAGGCAAGCACGGAACCAACGGAGAGATCGATTCCTCCGGTCAGGATAACACAGGCCATGCCGATGGCGATGATCCCATTGATCGTGGTCTGGCGCGCGATGTTCATGATATTATTCCAGTTCAGAAACTTCGGGGTCAGGATGCTCACCACAACGCACAACAGAAGCAGGATCAGCGCGCTCTTGTACTTAATAATCAGGTTCATAATTCTGTCGTTTTTCTTTTCGCTTGCCATGACTTATCCCTCCGTTACGCCAAATGCGCATTGCATGATGTTTTCTTCAGTAGCTTCATCCCTGGAGAACTCCCCGTTCAGTTTTCCCTCGTGCATGACCAGGATCCTGTCACAGATTCCCAGGAGTTCCGGCAGCTCGGAGGAAATCATGATGACCGCGTTTCCTTCAGCTTTCAGGCCATTGATAATATGGTAGATCTCCGTTTTCGCACCGACATCGATACCGCGTGTCGGCTCATCCAGGATGATGATCTTTGGCTTTGTCAGCAGGGCCCTGGCGAAAATGACTTTCTGCTGATTTCCGCCAGACAGGTTTTTGATCAATGCCTTCATGCCGGGTGTCTTAACAGCCAGCCTGCTTCCCATCTCTCCGGTGGCGGCGTTTTCCTTCTTCCTGCTCAGGACCCGGTTTGTCAGGATGTCTTCCAGGCTGGAGATCGTCATATTGAAATCCACGGCAGCGTTCTGGTACATACCGTCTTCCTTGCGGTTTTCAGTCGTGTAGTAGATTCCGTTCTCAATGGCGCTTCCCACCGACCGGATCTCCGTTGGCTTTCCTTCAATGAAGATACTGCCGCTGTCAAACCGGTCCGCCCCGAAGATGCAGCGGGCCAGCTCGGTCCGACCGGATCCCACCAGACCCGCGAAGCCAACGGTCTCACCTTTTCGGACGGAAAAGCTGATATCCTCCACTACGCCTTCCCGGGTGCAGTGTTCCAGACGGATCGCTTCGTCTGTGGGATTGGCTTTTTCATAGGGGAACATATCGCTCAGATCCCGGCCGACCATCAGGGTGACAATCTGGTTCTGGGTGTAATCCGCAATCGCTCCTGTCGCAATATACTGGCCGTCTCGCAGGATGGTGAAGTCATCGCAGATCTGTTCCAGCTCATCCAGCCGGTGAGTAATATAGATGATAGTCTTTCCCTGGCTGCGCAGATTACGGATGATCTCAAACAGTTTCTCAATCTCGTTGTCCGTCAGCACATCGGTAGGTTCATCCATAACGATGAAATCCATATCCAGTGAAAGCGTCTTGGCGATTTCCACAATCTGCTGGTTAGCGATGCTCAGATCCGCAACCTTTGCCCTGGGATTCAGATCGATCTGGAAACGGCTGAGAATCTCCGCGGTGCGTCTTTCCATCTCTTTGAAATCCACTGTGCCCCGCTTTGTCACCAGTTCGCGACCGACGAATACGTTTTCTGCGACAGTCATCTGCGGAACCAGATTCAGCTCCTGGTGCACCACAGCGATTTTCATCTCCATGGCTTTGTCCGGATTCATGAGGCCGACATCCTCACCGTTGTAGATGATCTCCCCGGAGGTCTGGTTGTACACACCGCTGATGATCTTAATCAGGGTCGATTTCCCCGCCCCGTTTTCCCCCAGCAGCGCATGCACGGTGCCACGGCGTACCTTCAGGCTCACATCCTTCAGCGCGACCACACCGGGAAATTCCTTGCGGATGTTTCTCGTTTCAAGGATGTAATCTTCCATACTCTCCGCTCCTTCTTACAGTTCTGAGATCGCGAATACAGCCCTGGCCGCCACGTCTTCATAGTTCATCATCTGGTAAACAGTGTTTTCCGGGATGTACATCACTTCACCGGGATAAATCTTGAAGGTTTCCCTAGTTTCCTGAATGATGAAACACAGTACGCCGGACTTGACGTAGATGGCCGTTTGCCCCTTGTGGCTTTCCGGATCTGAGATGCGGCAACCATGTCCGCCGCGAGGCAGGACCAGCTCACCAAAATGCATGTATTTCGTCGAGAAGGCGAAGCGCATCAGATAGGGGTTCTTCTCACCCACCACGATGTCCAGCCGATCATCCGGGCGGTTGACCCGCAGATACTTGGGCATCACCCGAAGTTCCTCATCTTTTACCGGCCAGTTGCCGAGCCGGTCGATGGTTCCGATATACTTCGTGTCCTCCACCAGCTCATAATGGGTGAAATCCTTTTCCTGTTCTCCCTTCAACACCCGGACCTTGCCGGCCAGATCGGTGGGGAACGTCTGCGTGCCGGGCTTAACCATGTTAGGAGCCAGTGCGAAGACGGCTTTCATCTTCTTATCGGAAAAGTTGTGCCCGCCATGCGCCGCGCCGTGAGGGATCAGCAGCACATCCTCGGGATTCAGCGTGCAAGCCTGGCCGGAATGGCAGTTGGTCTCAGTCAGCTGGCCTTCCAGGATGTAGTAGCACTCATCACCAGGATGATGATCCGGAGGATCGAACTGACCGCCTCCCTGAAATTCGTAGTATCCCATCGTCAGCTTATCGGTGGAAATGAACAGGCAGTTCAGGTCACTGGAGCCCAGAAACTCGATATCCGGGTAAGTGAAGTAACCGAACTGTTCGTGTCCAATCCTCATGGGCTGATCTTTAGGAGCGTCGAAGGGGTGATTTCCATGTACGATCCGAGCCATTTTAGGTTCCTCCTTTTTAATCATCATGGGAGTAATTCGTTCTTTGTAATGTTTTGCAAGTTATAACTTACAAAACATAAATCAACTTTCATGGATAAATTAACATGGATATAAATATTTGTCAACTACTTTTTTGTAAAATTTTTAAGTTTTCAATTTCATATATTTAGCTTCGTGTAAAACTTAGCTTAATTGCAGTACAATCGATGCTTATAATTACCTATAATTATATATGAACGTCCAGGCAAAAGTCAGGGCATATGGAATTATGCTGTTTGAAAATAAACTTTCTGGAATCTATTTACTTAATTAATATAAAGTGCTACAATGTGTATGTTCTGAAGTATGATTGAAGGGAACGATACTATGCGACTCAAAAACAAGGACATTGCGGAAGCTTTAGGAATCTCCACTACAGCAGTCTCACTAGCCCTGAATAATCGGCCGGGAGTTTCGGAATCAACTCGGCGCCGGGTGCTTGAACTGGTCAGCGATTCCACAATGGAGGCAATGCAAAACCTGAACGATGAAATCAGCGGAACCACAAAATCAATCCTCTTGAATGTTCATAAAAAGCACGGCCATATCATCACCGATAAACCTTTTTTTTCCGATGTGGTTGAAGCAGCGCAGCAGGAACTTTTGAGACAGGGTTATAATATGATCCTTTCCCACTATGTCCCTGAGCAGAGCCTTTCTCAGTATATTCAGTACATAAAAGGGCTACCCATTGCCGGCATGATACTGATGGCAACTGAAATGGATGAGACAGATCTTGCATACTATAAAGAAGTCAATGTTCCTGTTGTGCTTATGGATTCCATCTTTGATCTGGAAGATATAGATTCTGTCTCCCTGGATAACGAAACAGACCTTTTCCGTGCAGTGCATTACGCTGTGCAGAAAGGTCATCGCCACATCGGATATCTGCAAAGTGCCGTGACAATCAACAATTTTATTCACCGGATGGATGGCTTTATGAAGGGACTCTGTCACTTTGGCCTTGAAAATGAAGACCATCCAATCATCACATTGCCATGCGATGTTCAGGGAGCTTACAATGAAATGTCTGCTTACCTGGATCAACTGCCCACGGATTATCAGTTGCCGACGCTTTTCCTTTCCGATCTGGACTATATTGCCTTTGGAGCAATGAGCGCGTTGCAGGAACATGGATACCGCATTCCGGATGATGTTTCCATAATTGGTTATGACGATGTATCCACTGCTTCTGTCATTTCTCCTCCGCTTACGACGCTTCGGGTTAGCCATGCTGAGATTGGAAGGATTGCCGCAAAAACGTTAATGGATCGACTGAATCAAATCACCGGACGACCTGTAACGATTCGCATCACATCTGAGCTAATCGTCAGAGACAGTGTAAAAAGCATGATGAAATCTAGATAAAACACCTGTTGGTTGCAGGCGTTATACCTTCATATCTATTTGACATCATTCTCAATCTCCTTGATAAACCTGGCGGGCACGCCTCCTACCACGCAGTTGTCCGGCACATCCTTCGTGACTACGGCCCCGGCAGCAACAACCACATTGTTCCCGATTTTCACACCCGGCAGGATCGTCACATTGCCGCCGATCCAGACGTCGTTCCCGATAGAGACCGGTTTCGCGATCCCCAGGTGCTTTCTCCGGCCCATGGGAGACAGCGGATGGCCGACAGTGGTGATCAGCGTGTTCGGACCAATCATCACATTGTCTCCGATGAAGATTTCCCGGATATCCAGCATCGTGATATTGTAATTGCCAGTGAAATTGTTTCCGATATGGATGTTCTTTCCGTTATCGCAGTTGAAGGTTTTCGCGATCCAAACATGTTCGCCCATGCTGCCGAGGTGTTCCCGGAGAACAGCGCGCTGCCCGACAAAATCCAAGGGATCAAGAGCGTTAAACTGCTGACACCAGATAATTGCCTGTTCCTTCAGGGCATCCACTTCCGGATCATCATAGCAGTATTCCAATCCTGCTTTCAGTTTCTCCAATTCAGTCATTTTTATGACCTCTCTGATTCTTTTATGAATGTGCAATTCTTTATTTCTTCGTGCTGATAGCCTTAATCAGACGGCTGAAAAGATGCATCCTGGCTTTGCTCATTCCGCTGAGTTTCGGATTCCGCAGTTCCGGACTGCCAACGTCCTCAGACAGGATCACGGACAGATTGGCGGTGTAAGCGGTGTTGATCAGGTTCATAATGGTTACTCCTCCCTTGGTCGCTGGTCGTTCAGTGGTTCCTGCTGACAACCGTATCATAGCAGAAAGGGGAGGAGCATCTTATATATTGATTGCAAAACTTATAGAAAAATGTTGCTTTTTTTCTTTGACCGCAATAAAATTATTCCGTGGAACACTATAACGCTGATGCGGGAGATATGAGCATGGCTGTTAACCAGAAGATTGCGGAAGCCCTGAAACGGATTTCTTTCGAACACCGTGAGGCGGATTACCATCATCACACTTACGACGAGGACATGTTTCAGTATGAGCTGATTAGGAACGGCGATCTGAAGGCATTGGAAGTTGGCAAAAAAATGTTTGAAGGTCCGACAACAGGCCATCTTTCAGATGATCCCGTAAAGAACTATCAGTTTCTTTTTGTGGCGTCCATCACGCTGGCCTGCCGTTTCTGCATAGAAGGAGGTATGCCGACTGAAGAGGCGTTCAATCTGAGCGATTTGTATATCCGACAGATGGAAAAATGCGGAACAGTCGATGATATCTTTGAGTTGCATGATGTAATGTTCCGGGATTACACCACCCGTATGCAGGCCATCCGGCGAAAAGAAGCCTTCTCCCGTCCTGTTACCCGATGCATGGAATATATTGAAAACCACCTGCAGGAACCGCTGTCTGTTCGGTTATTGTCAGAAAAACTGGGGATATCTGAATCCTATGTTTCTACAATCTTCAAGAAAGAGATCGGAATCCCGGTGTCGGAATATATCCGTCGCATGCGAATCGATACAGCAAAAACACTCTTGCAATATACAGAGTTTTCCTGTTTGGAAATTGCGGAATACTTATGCTTTTCTTCAGACTGCCATTTTTCACAGGTGTTCAGTAAATATACAGGACAAACACCCAGAGAGTACAGGAAACTAAATTTTCAAAAACACTGGAAATCAAGCAGTTGAGTCGATGACATGATGTCTAATCTTTAATCAAAAACCACCTTCCAGTCTTCATTCGCAGATGCTTCAAAGCACATTCTTATCTGTTCCCGGTTGCTTTTCCCATCAGCCAGATGTTCAGGCAGTTCATCCGGGCCAAAGAACCCGCAAGCGACTGTTTCCAGGTTTGGCTGAAAAGTTCCGGAGATATACCTGCAAAGTACAAAAGCTGAACAGACGTTGCTGGGAAAGAAGGCACCGTTTCGCATATTGTGGTCAAATAATGCGATCACGCGGACAGGTTCCACATTCATCCCGGCTTCTTCCAGCACTTCTTTAGCCGCATTTGTCCGGATTGTCTGATCGTAATCAACCCATCCACCCGGCAAAGCCCAGTTTCCGTTTGCTTCCTGAACCAGTAAAATCTTACCGTCACGAAACACTGCAGACCTGGTATCCAGTTTCGGCGTCTGATACCCTGTCCCTGCACAGAAAGTTGTTTTCATCTCTTCCAGCGGCTGATCACCGATCTCTGCTGCCATCTCAGCAGAGATTTCCCGGATGCGTTCAAACCGCTCAATATCATACTTGTCCTTGCAGTAAGCCAGAGCGCACTGCGACAGGTTCT
>Ga0265301_10004193_pt1 | contig 14687 bp, 12 predicted proteins | sample AusTroGonzalo_MG_2_FD_193488 | JGI IMG/M metagenome (GOLD analysis project Ga0265301, IMG submission 193488) | Bovine rumen microbial communities from tropical cattle in Woodstock, Queensland, Australia - Gonzalo_04 | ecosystem: Host-associated > Mammals > Digestive system > Stomach > Rumen ...
CTTGCAGTCCCTCCCAGCACAATTGGGCTGCACCTACGGCGGTTGTCTGGTTCAAGGCGGCAGTTTCCTGATTCGTATGCGCGACGATGAGAAGATGAAGAAGATGATGACCAAGAAACTGGATGACTACACCAAGATGGGGCAGTCGTTCGTCAGCAATGGCAATTTCATGACCACCGAAGCCTGCAAATTCACTGGTCCAGAGAAGAATCCATGGATTGTTCACCTACTGTTCCGACTCTTCATCAAACGTCTTGTCCGTAAGAACTTCGAACGTTATGCCCAGCAATGGGGCTGCACCCGTCCATTGGATGATAAACCGTATCTGTAATTTATGAATTGGACTATTATCATCATAGAAATCATCGTGATGATCATTGCCTTTACGGCGATGATCCTGGTTCCTTTGGTGAAGAATCCCGTATGGTGGATTCACGACTATCCACAGGATATTAAGGAAGAATACTTCAAGACACATGAGCGCGTTCCGTCGGAGTTTTTCTCGAAGACAGTACTTATCAAGAAAGGCTGTGCGCTACTTTTCGCACTCCTGCTGATGCTGGGGCTGATGAAACTTGCAGGAGCCTACGACTTCTGGTCGGCATTGGCACTGAGTTATGGCATCTGGCTTTTTATCGACTGGTACGACTGCTTCATCCTCGACTGGGTACTCTTCGCTAACATGAAGTCCGTCAGGCTACCTGGCACTGAGCACATGAATGCAGCCTACCACCAGAAGCGCTACCACTTTGTGCAGTCACTCTGGGGTATGCTCATCGGTCTTATTCCCTGCCTCATAGGAGCGGGGATATATTCATATATTATGTAATAATGGAAACAAAAGAACTTAATATTGGTCCTACGCCAGCCTTGCTAATTGGAGAGAAGAGCGAAAAGGTATTCCTTTTTGTGCACGGGTTGCATGGACGAAAGGAAGAAGCCTTGGGCTTTGCAGAGGTGGCCGTGCCAAAAGGATATCAGGTTTTGGGTATCGACCTGCCTGTAGAACGCAATCCTTGGGAAGTACTGCCTTTGCTGAATGAGGTTCGTGATTGTCTATACGAGAATTGGCAATCGGTTTCCGTTCGTGCCAACAGCATAGGCTCATGGTTCTCGTTGCTGGCATTCCAAAATATGAAAGTTGAACAGGCATTACTTGTCTCTCCGATTCTCGATATGAAGAAGTTTGTTGAGCTGATGCCACAGCGCGAGGACGACTATTATGAGTGGGTTGTCAATAACCCGATTACTTGTTGGAATGCACCCACATACATCCTTCGCCCAGAGATAGACCTGATTGTCAACGAGGAAGTGGGTAGCGAATTCATTAGCCTGCATCAGTGCCAGATCACTATAATGGCAGATGGAGAACATTGGTTTCATACACCAGAACAGCTTGCTTTTCAGAAGGCATGGGAAATGAGCGTGCTTAATGATTACCAATACGTGACATTGCGTGACAGGCCGGAAATGAAGGATATGGCAGCAACATGGTTTCATGACAAATGGAGCGTACCCAGAGAGGCATATCTGGAATGTATAGAGGCGTACCTGAGCGGAGAGACGGAATACGGTTGGTATCTTTGTTTTGATGGTGAACGTATTATCGGTGGCATGGGTGTTATCGAAAACGACTTTCACGATAGAAAGGATTTGTCACCTAATGTCTGTGCTGTTTATACCGAAAAAGAATACCGCTGTCAAGGAATCGCCGGAAAACTGTTGAACATGGCCGTTGAGGATATGAGGTCAAAGAAGATTGCTCCTCTGTATCTTGTGACGAACCATACAGGTTTTTATGAGCGATACGGCTGGGAGTTCCTATGCATGGTACAAGGGAATGGTGAGTCAGAAATGTCAAGGATGTATATTCATAAATAAAGACCATCCGTCACATTTCCATGCTGTTTATCCCAGAAATTTGGAGGGATAGGCTTTACGCCGTACCTTTGCAGCGAGTTTTTAAATATGAAAGTTATGAAACTACGAACGATTATCGGAATTATTTTCATCGTGGCCAGTCTGTTGAAGCTGGCGACCATCTGGGGCTTTATCCATTGGAGTTGGTTTGCACAAGTAACCGAGCAGCCCTGGGCAACTTATTTTTGCATCTTCGTGGTGCTCTATGTGGGTGTTCATCTGATTATTGACAGCTACCGTCGCGACCCCGACCAGTGGCTACGGCGCCCGCTACCCATCGGCGAGGACGGCAAGCGCATCTGTTGCTCGGTTCATTATGGTGGCGACGAGTACGTGTATCGCGGCGAGGCGTTCCACGGTGCCCGCCTCGATGCCTTCTGCGGCGGCATCCGCATGGACCTGCGCGAGGCCACGATTACTGAGGACGAGGAGATAGACATCCACACCTTCTGCGGCGGCATCGAAATCTTCGTGCCCACCCATGTCAATGTCGTAGTGAAGAGCCGCAGCTTCATCGGTGGCGTAGGCAATCATGCCACACATACCGCCGACCCGAAGGCTCCTACACTCCACATCGTTGCCAGCAACTTCATCGGCGGCGTGGACGTGAAGAATTAAGAGTTTAGAATTAAGAATTAAGAGGTGTCGCTTTGCGATTAAGAATTAAGAATTGAGTATTAAGGATGAAAAGAGTATTCTTCTGGATAATAGCTCTGGTAGTTGCCATGTTTTGGGCAATGACGGTGCAGGCACAGGAGCCACAGGACTCTATAGAATCTGTAAACAAGCTGGTGGCGTTGCAGGAGGTCGTCATCAAGGGCGGCCTCCCCAACACCCGTCTGAAGGCTGGTGCGATGATTACGCGCATTGAAGGCACACCGCTGGCTCAGTCGGGCACGCTGGGCGAGATGCTCGTCAAGGTGCCGGGCATGACAGGAACCGACGAGGCGCCCGAGGTGCTGGGCAAGGGGTCACCTCTTATATATATTAATGGTCGGAAGATGCGCGATGACAGTGAACTGAAGCGTCTGCATAGCGAGGACATCCGCGACGTGGAGGTCATCAACAATCCCGGCGCTCAGTACGATGCCCAAGTGCGGGCAGTGGTACGCATCCGTACCCGCAAGCAGCAGGGCGATGGCCTGAGCCTTGACTTCACCGCTGCCAACGAGCACGACCTACGCTACAACTTCGAGCGTCCGCAGGTCAAGTTGGGGGCCAACTACCGCCAGAACGGCATCGATGTCTTCGGCTCCGTGTACTATTTCCATCAGGACTACCGCCAGTACAGCACCATCGAGGACATCACCAAGACGAGCAAGGTTTTCAGTCAGTATGGCCCCTACACCATGACGTGGAAGAACGACCAGCTGACCTACACGGCTGGCGTGAACTGGCAGCTGTCAGACAATCATTCCCTGGGTGTGCGTGCCGACCTGACGCACTATCTCGGCGGCACCAACCAAGTCATCTACGACGAAGATGTGCTGGAAAACGATGTGCTGATAGACCATCTCTACTCCCATCAGATCAGCGACGAGACAAAACCCCTCGGCCTGCTCACCAACACCTATTACAACGGCAAGGTGGGCCAGCTGGGCATCGATTTCAACTTCGACTGCATGACGGGCGGCACCGATACCGACCGCGAGAACGTTGAGCAGAGTCAGGTCGCCGACGATTTCGTCCGCAGCAAGTCCGGCACTGATAGCCGTCTCTACGCCACCAAGCTCGTGCTGTCCTATCCGCTCTGGAAAGGCACGATGGAGGCAGGTACGGAGCTAACCTTCGCCAAGCGCCACAACACCTATTGGATTGACAAGACAACCATCGCCAACACCGATGCCGACATCAAGGAGAATAACATCGCCGCCTTTGCTGAGTATGGCTGCGACTTCGGCCAGTACGGCAACGCCAGCGTAGGTCTGCGCTACGAGCATACACTCTACGACTACAACGATACTCAAAACCAGGACTTCCTGCATCGCTCGATGGACGAATGGTTCCCCACCTTTTCCTATTCCGTATCCTTGGGCAAGGTGCAGGCCGCCCTGTCGTACAGCATCAAGACCGAGCGTCCCAGCTTCTTCGCCATGAACGATGCCGTGACCTACATCAGCCGCTACACCTTGCAGGCGGGCAACTCGCAGCTGCTCAACGAGCGTCTGCGCGACCTGACGATGAACCTGTCCTACCGATGGCTCACCCTTACCGCCAGCTACGAGCGCACCAAGAACGCCATTACCCAATGGACCTACATCGACACCGACCTGCCCGACGCTACGCTCGTCAAGCACGTCAACCTCGACAAGCCCATCAACACGCTCAGCGCCTATCTCGCCGTCACGCCTCGCGTAGGCATCTGGTCGCTCAATGCCACGGCGGGCATCGAGAAGCAGGACCTCTACCTCGATGTCACAGGTCCCAGCGGCACCTATCGCGTCTATTGCGACAAGCCCCGCTACACGCTCAACGCCTTCAACACCTTCACGCTGAAGCATGGCTGGCAGTTCGACATCAATCTGATGTACCGCTCCTGCGGCTACTCTTACAATTTCTACAACGACACCTACAACCTCCGTCTCGGCCTCGTAGCACAGAAGAGTCTGTTGAAGGATCGTTCGCTCACCCTCCGCTGTGCCGTCCTCGACTGCCTCCAGCGCAACCGCGTCAACGAGTCGGGCGACCTAGGCTACAACCAGTTCCGCCAGTGCAACCGCTTCTCCACCCACAAACTATTTCTCTCCCTCGTCTATCGCCTCAATGCCACCCGCAGCAAGTACAAAGGCACAGGCGCAGGCAAGGAGGCCCAGGCCAGAATGAGTTCGTAAAAAAATAACGCAAACTGTGTAGTTTTTGGGCTACACCCTGCGTCTAACGAGTAAATTGTTGAACATTAAACATAATAAGACAGTGATTAAGAAAGTGTTTTTCGCCGTAGCCCTCGCTCTTGTTAGCTTGGTTGGCACGGCACAGAATCTGAGGTCTAATATGGACCCGAGTGTGAAACCTGGTGATGACTTCTGGCAGTACGCCGTGGGCGGATGGCTGAAGGCGAACCCATTAGATGCGCAGCACCCTGAGAACGGGGCGTTCACCGAGTTGTATGAACTGAACAACGACCGCATCAACAAGCTCATTCTGGCATACGCCGAGAAAAAGGATCTGCCGCAGGGTTCCGATGGACAGAAGATTGGTGCGCTCTACCGCCTCTACATGGACAGCGTCGGCCGTAACAAGATGGGCTACGAGCCGATTATGCCTTACCTGCGACAGGTGCGCGAGGTGCAGACCCGCGACGAGGCGCTGCGCCTGATGTACGCCCTCGATGCCAAGGGATTTAATACTGCTCCCTTCGGCCTCAGTCTGAGCCTGAACCCGTTCAACTCGTCGGAGTATATGATGTTTGCAGGACATGGCGGTACCTCGTTGCCCAAGGAGTACTACGACCAGCCCAACGCGCAGCAGCAGGCCACCGTCGCCGCCGTCAAGAGCCTGAATAAGGACTATCTGAAGATGGTGGGCTACAGCGATGCCGCCGCCGAGCAGAAGATGCAGGCCGCATGGGCCATAGAGTATAGAATAGGTATGAAGACGCTCGACCAGGTGGCCCGTCGCGACCCGATGGCCACGAACCACCCGATGCCGTGGGAGCAGCTGCTCAACGACTTCAAGGGCATCGACTATGTGGCCTATCGTGATGCCTTGGGCTTGCCGAAGGACATCGACGTGGTGAACGTCGGCGAGTTCGACGCGATACACGAGGTAGAGAAAGTGCTGGCCGAGACGAGCGTCGAGGACTTGAAGTCATACATGGAGTTGCACGTCATCCAGGCCTACAGCGGCTTCCTGAGCGATGCCTTCACTGACCGCGCCTTCGAGGCCTCGAAAGTCATCAGCGGCGTGCAGGAGCAGCAGCCCCGATGGAAGCGTGCCGTCGCCACCATCAGCGAAAGTCTGGGCGAGACTATCGGCAAGCTCTATGTCAAGGACTACTTCCCTGAGACCAGCAAACAGCGTGTCTATCGTCTGGTGAAGGACCTGCAGCAGGCCTTCGAGGACCGTCTGAAGGAGAATACCTGGATGAGCGACACGACCAAGGCCAAGGCACTGGAGAAACTCCACGCCATGCACATCAACGTGGGCTATCCCGACAAGTGGCAGGACTTGGAGAAGTTTGTCGACATCCGCGAGTCGGAGAACCTCGTCGAGAACTTCATCCGCATCAGGCAGGAGTCGCGTCAGGCCCAACTGCGCAAATACTGGCACCAGCCCGTCGACAAGACCATGATGCCCTTCACGCCGCAGACGGTGAACGCTGGCTACATGCCGCTCTTCAACAGCATCAATTTCCCCGCCGCCATCCTGCAGCCCCCGTTCTTCGACCCCGAGGCCGACTACGTCTCGAACTACGGCGCCATCGGTGCTGTCATCGGCCATGAGATGACCCACGGCTTCGACGATCAGGGCTGTCAGTTTGATAAGGACGGTAACTTGGCTAACTGGTGGACGGCAGAGGACAAGGCCCGCTACGACGAGCGCACCAAGGTTATCGCCGACTGGTTCTCGGATCAAGAGGCCGTGCCAGGACTGAAAGTGAACGGCCAGAAGACCCTTGGCGAGAACGTCAGCGACAATGGCGGACTGAAGATTGCCTACCGTGCCGTTGAGAACCGCATGAAGCAGGAGCCCCTCGGCATTGTAGAGGGTTTCACCCCTGCCCAGCGCTTCTACCTGGCCTACGCCCGCGTCTGGGCCTGCAACAGCACACCTGAGTACACCGCCATGCTCGTCAACAGCGACGTTCACTCCCCCGCTCGTCTGCGAGTGATGGCCGCCCTGCCAATGATCGACACCTGGTACGAGGCCTTCGGCATCAAGTCTACAGACAAGATGTTTATCCCTTCGGATAAGCGGGCGTTAGTATGGTAAAATACTATAAATAGCACAGATTAAGGAGTCCTAAGCGGCTCCTTTTTTGTGTCATTCGTCACAAATTTGGGCAGAATATCCCAAATTCTTGCTTGATGTTGCAACAATTCGTAATTTTGCAGCGTCAAAAGATAAAACAATTCGGAAGATATGAAGACAATGAGATTATTGGCAGTATTGGCCATCAGTTTGATGAGTGTTATGAGCATGAAGGCTCAGAGCCAGCGAATGCTGGAGTTCCAGAATGAGTTCTCTAAATATCAGACACAGTATCGTGACCAGATGTTTAGTGGCAAGCATAAGGATGCAATGGCTCCTTTGACGAGTTGCATCGCTTTGCTCGACACCACCACGATTTTCAAGGTGGCCCCCATCCCCGAGGCAGCCATCAAGGAGCAGAAGGGACTGCTGTACTACGACCAGGCGTGCTGCTATGCGCTGACGGGGCAAAAGAAACAGGCGCTTGCGGCATTGGAGCAGTCGGTCCTGCTGGGCTACAAGGATTATAATAATATGGTGAACGACAACGACCTCATCTCGCTGCGTAAGGATAAGAAATATCAGGCGCTGCTGGCTCAGGTGAAAGACCGTCAGCCGCTAAGTGTGCTAAGAAAGTCGGCCCCATACGCTAAGGACGATGCGAAGATAGATTTCCGCTATCAGCCTAAGGAATCGAAGAACCTGCGGATGGTTCGCGACTATTTCAAGCTTGACTCCGTAGTCGGGCAGGGCGACGAACTCTCGAAGATTATCAATCTGCTGCACTTTGCCCACGACAACATCCGCCACGACGGAGGTAACCAGGCATTTGCAGAGTTGGATGCCATCGACCTTTATAACTATTACAAGACTACCGGTAAGGGCGTGAACTGTCGCCAGCTGGCCATATCGCTCTGCGAGATGTACCTGTCGATGGGCATCCCGGCCCGCTATGTGACCTGCATGCCAGCCGATTCGCTCGACTATGAGTGCCATGTGATTAACACCGTGTGGTCGGAGCAGTTGCAGAAATGGCTTTACATCGACCCCACGATGGATGCCTGGGTGACAGACGAGAACGGCACGATGCTTAGCATCGCCGAGGTGCGAGAGCGACTCATCAACGACCAACCCTTGGTGCTCTGCGAGACTGCTAACTGGAACCATGAGTCGCAACAGACAAAGGAATACTACTTGGAGACCTACATGGCGAAGAACCTGTATTACTTTGTGTGCAAGAAGCTGAACCGCTTCAATCCTGAGAGCGTTTATCGCAATAACGACCCAGCGGAGGACGTGCGGCTCATACCCGTAGGCTTCGTCAACAACAACTGGAAGTGCGACACCACTACCGACCCAGAGGTGTTCTGGGCAAAACCAAAGAAAGAACAATGAATATCCGTTTAGAACAACCAAAAGATTATCGCGAGGTAGAGAATCTCACACGCGAGGCTTTCTGGAACGTCTATCGTCCAGGATGCACGGAGCATTACGTGCTCAATCAGTATAGAACAAATCCCGACTTCATCCCTGGGCTTGACTTGGTGATGATAGAGGATGATAAAATCATAGGTCATGTAATGTTCTCGAAGGCTGAGATCATTCTTGATGATGGAACCAACTTCCCTTCATGGACATTCGGTCCCATTAGCATCCAACCCGACTACAAGCGCAAAGGCTATGGTCTGAAGTTATTGCTGTATGCGTTGGAGAAGGCTCGCACGATGGGCATCGGTCTTCTGCAGATGGAGGGAAATATCGAGTTCTACCGTCACGCAGGCTTCGACCTCGCCAGTAAGCTGAAGATTCACTATCATGCCGAGCCGAGAGAGTCTGAAGTACCTTATTTCCTTGCCCAGGAGCTGATTCCCGGCTATTGGGGCAATCGTGAGGGAACTTATTGTCCACCCAAGGGCTATTTCGTGGCCGACGAGAACCCTGAGGCCTTTGAGGCTTACGAAGCGACCTTCCCGCAGAAGGAAAAACTCCGCCTGCCAGGACAATTAGGATATGAAGAATAAAAAGATGGGGAAAATGAGGCATGTGTTATTACTCTTGGCATTTTTGATCTCTGGAACTATACCGCAACCGGTATATGCCTATCAGGATACGGTCTGCCATGTGATGACTTCTGATAGCATCAAACTTTATGTGCATGTGAAGGGCGAAGGACCGATGTGTCTTTATCTTCATGGCGGACCAGGATCTGGAAGTACATGGATGGAGGCTGTATCAGGGCATATCCTTGAGAAGCGTTTTACGATGGTGTATCTTGACCAACGTGGCGTATGCAAGTCGGAAACGCCTAAAAACGATGATTTCTCCTTTGCCCGTCAGATTCAAGACTGGGAAGAAGTGAGGCAGGCACTCGGCATTGACCATTGGCTGCTGATGGGGCATTCGTGGGGCGGTATCCTTATGATGGGGTATTGGAAAGCTCATCCGAATGTCATCGACGGCATGATGTTCATCAATTGCACGCTATCAAGAGATACGAGCTTCGAAGAAAGCTGGCTGCCAAGGGCCCTCAGTATCCTTGGAGACACAGCGAGTCCTGTGGCAAAGGATGAAAGCCGTCCTTTGAAAGAGCGGATGATGGTGGTGTTCCCGCAGCTCAACGATGATAATCGCTGGATGCTTTTCACACCCAACAAATGGGCCAACGACTCTATCGGTTCATGGCGGTTCCATAAGGATTGTATCTCGCATGGGAAGGGAGAGACACCGTTGTTCATGGATGAATATGGGGAGGATTTCAGACCATTGACTTCCGCCATCAAGGTTCCTGTCCTTTATCTCTATGGAAGGCAAGATTATGCCGTAGGTCCAGAACATTATAAGACGCTCCATTTCCCCAACGCCATCATTCAGGGGGCAGACTGCGGACACATAGTCTTCCTTGAAGAGCCTGCGGTGTTCGCAGAAGCCTTGGATAAATTCTGTCAACTGTTACTAACGCCAATAAGTCAACCTGAGGTAAAGTTATTGATAGAGATTCGTCCGGAGGTGAATTACGTGACGCATCTCTACACGCTGGCGGAACTCGGATTCTCTGACTCAACATATGCAGCGAAATATGGAAATACGCTTCCCAAGGCAGCTATTGACACCTTGCAAAAGTATAAAAAGTACCTTACCTTCGGGCAAGGCGAGGGAGGCATGTTGGCTTGGCCATTCTTCTTCGGCGTTTCGTCAGAATACATTCCCAATGTCGACTCAATGCAGGTGATGATGAATGTGGTGATGAATGAAGGCAAGAAAGCAAATGCGCCAGCCGATGTGATGGCTGCTGTCCGTGCCATCACCAATGTGTATGTAGCCCACTACGACGCTTATCTCAAGAACATCTATCCGCAGGTGAAGGCTGATATGGAGGAACGTCGGCAGATGTTGAGCCAACGGATGCAGAAGCTGTCGTTCGTCAAGGACTGGGAGCGTGTGACGGGCTATACTTGGCGACGTGGAGACTATCACTGGCTGCTGTATCGCGCAGGCCAGAAAGGCCCCTCGTACAACAATCTGAATGACAGTACCAACACCGTCTGGTACAATCAGGACATCGACTACCAGCTGGCTATGTTCAGCCATGAGTTCGGCATCTTCCTGATGCAGGACAGCATCGACCCCATCGTGGAGGAACTCAAGGAATATACACGGAAGCTGGACTCGGAGCGCGACCTGACCTACGTTCCCTGGAGCGCCTTCGAGAGTCTGGCCTGCTGGTACAATTGCAAGATTGCAGGCCGCAAGACTGCCGATTACCATGCCTTCGGCGAGGCCGACGTGCAGACTTTCTGCCAGATATTCGACAGCCTTTCGAAAGACGGCATCAGCGATCCCGCAGAACTTTATCGCAAAGGTGTTAAGGAATATCTGAAACAGTTACTATGGCAATAACGAGCGAGAGGCTGAGGCAGACGTTTTCTGAGGGCGGTGCGCAGGAGATATACAGGGAAATCAAGGCTACAGGCGGTTTCCTCGACTTTGCACGACGATATGTCTTTGATAAGGACTATCGCGTGGCGAGGAGTGCCTTGTGGGGACTGACTAAATCCACTAACGAGGAACTATCAGAATTACAGGTAATACTTAATGAACTGATAGACCAAGCCATACAGACGGAGAATTCATCCGTGAGGCGACTGACCCTGAACATCATCGAGCGATTAAGTATGGACGAAGACGATCTGAGGACAGACTTTCTCGACTTCTGTTTCGAGCACATGGTCAGCATCGAGGAGTTCCCCGGCATCCAGACGCTCTGTATGAAGCTCGCCTATTGCATGTGTACCTTCTATCCAGAACTGATGGACGAACTGAAGCGAACGCTCGAAGCGATGGAGATAGACTATTACAAGCCCGCCGTAAAGTGTCTGCGCAAAAGGATTCTCAGCGGTAAGTATCGATAATTCTGTCCGTTTGTCACAAAACCATGCAGAATATCCCAGAAATTTGGCACTTTTCGCAACAATCAGTAATTTTGCAGCGTCAAAAGTATAAGAATTCTGAGATATGAAACAAGAAGTAATTGCAGCAATCGTTCTGTGTGTCATGGGCGCCGGTTTGTTGTTCGTACCGGCAAACAAAGTATGGTCTGTTACGGAAAAGTGGAAGACAATAGGTGGCAAGGGACCATCTAAGAGCTTTGTCATCATAACGCGAATATTAGGACTCGTTTTCGTGGCAGCTGGTTTAGGGTTATTGGTTTATGGAAACTGATCGTATCATATTGCGCCCATGGCGAGACAGCGATGTGGAGACGCTGTTCAAGTGGGCTTCCGATCCTGATGTGGGTCCTCGTGCAGGATGGGCACCGCATCAGAGTGTGGAGGAGAGTCTGGAGATTATCCGCACCGTATTCAACGATGCCTTGCACACTTGGGCTATCGTGCTAAAAGATACAGACGAGCCTATAGGAGCCATGGGCTATGGTCCTTCGTGCGAGTGCGACCTGCCTGCCCGTGAAGGTGAACCGCTCATCGGCTATTGGGTGGCTAAGCCCTATTGGAATCAGGGCATCTGTACAGAGGCGCTGCGGCTGATGTTAGTCCACATCAGAGAAACAACAGACATCAAATCGTTCATCAGCGGCCACTTTGTAGATAATCCTGCTTCAGGTAGAGTGATGGAGAAATGCGGCTTCGTTCCCACGGGCGAAACCTGCATCGATGCAAATCAGTATCAAGGTGAGAACCGACCTATCAGAGTGTTGAGATTGGAATTGCGATAAAATCGAAATAAGATGACTCAGTTGCCGAACAACATAACGCTACTCAGGATTGTAGGCTCTTTAGGTCTGCTCGTTAGTGATGTGACGGGTGTGGTATATTGGATAATCTATGCTCTCTGCGGCATCAGCGATATAGTTGACGGATGGCTGGCTCGGAAACTAAAGTGCGTCACCAAGACGGGAGCATTGCTGGATAGCGTGGCTGACATCTGCTTCGTGGCATGTTGTGTATGGAAACTCCTGCCAATACTCGAATTGCCGCAATGGCTATGGTTGTGGGCGGGAGTAATTGTCGCGATTAAAGTTGTGAATCAAATATCAGCACTCGTGATGTATGGGCACTGCTGTTTCCCTCACACCACAGCGAATAAGGCAACGGGATTCGTGCTCTTCATTGCTGTCCCAATGACAGTATGGACAATCATTCCCATCTCAATCGCAACAACTGTCGCCACATTTGCAGCAGCCCAAGAGGGGCACTTCATGCGAACAAGAAATAATATGAGAAAGATAGTAACATTAATTTATGCCTTGGTTGCCGTATCATGCTGGGCGCAAGAGCCTACCAAATATGGTGCGTGCATCATGCGCAATGACTCTATTATTGGCATTAACGAAAATGAGCGTTTTGCCATGCACAGCGTGATGAAGTTCCCCCAGGCTTTATACGTTGCCGATTACCTGAGTCGGAAAGGATTGGCTCTTGATGACACCATCGTTGTCGATAAGGCAGACCTGATGCAAGACACATGGTCGCCGATGCTAAAGCTGTTTGAAGGTGAGAAGCCCTTTTCGTATGCGGAACTGCTGGAATTGTCTCTCGGACAGAGCGACAACAATGCCAGCGAACTCCTTTTCAAGCATTGCGGCAAGCCCAAAGCTGTAGAGAAGTACATGAGAAAACTTGGATTCCGCGATATTCATGTCCGTATGACAGAGGAACAGATGCATAAGCGCCCTACGAAGGCCATCGAAAACAGTTCCACCCCCGCCGAAATGGTTCGTTTGTTCGAGTGGTTTTATCATCATAAAGACGACAACCAATACCTGACATTCATCTGGAAGGCGATGGCCGACTGCTCAACAGGACTGAAACGAATCCCTGCTGCAATACCCGCAGATGCCCGTATCGTACATAAGACTGGTACAGGATTCCCATCACCAGAAGGATTGCAAGACATGAACGATGCAGGTATCATTCTCATGCCTGATGGAAGCCACGTCTTTATCGCCGTTTTCGCCACGCACTCACCATCTGAGGCAGTAATAGCAAATATTGCCAGACAACTGTTAGAACAATGAAAAGATTACGACTCGGAGCAGTGCTCCACTTCCTTATAGCCATTGGCCACATCGGCTGCCTGTTCGCTCTCGACGAGGCATTCGAGGCCTACGGCATCCGTGAAATTATGCATCAGATGGTGGCTGGATATGTCTGGATGCTGTATGCCCTCACCATCGGCCTTGTCCTCGCCTTTTGTTTGGCAGGACTTTATGCTCTCTCTGCCACAGGCGACATCCGTCGCATTCCCTTAACACGTATGGCAATCATTACCATTGTTGTGCTCTATAGCCTTCGTGCTTTGGCTGGAGGCATTAGCTGTATCAATGATTTCACCTGGCTACAATGTATCTCATCCCTCATTCCCGCCATTATCGCATGGTGCTACTGGCCGGGAGTAAAAGAAAGAGCAAAGATGTGTTAAATCCGTGTTAAAGTATTCATTTCTCTTGACTCGTCCCTAAGGGCATGCCTTATCTTTGCAGTCGCTTAGCAAATACATCGCGCGATTATGAATTTTAAAAAGAAATTAAAAATCGGAGAGTTCTCACAGTTGATGCAGGTAACAGTTAAAACCCTGCGTCATTATGAGCAGAAGGGACTACTTGTGCCTGACGAGGTGGACGAGTGGACGGGCTATCGCTATTACAGCATCGACCAGATGCAACGGCTTAAGACCATACGCGACCTACAACGTCTCGGTTTCTCGCTGGATGAGATTAAGGACCTGTGCGATTCATATTCTCACACTCCTACCATCCGCCAGCTTACTGAGAAGATAAAGGAAACAGAGGCTGAGCTGAAACTGCTGATTGCCCGTCGTAATCAACTGCTCGACTGGAAGAACGCTCGCAAAGAAATGAAGACAATGGAAAAGATTAGTATTCAATCTCTGCCCGAAATCATCGTGGCAAGTCATCGTGAAGTAATTCCTAACTACGCCGCTATCGGCCCTATGTGTGTCGAGAAGATTGGTCCTGAAATGCAACGTTTAGGATGCAAGTGTCCGCCACCAGGTTACTGCTTCACCATTGAGCACAACAAGGAGTACACCCCCACTGACATCGACATTGAGTATTGCGAACAGGTGGAGGAGATGGGCGAAGACAGCGCTATTATCAAGTTTAAGCGTTTGCCAGCGGTACCCAAAGCACTTTGCATGAAGCACATCGGCCCCTATGAGCGCTTTTACGAATCGTTCACTGAGGCCTTCCGCTATATTGAGGAGCAGGGCTATAAGGCGGTTGGACAACATCGTACATGCTACATCGATGGAGCCTGGAATCAGGAAGACCCTGAGAAATGGCTGTCGGTGATTCAGATACCAATAGAGAAAAAAAACAG
>Ga0265301_10004194_pt1 | contig 14684 bp, 23 predicted proteins | sample AusTroGonzalo_MG_2_FD_193488 | JGI IMG/M metagenome (GOLD analysis project Ga0265301, IMG submission 193488) | Bovine rumen microbial communities from tropical cattle in Woodstock, Queensland, Australia - Gonzalo_04 | ecosystem: Host-associated > Mammals > Digestive system > Stomach > Rumen ...
TTCCGAGATAGTCGTTGAACCAATAAAAATACTTAAATATTTATGAATATTTTTTATATCATAATAAGGAATTTCAATTAAATTATATCCTTTTTCAAGACAAAAATCTTTTTTTATTTTATCTCGTTCTTGTTGATGTATAAACCCTTCTTCTCCACCAAATTTTTTTCTAGGTTTATAATGTTGTTCTCCTTGAAATTCAATAGTATAAATTTGATTATCATATTCTACTTTAAAATCAAAAGGATAATGAGCCAATTCTTTAAATCTATACTCTCTTTCATAAGGAATACTGTATTGTTCTAACCAATTTATAATAGCTTTTTCACCTTTAGAATTATATCTTTTACATTTTGGACATATAGTTCCTTCTTGTTTGAAATAAGTAGGTTTTATTTTATAAATAAATCCACAAGAATTATGTCGTATTAACACTCTGGTAAAATCATTAATATAATCAGAAATTAAACTATATTCTTCATTAGTCTCTTCTTCTATAAATTTTTTATACATTTCTGTAGTTATAATTCTATGAGTACAATAAGGACATTTCCCGCCACTTTTAACAAAATCATTTGCTTGTCTTTCAAACTCATAACCACATTTATTGCATTTAAATTTTAAATATCCAGAAACTGTTTTTATTGGAGATAATAAATTCAAATCTTTATTCTGAGATAAAATTTTATTAATTTCTTCTATATATTTATTTACACATAATTTTGGTTGACAATCACAGTAAGTCGTTCTACGTAAAAAATTCACTGCTTTTGATACTGTATTAATTTTTCCACATTTTTTACATTTTACAGTTAATGGTTTAGTAGAACAAGTAAAATCAACAATTTCTAATTGATGATTAGGATATAATTTATTTAATTTTTCCTCAAATTCTTTTTGAGATAATTTTTTCATTTTATTCTCCTTATTATTGGCTGCTGATTACCCATTAGTTGTTTTTAGGTTTTCACCATATACAATCCATTATAGTTTTTTCTACTTTCGTAACATTCAATTTATTTAGGAGTAATAAATTTGTAGTCATAATGGCTTTAGGGTTTTCCAGCAATTTAGAAAATTTTAAATTACCATTTAAGGTAATGGAGCATTTAAAATACCCCTTGATTTGCTCCAGGGGCTACAATAGCCCCTTTTTGACCAGGTAGAAAAATACAACGTAGAAGACCAGAAAGTATGGATAGAAAACTTTTTGAATAAGCACGTGATGCAGTACAATGATGGAACTTAAATCGCATACATGCTCGAAGAAAAATCCGTTGATAGAAAAAAAGTCGAAAATCTGATTCCGCAGGAAGAATCAAATCTAAAAATATCTTATGTTTACTGTAGTTCGTTATTCTACAGCCATATGGCTCATATTTACATATGAGAACAGACTATATCTTTATTTACCCAAATGAAAGTAAATATGTGCTATTTCGTTTCACTTAAAACTACAAATTAGTCGTTGAGCTGCCGCAAAAGCGTACAGTTGCTGATTTCCTTACTAGGATTCCAGCAGTTAAGCACAAAGGACACGTTGTGTATCCGGATACGCAGTAAAGAACTGCGCATATTTTTCTATCAATTCTCTATTTTTTTGTACATTATCTTTAGTAAGTACAACATTTTTTTCTATTCCATACTCATATTTTAATCGCTCTATGGAAGACATATTTTCTATTTCTCTATTATAAGACGGAATTACAGAATTTTTTTTCATAGAATTTTTCTGAATTTCTTCATCTTTTTGTCTTGGATGTGCGGCAAAATTTTGAGATGAAGAATTAGCAAGGCTTTGCCGCAATTGTTCACCTTTTTGTAATTGAGATTGTTTTATTGCCATTATTCTTCTCCTGCATCAAATTCTTCCTCTTCATCTGGATCGGTATAATCATCATCCATTTCGGCATCTAACCAATCTTCATCCTTTTGTAAGTCATAAGACCATTCTTCTTCACTTGTAGTACCATCTTCCATTCTATCTAAAACATTCATACGTTGTAATCTTTGTTCTATACGTTCGGACAAATTGGATTCTCCTGAAACTATACGTCGGAGAAATATTTGCTGACTTTTTATGGTTTTATCTACAATATCTCTATCTTCTCCATCATAGAATTTGTTTATGAATCCTGTCTTCTCCAAGAAAGCAACAAGTTCTCCTACTGACTCAAAACTAGATGATGATTGTGAAGATTTTGGTGTAAATTCTGCAACTTTAACAAGTGCAGTATAAGCATTCATAAGTTTTGCATATAGCTCTAATTCGTGATTGCGTTGTGCAATATCCATATCAAGCGAAAGTCGGCATAATTTTTTAGCTTGATCTGTTTGCATACCTGTCGCATTTTGAGTACGTTCCAAATCTTGGAAAAGTTGTTGTAAATTTTCCAATTGTTGTAAAGTATATTGCGGTGTTTCGGCATCCACTTCCCAAAATGAACGTAATTCTTCTTCATATTTTTTTTGTTTTTCTTCGCTTAATGAATCAATAAGTTTACCTTGTTCAGCAAGCTGCATAAGTTCTTTTGTTGCAGATTTCCAGTCAATTCTATCGGCATATCCTTCTTTGTATAGTTGTGCGACATAGAGTCTATAGTATGTTTGAAAAATTGCTTGCGGCGCAAGATTACCTTTGCACAGAAGAAGCCATTTATTCGGTTGGAAAGGCCAATCGGCATACTGGAAAAGTTTATCTACGCTATCAAGGTTATATATGTCCACTATTTCTACTAAACAATCTATACAATATGGAATATAGCCAGATGGAAGAAATAAAGATGATGTGCGGAAAGCCATATTTGCGGGAATAGGGGTGCCGCATTTCATACATATTAAATTATTATTTTCTTGTTTGGGCATTTACCTCCTTTTTGTTAGGCTACGAACGAAAGTTGAGAGCGTTTAGGGATTATTGGAGCATTGAAAATGCGGAAATAATTCCAATAAGCGGTTCAACTGTAGTGAGTGCCGATTATTTTATTTAAATTATTTATGAGTTTAAGTGAGCGCCGTTTTCTTTTTTCTAATCTCTTTTGTACAATCTTTGCAGTACAAGGAATAACCTCCAGGTTTATTAGAAAATCTACCAAAATTGTGCGGGGTAAGTAATTTTTTTTGCTTACAACAAAGACATATACGCCATTTTGTAGGGTTATTTTTGTATAAGCGAGAATAGTATATTTCGGCATATTCTTCAGCCACTTTTGCGGCAATGCTTTTATTAAACATTATAGATATTTGAGATTGATTATACCTATGGCCGCATTTCGTAGCTACTATGTCTATTATTTGTTTTGCTGGAGTATCTTTCCAGTATAATTTTAGAACGAGAGTGTGTTTTGGAGATAATGTGGCATTGCGTATAGCTTGTACAGTATCGGTAATGTAAGTGTATAAATCACTGTTCAAATATTTATAGGTTGTATCTGATTTACAATATTGTACAAGTTCTGGAAGGTAGTATAGGAATTTCGCCATATGGCGATAGTTGGTAAGATCCAAATCGGCATAGGTTCCGTTTTGAAGAGGAATACCGTGATGCCAATTATAGTAGTAATTAGAATTATCTATGTGATATAGAGTTGGAAATTGCGGTTTTGCTGATTCAAGAAGAGAATATTGTTGTTTGTGTAAGTCTATGGAAGTACGTTGGAGTTTGTAATTATTGGGATTTTGTTTTAGTTTGTTATCTATTTTGTCTATTATTGTCCAAAGTTCATTTAAGTTTGGAATTGAAGTGTGTTTCTGTCTGTCTACAGTTCTTGTAGGAATTCTGTATATGTTTTTTTGTATAGTAAAAGTATTTTGTTCATTAAAACAGGTATCTTCCATAAGTTGCTCTAAGGATTCAACTTTATGTTCACGTTTTGGATTTGAAAATTCTTCTGGATATATAAAAGGAGAATTAGGGTTGTTTTTATTGCTTGCAAGTAGAATATAATCTGCCATTTGGGTATATTGTTTTGGAGTATATTCCGTAGATGTACAAATGTTGGAGATATATTGAGCACGTTGAAGGTCAGTTGTAAGTGAAAAGTCTAATGTATAATTTATCAAGGCATTCTCCTTTGGTTAGTTTAAACTAATTATAATATTATTATAGAATATTTTAGAAAAAATGTCAAATTTTTATTGTATAAAATGGTGTGCATGGTTTGAGAATTATTGCGTATGGTTTGAGAATCAGCCCCAGGGAAATTTCGGGAAATTTCCATCAATTTTCCCTAAACCATCCCCCTATACTTAGAACAACATTTCTAAACAATACTTTACCGCACTAAAGCGGCGAAGCATTCCGCGGCCAGTGATGTTGTAAACGTTTACAATATTATTCTATACAGAACATTTATTTTATATAAACATTCTATTATTACAGTTATAATAAAAGAGTTTATATAAACTCTTTTATTACTGTTTATTTGATTAGTAATTGATTTCTAATGTTTCATTCATCTTTATAATGTATAAATTATTATTGTTGTTATTGTTGTTTACATAGTTCTGACATTCATCATGATTTCCAAAGAATTTGATTGTTATAAATACGTCACCGATTTCTCCATAATAGCAATTTACTGAATATTCAATTACGAAGTAGTTATCATTATTGTTGTTATTGTTGTTTGTCATTTTATTTTCCTCTTTCGTTTTGTTTTTTGTTTATTTTTTATTTGTACTTATATTATACTCTTATTTATAAATAAGTCAAGTGACTTTTGTCATATTATGACATGACATTTGTCACTATTTATAACAAAAGTTCACATAATATTCACACTGATAAACATCATCATATTTTGTTTCATATGATACTTTTTTATCAAACATTGTTTTTGTAACACTATAATAATTCAGTTTATTCATCAAACGTTTATTATTCACTTGATAACCATTTCTAATATCATCATTCAAAGCATTTACAATATAATCACGGATAATAACGTTTTTATTCATTTCTCATTTCCTCATTTCTTTATTTATACTATTATTATAATAGTTATTTTATATATGTCAAGTAATATTTGTAATATAGTGACAATGACTTTTGTAATGTCCATTATGTAAACGTTTACAATATACGATTAGTTAGTCATAACTAACTAATTACCGATTGCAAGTTAGTTTATACTAACTCAATACCGGTTTAGAGTTAGTTATAACTAACTATCCAGGATAATATAAAACGGTGTTCTAAAAACACCGTTTCTATATAGTGTTAGTTTGTAGAATTATTTATAAATAATTCTATAAATTGTGTATTTGCCATTTTCCATTTTTTCAGTAGTAGGCATTTCATTTTCGATATTTCTGTATGCCATTTTCTTTCCCATTTCAATGAGTTCTTCAATTGTGTACTCAGCGATTTTCTTCAGTTCAGTGTTAGTGTTCATTTTATTTTTCCTCATTTCTTTCATTTGTTTATTTATACTATTATTATAATCTTTATTTATCTTTTGTCAAGTGACTTTTGTCATATTATGACAATGACATTTATCACTACTATTTATATATAAAATTAGTATAGTAATTATAATTATATTCTTTATCATAATTTATTTTATAAGTAACATAATTATCAAATGTTGTTTTATTGATACTATAATAACCAATAGTTTTCAGTAATAAACTATCATTTACTTGCAAACCATTTTCAACATATTCATTCAGTTTATTTACAATATAATCACGAATAATAGTAGTTCTTTTCATTTTTTATTTCCTCATTTCTTTTTTATTTATACTTATATTATAATCGTTTCTCATAAAAAGTCAATAGTCAAATGTCATATTATGACAAATAAAATGTCATATAAAAATATGACATTTGTCATATTGTAATGTAAACGTTTACAATAGTTAGTTTAGACTAACTATTGACCGGTTGGAAGTTAGTTATAACTAACTTTGTGTCGGTTGCAAGTTAGTTTACACTAACTCAAAACCGGTCCGAAGTTAGTCATGACTAACTCACCTATACGCACTTTAGTGTGCTAAAGTGCTAAATCACTAAAGTAGTTAGTCCAGGCTAACTTTAGCACTTTAGCGTGCTAAAGTGCTAGCGTGCTACCACAGCAGCATAGTAGCGCAGCAGCGTGGCTCCGCTTTAGCTCGCTAAAGCAGCGCAGTGGTGAAGCGCGGCTATACGCAGCCAGCCAGGAGCCAGCCCAGAGAGCCAGGTTAGTCACAACTAACCAAATGATAAAAGAAAAGAGGTGCCGAAGCACCTCTTATTTAGAACATTATTCAGTTTTAGAAGCCTTCTTCTTAGACTCACGTTCAGCTTTCTTCTTAGCCTTATCATCAGCCAAAGCCTTAGCCTTAGCCAACTTTTCGGCATACAACCGAACATCACGCTCAGGTGTATAGTCTTCTTTTTTCGCTACAAAATCCACTTCACAGAAGAAGTCACCTTCATCAGTATTGATAGGCAGAACAAATTTACCAGAATCAATCTGAATCAATTCGGAAAAATCCACACCGTCAAAAACACGAGCCATACCAAAGTCACGAATCATAGAAGCAGTTTTGTTATTCATAATATTATAATCTCCTTTATTTTGTTTTTATTTTTTGTTTTTTATTTATATATTTATTTTACCATGTTTTTTATTTTTGTCAAGAGTTTTTTGAAAACTCATTACATATTTTTAATAACTAATTTATCACCATTATCATAATAAATTATAAAACCATTATCAATTTTTTGAATTGATTCAAAACTATATTCTATTCCATTAAATGTTATATATTCATTGATTTTATCTTGATTACCTTCACAAAGACAAAAATCATTTTCATCATATAATTTCAGTATCATTTTCTTTATCTCCATAACTATATTATACCATATTTTTTATTAGTCAATAAAATTAGTGACATTCTTTTTCAGTTCCTGCTTTTCAGAACGCCGTGCTTTACGTGTAATCTTCTTTTTCAGTTCAGTTTTATTGTAAATGTGAACAAAAGGACAGTTGATATCCCATTTCGTATAGTCATGTGTAGTCATTTTCTTCATAATATCCATTTTTTATATCTCCTATCCTTTATTTATTTATACTTTTATTATACTCTCTTTTTTTATTTTGTCAAGTGACTTTTGTCATATTTATTACATGACATTTATATTTTTATCATCAAAGAATAACCATAGTACAAAATTACCATATAATCAAATGTTCTAATAATATCATATTGAGTTAATTCACCAATATTTTCGGCAATATAATTAGAAAGTTCATTCAGATTATTTGTTTCAATAAGAGTTTTTTCAGTGCTTTCAAAAATGTATTTCATTTTGTTGTCTCCTGTTGTTTATCGTTTACAATATATATTATAATCATCACTTCTGAAAAGTACATAGCAAAAACAGTTACGAATATGGATAAAATGGATTGAAATTATTTTCTATTCTAAAATATCGAAATTTTTCTAAATAAAATTTTTCTATAGAACAAAACCCTAATTTTAAAATTTTAGTTAGTGCCGACTAACTCGCGGCCGGTTTCAAGTTAGTGTAAACTAACTCTTAGTCCAGGAATTCGACACTTTACCATAATAAAGTAAAGTGTCAATTTTCACTAAAAAGTTTATTCTATTTTAATAATTCTGAATAAAGGTTTTATCATACTTTTATAATAAATTCTTCTTATATCATGCAAACGTTTATCTAAATAAGATAAATCTTGATTCATTTCTATGATTTCAAAATTTTCCATTGTATTATCTGTGTATTTTACTATTGCAAACATTACCAATGCCTCCAAATAGAACAAGGATTCTTTTCAGTTACTATACGCAATTCTAAATTGTCTCTGTGTTCTCCATACATTTGATTGTACTTTTTGGCGATTATTTTTGAATTTTTCGCCAAGGATTATGAACTATACCTTTTTTATAAGGTTTTTTCTGTTTTAGACATTTGAAAAAAATATCTTTTTCAATTTCACAATCTTTCATAGATGTATGACTTTCATCAAATTCCTGATTATTTGTAATATATCTATAAACTATTTCTGCTGATGTTTTATAATTTCCTTTTTCAGATTTATAATTATTTTGTTCACAAAAATTCTTATATCTATTTGTATTGCAAATAAGTTCACACGCCATAGACCAAATATCTAAATTTTCTAAATTTTCTCCAATAAATTCACATTGGTTATATTTTTTAGATGTATTATTCAATGCTCTTATATCAAAAGGCAAATTATATGCAATAAGATGAGTTACATTATATTCTCCAATAAGTTCAATAAATTCGCAAATAAAACTAAACATATTTATTTTTGTTGTTTCAAAATTTTCATATAACGGCATTTTCCATGCGTAATATGCGCTATTCATAAGTTCTGAATTATTCCATACTTCACTAATTAACCAATTTTTACGAAAATACTCATTATTCTGCTTATCAAAAATAATTACAGAAACGTCATAAACTAATGGGCTAAAAATACTATTTGCAGTTTCAGTATCAATAATTGCATATACGTTCTTTTTCATTTTCTTTATCTCCTATTTCCTTATTTATATATTTATTATAATCCTTTTTCTTATATTGTCAAGATATTTATTTATTTTTATTACGACTATTTTTATACATACTATGATTATAAACATAATCAAAAACCATAATTCCAAAAACTAAAAAGACTAAACCGTTCATTTTTTTATTCCTTTTTTCTTATTACATTTATATTATACTCCCTAATGAAAATAAGTAAATAGATAAAACAGTTCCAAATATACACAAAACGGATATACAAAAAGTTAGTTGCCGCTAACCGCGGGCCGGTTCATAGTTAGTTATAACTAACTCTTGACCGGTGCCAAGTTAGCCTAAACTAACTAAATAATAGAAAATAAGTGCGGATTTCCGCACTTATTAGAATTTTTATAAATCATATTTATGTTTTATTTGTTCTATTTGATGTTCTAATTTTTTGTATTCATTTTCTAATTTTTGGTATTCATTTTCTAATTTCTTTTTTCTATTTTCTAATCTCTGAATTAGAATATAATCTTTATTATATTTTCCCATCATTTCTTTATAGAACAAAAATCTGGTATCTTCACTATCAATATTTTCATATCCTTCATAATCTACATAAAACATATATTCTATACATTCATCAGTAAAAAATTTTAGAAAATTAGTATAATTTTCTTCTATATCATTTATTACACAATAACATGAAAAACTATCATAAACTTGCATAACATCATCATCATCAATTTTATAATAAATTTTCTTTTCAATAATCATAATTATTATCTCCTATAAATTCTCTAAAATCTCCAATAAATTCACTACATCATAGGCATTTCCGCCTGATTTTCCCCATAAAATCCTATTCTGTTCTTCATCATCAAACAAAATATTATTTTTTTTACAATATTGTGATTTATTTTTCCCATATTGTATAATATGAATTTCATCAAAAATACCACTAAAATTCTTCTGAATATATCTATATTTTGCACTTCTTACCTTATTTTGATAAGATTTTGAAGCATTTTTTGATAACCATGTGATTATACCTATTTTATATCCTTTATTTTTCAATTCATTCAGAATTCTTACAAAATTATCATAATCTACTAATAAAGTTGATTGTGTATAACACTCAGTTTTTTCAGATAGAATACATTCTAACCAATTTTCAAAACCATATAAATCATAAAAAGTTCCATCCATATCAAAATAAATTGTATTCATTTCTATATCTCCTATCTCTTTATCGTTTACATTATATATTATAATCACAAAATGAAATAAGTCTATACCTTTTTCAGTTCTGAATATGTACAAAATGGATATACTATTAGTTAGTTTAGACTAACCTAGGGCCGGTATAAAGTTAGTATATACTAACTCAAAACCGGTGCGGAGTTAGTCATAACTAACTCACATATATAAAAATAGGGATCGTATAGACAATCCCTATTATAGAACGTTATTCAGTTTTCTTTTTAGAATCTTTCTTCTTAGATTCCTGTTCTAATTCTTTTTCAAGATTCTTCTGAAGTTTTACTTGATACAGATGTTCTGCATTTTCGGCGTCAAAATCATCTTTTTTCGCCACAAAATCCAGTTCTACATAATGGATTTTTCCATTATAGTCAATAGGCATAACAAATTTATGCGTATCAATTTGAATAAATTTATCAGTATTATCTCCAAAAAGTTCATTTAGTGCAATATCTTTGATATTTTGCTGAATTTGAGAAACAGATAATTTAGAATCAACAACAGAATTAACAGTAAGGGAATTGAAATCGAACATTTTATTTATCTCCTTTTTTATTTATATATTTATTTTACCATTATTTTTTTATTTGTCAAGTATTTTATTTATTTTATTACAACATATCTTTTATTTCATAATAAATTTCTGTTATATTATCATCACAAATTTCTAAATCATCAATTTGCAAATATTCTCTTAAAAAATCTCCAAAACAATCAATATCATCATCAATATTACCTAACCAATTATAATATTTTTGTTTTATTTCATCTTTATCAATAAAACGACTATCTTCTTTTGTGCTAACATATTCAAAAGTATATTCTAACATATTCATTTTTTTATCTCCTTTATTGTCTATAAGTATATCACTTTTTTCTATATTGTCAAGAGTTTTTTCAAAACTCATTACATTATTCTTCATTCCAGAATTTTGTTCTATCTTTTTACTATATGTTTTCAAATATAAATATTTGAAATAATATATTTGTTCAACATCATTTAGAAAATCTGTATCATTTTCTTTTTCTTTTAGTATAATTATCATATTCATTTCTTTTCCTCATTTCTTATTACTCTTATATTATACAGGAAAATCCTAAAAAGTGAATACACAATTCAGTTATGAATATACACAAAACAGAGTTAGTTCAAACTAACTCGGGGCCGGTTACTAGTTAGTTTAAACTAACTTATTACCGGTTACTGGTTAGTGTACACTAACTAATTACCGGTTCACAGTTAGTCATGACTAACTTACTACCGGTCCGCAGTTTGTCTAGACAAACTTTTGTTAGTTACCACTAACTTCACCTATACGCATAATGCGTATAGTTTTATCCTATATAAAACAAATGTTCTATTCGTATAGTATTTTGGAACATTCCAAAATACTATACGCAATGTAGGTGCACTGCCCAGGGTTGTCTAGACAAGGCAGCTCTGAAACAGCTCTACTATACGCAGCTCTGGAATGGCAGCTCTAAAACTATACGAAATAACAGCTCTGCAATTATAGAACAAAACTACACGCAGCTCTGGAATATATTTTCTAAAATTGCGTATAGATGGCAGCTCTGGAATAAACTATACGCAATAAATGATAAATAATGTTTTTGACATAATCCAGGACAAATATTTATAATAAACTACACGCAATAAAACAGCTCTGAAAGCTGCGTATAGATGATATTTATTGCGTATAGTTTTCGCCACATGACAAATAAAAAAGGTGTACTAAAAAGTACACCTTTATAGAACAAAAATCATAGATCAGGCTTTCGCCTTCGCCATCTTTTTAGAATGACGTTCCTGTTCAAGTTCCAGGCTATGCTGAAGCTTAACCTGGTACAAGTGTTCTGCCTTGACAGGATCGAAGTCGTCCTTTTTTGCTACGAACGCAACTTCCACCCAATGAATCTTACCTTCAAAATCGAACGGAATTGCGAACTTAGCAGTATCAGTCTGAACAAAACCATCAACACCCTGTGGGAACACCTGCTCGATCGCCATATCCTTTAGGGAAGCCTGAATCTGAGAAGTGGAAAGAGCGGGTTCGGAAACAACGGAAGAAATAGAAAGAGAAGAAAAATCAAACATAGTGCCTCCAAATAAATCGTTTTTTATTTTTAATTATACAATAATTATACCACACTTTTAAGTCTTGTCAAGAGGAATTTCAAAATTCATTACAAATTTTTTATTTCTGACTTATTCTATAAAAGTCACAGTTTATGAATTGATTCCGCGGCATGACTTCACTCAATTGTAAAGGTACGAATCAGGAAAAGAAAAATGTCTTTCCCTCACTGACAATAATAATTATAGCAGATTTTTCTTTTCTGTGGGAAATTTTGTTACACTAATTTTAGAAGATGCGTATAGTTTATTTTTGACTTATTCCAATTAACTATGCGCAATAATCTTATTTGTATTATTTATTGCGTGTAGTCGGCGTCCATCCCACTCATAATCTTCCAGCCAGTTCAACATTTTTCCTGGCAGCTCTGGAACAAACAGCTCTAAAGCAGCTCTAGTCAGCTATACGTAATTATAACAGCTCTAAAACAGCTCTAGCAGCTCTGGAATAGCTCTAACTATACGCAATTTTTATTTTTTGTATGTATTTTTCACCAAATGATAACAAAAAATACACATCTATACGAAATTTTAACCCGCATTTAAAAATTTTTGAACAAACATCTATGCTAATAAAATGCCTTGTATAGCCCAATTTTGCCTCTGCGCTCCGGACCGGAGCACGTCCTCGCCTTTGCGATATTTTTGGAATTTTCCAATAATTTTCGACGCTACAGCACCGCAAACAGCGAAAATTTTCTGCCGCTTAGCTTAAATTTTTGACCTCCCGTATAAAAATTAGGTTAAAAATTTGACCTCAACTCAAATTTGGTTTATAATTAACATTATAAAACCCGAAGACAAACCAAGGGTTTAGGAGATAACTGTATCTATTCACTAAATGCTATACGAAAAAAAATATGATTATACAAACTCCTAAATGTGGTATATATAAAATTACCAATATGAAAAATAATAAAAGTTATATAGGTCAATCTTCTAATATAGATTTACGATGGATAACACATATAATAGATAGTATAAATAATACTGAATATAGTTTAATAGATAAAGCAATTCATAGTTTAGGAAATTATAATTTTAAAATAGAAATTTTAGAAGAATGCCCTATAGAACAATTAAATGAAAAAGAAAAATATTATATACAAAAATATAACACAATATATCCAAATGGATATAACAAACAATTAGGTGGTAATCATTACAGAAATTATAAAAATTTTAATATAAATAAAAATATACAAATTAATATAGAAGATTTATATAAATTAAAACCACCCCTTTCAATAAAATATATACAAGAAACAAATGAATATATTATTTATAGCATAACTAAAGAAGAAATAAAAGAAAAACAAAAACAACAATACATAAGAAAAAATAAATATATTAAAAATAAATAAACAAAAATAAAAAAATAAATAAAGATAAAAAAACAAAAAATATTAATCATAAAAATAAAATAAAAAAAATTTTTTAATATATATATTGTACGCGAAGCAAACAATACCTGGCTAGGAGTCTGCCTACTTACTGAAGAAGTCAAATATTTAACAATGCCTTCAATAAATTTTCTATTTGGAGTATATAATGCTCTCTTACTATTTTTATTAATAGCTATTATCGTATATACAATTATGTACAATAAAAAATAGGGTATGCCGCAAAAGCATACCCTATTTCTTTTTTATCACTCACCAAATTCTTTATTAAGATATAAAATTTTCTTTTCTGCCGCAAAGCCTTCTAACCATTCCTGTGCCGCAAAGCCTTGTACTTCATTCTGTCTATCATATATTACAAAAACATTTACAGTAAGATAGGATTCGGCATGGAGATCATTTGTTTTACGAGTTTTTATATTATTACAATCTACAAAATGCTGAAAATGTTCTTTAATAAGTTGAATATTATCCCCATAATAGTTTATAGGTTGTGGTTTTGTTGGAAGAATAGAATACCAATCCCACAAATCTAATATAGTATAATCATCATCTGGAAAATAAATAATAAAACTATCTTCAGCAATATAATAATCATATTCACTATTTATCATAGTTTATTACTCCAGTTCAACTAATTGATCAATGATATTGCGGCACTGGGTTATACAATAATCCAAGTCTCTAACTTGAACAAAATCCTCATTTTCTTTATTTACAATAGGATTTACCCATGCCGCACTACCTTCCCCGTAATATTTTTCTGTACTTTGTATATCTGCTAAATCAAAACCATGAGCACAATCAAAACCAATCCAATATGCATGAGGAAAATATTGATCTAACAATCTATGATCTCCATAAGTAAGACCACCATGACAAGTAATGTCACATTCTTCATAATCACATTCATAAAGTTTATGCCAATATGGAACTTGTACGTATCCGCATCTATACCCCATTGGTTGAAACAAAACAATATAATTATAATCTTTATATTTATTTTGTATTTCAATAACAGGTTTATTCTCCATATATATTCCTTTCATATAGTTTAAGGTGATATAAAGCATCACTCAATAATTTATCAACTTAACAATCTTCACCTTCATAAGCACAATTATCACAACCTATGGAATCACTATTCAAACAAATTTCTATTGCATTAATAACTTCTTTTAAAGTTTTTTGATAGTGCGGCTTAGGCTCAATATTAGGAGCATCAATATAGATATATCGTTCAGGAGGAGCCATATTATCTATTTCATTTTCTGAAATCCACTCTTCTTTAAATACATCATACACTTTCATTCTTTACCTCTTTATTGTACACTTCCCATTCTTTACCCATATCCCTCTTATATAAGTAACCATTATAACCATCTAC
>Ga0265301_10004205_pt1 | contig 14668 bp, 30 predicted proteins | sample AusTroGonzalo_MG_2_FD_193488 | JGI IMG/M metagenome (GOLD analysis project Ga0265301, IMG submission 193488) | Bovine rumen microbial communities from tropical cattle in Woodstock, Queensland, Australia - Gonzalo_04 | ecosystem: Host-associated > Mammals > Digestive system > Stomach > Rumen ...
TTGGGTTTTTAATTGTACTGAAGTATTTTTCCAAGTAAGATTTTCTTTTTCTCATTTTTATTCCCTCCAATCCGTTGGCGTATATCCTACGCCGATTAAAAATGATTCATATAATCCGTTTAAGATGTTCCATCTAGCTGCTCTGGTGCCTTTCAACAGTTTGAGGATGTGATCTGAGGTAATCAGATCCAAGAATCTCTTTTTCTCCTGAGGATACAGACGATCCCATGTCCAACTGTTGTAGATCATCTTTAAATATTCGTCTCTAATTTCTACTTTTTCTTCCATATTTATCCCTTCCTTTCCTTATAAATAGTAGTCAAGTAGTTCGTTTAACTTCTTCTTCGTCATGTCTTTATTTAAGTAGTCATAGTACCAGTTGCAGATGTCCCAAGCGATGTCATTTTGATTGTAAAAATCGTTATTTTTGTCATCATCGTAAAAATCTCTAGCCCAATCCAGCAGATGTTCTGCCCCAGATTTACCAGATTTAAGTTCTCTTTTGATACCTTCTAGTAAACCTTTGTCATTTTTAGTGTCATGTTTCCAACAGTTGTAAAGAATTGTTGTCAGTTTTCCTGTCATATTTTTTCCTCCTAATCATCTATTTTACTGAAGCCTGTAAGTTGTTCAAGGTAATGAATATACTCCTGATACTCCTCTTCAGTCCAGTCTCTATGCCCTTTTTCGTCCCATACATAGAAGTCGTTATAAGCGTAACTGTTGATGTCTTCGTACACCTGTTCCTTTTCGCTGATCCCGATTCCTGCGACGATCTGATTCTCACGTTCGATCTGGATTCTCAAAATATCCTGATATTCCAGAATCCTATCTATATAATAATCCCTATCCATGATTCCTCCTATATTTCCAACTCATATAAGTTGTCGGTGTAGGTATCCAAGGTACCGATTTCAACGATATCCATGTCATCTACTTCTGCTTTTTCTAAAAATGTGTCTAAAATTTCATCATAAGTTGCCTCTTGACCCAATTCTTCACGCACGGTTGACCATAATTTATTAACCCTGCTGAATTCTACGTTCTTATTTGCATAAAAAATTGTGTACGGTGTTGTACGGTTCCAATCAAAGTTGTCTACAACCTTTATTTTATCATAACTTGTTCTAATATCGTCAGCTAAATCTTTATATTTTTCTAAAAGTACTCTGTTTATCATTATTCCGCCTCCATTTTTCTTATAATTATTTCGTAATAACAGTTCCAGTTGTCTTGTTGATTCCAGAACAGTCTGGCGTAACCAGATTCTATATTATCGTTTTCGTTATCCAAGATGTAATTGTTTAGCTTAATATCCTCCTGAATTAATTCTTTAGCTTTCTTAATAGCGTTAGCTTTGTCAGCGTATAACCCGACGATGTAAGTGCTGTCGCATTCGTTTAATAAATCTCCATATAAACTTTCGTATACTAAATACATTTTAGTCCTCCTCTTCGATACACGCTATTATGTAGTCCGCCATCATTTCAATGTCATAACATGGGTCGTCGGCTTCGTTTTTGCCAAAATGTGTGGCAATGTAGTCATAAATATACTTTTGTAATTTCTCTTTTGTTATCATTTTAATCAATCTCCAATCTATCGTCTTCCGTCCAGCAATGTATTAACGGCCCCATACCGTATTCATAGTTGACAGACAGAATATCGTCATCTTTATAATCTTTTATGTCTTCTAATAACTCCATGTAAGTTTCGTCATTTTCGTCGGTAAGCATGTAGTTATGTATTTGTGCCACGATATTTCGTTTTGTTCCAAGAATTATTTCTCCGTTGTCATATACACTATTCCTCATCATCTGAATCATCTTCCTCCCATTCCGTCCAGTACGCCTCATCTGCGTTGTACATATCCAGGTAATCTTGTTCTGTATATTCTTTGTGTAAGCATTCGTCGCTACAGTAGTATTCCAAACCGTCATGGATACAGTATCCTGAATCCATTTTGTTTCCACATTCGGTGCAAGTTCTCATATTTAATCGTCCTCCTCTTCTAAATCCTCTGCGATTTCTTCCATTTGCATTTCATCATATAAGTAATCGTCTAAGCATTCCCTGATGTCATCACCAATGTTGAAGCCGTCTGCTCTCAACCATTCTTCATAAAAGTCATGTACTGTGTAGCCCTTCGCTTCTATGAAGGCGATTTCGTCGTCGTTCATGTCGTATAATGTATAGATTATTTCACCTTTAATTGCAATTTCATAGGCGTGGTCATATACATATTCAGCGCCTTTTTGACAAAGTTCTTGCTTGTATGTTTCCATTTCGGCATTAAACTTGTCAACTAATTTGTCAATTCTTTCTTGCATTGTCATATTATCTCCTCCTATCCTATTATAATATGTTTATCATGTGGTGCCACATTATCACTTGTGTGTATTGTATCGGTGAATATCTCACCGTCATACTCTACAGGTTTTTCGGCCTCAGTTATTGTTTGAGGTCCATACCATAGGTAATGGTACCCGTTTGCCTCGTCGTCGTCAGTTACCAAGACAGTATAGTCCTGTCTACCTAATTGCATTTCGTGTATCATCATCTTGTATAAATCTTTAACTTTTAGTGCGTTCATATTTTCTCCTTTCATAAAAAGGACTACTTTAATCAGTAGTCCTAATAAAATATGTTAATTCTTCGCCTTTTAAGTTGTCTAATGCGTAGTCATACGCTTGTTGAAATAGCATTGCATATAATCTAGATATTGGTTGGTTTTCTTCGTCCCATCTCCAGCATTTCCAGTTAAGAACCATAACAAGTTCTGTTAAATACTCACAGTCGTGCTTCCATTCTTTAAAAGCTCTGTCAAAAGTTTCTTTTATAGCTTCAGCCCCGAACTTGTCAGCTATTGAAAAATCTTGATAAAAAGTTGTTTTTGGTTCATAACCTGTCATTTCCTGAATATTCCAATTTTCTATTTTCATTATTGCCCCCAACCATTTGTCATACATTGCTCGCAAATGTTGTTACCGTCTTCTAGACTTCTTACATAGTCGTCTTCGATGTCATAATATTCGCCACATTGGTCGCATTGTATAATCCTGTCATGAACATATTCTTCAAAGTTCATGTAGTTGTCATCTCTAAAGTTCGCTTTATAATTTTCTAGATACTCTGAATATATATCCCAAAGTTCTCTAACGTTTTTGCTAGTAATCTCTATCACTAGTCATCACTCCTTTCATTAGAACTTTTTGCGCTTAAAAATGTTACTTTTTCGCTTATAACTTTTGTCGCACCTTCGTCGCTTTGTAATCTACCCTTGATGCCAATTATGTCGCCAACTTTTAAGTATTCTACTGCACTATTCATTAAATCATTCCATAGTACACAATCTATAAAGTCAGTTTCATAAATTCCGTCCGCATTCTTGTAATTTCTTTGCACCGCAATCTTTAAAGTGGCACGGCGTCCTTCTTCATTTACCACTGGAAGACTTACTACTCTTCCTACTAAAACTACTTGATTCATCATAATCATTTCTCCTTTCTGAATCTCTCGTTTCACTTTGTATATACATTATATCATAAGTCAATGTTTTTTTCAAGTTTAATATAACTCGTATCCACTATATTGACCATATGATTTGTATTTGTATCCATATCCAAAGTTGTCTTCATTATAAGTATATTTTTTCATTCTCTCGCTGTATGGTTTGTAACTGTCGTTTGAAAACTCTAGGTTGTCATCTTTTTGGAATGTTCCTATTGTATATAGGTTATCATTCTTGTCTAATATTGCGAACTTTGACCAACTTAAATCGTTAATCGCTTCGCGTTCAAATTTTCTTGTGTAGAATGCTTTATCAAATTTGTATCTATTATACATATACAACCTGATAAAGTTTTGTGTATCATTTATATCGTGATGTCTTTCTTCAGCCGTTGGTTTATAATCATATATGATACCATTGTGTGCGATACCAACTTCAGCACTTGTATGCTCTTTGTGTAGTTTATGTATGCTATTTGTTAGTGCATATGGGTGTGTGTTCTTTGCTGTATTGCTGCCGTCAGTACCTATACGACAATGAATTACTAAACATTTGTCATTGAAATTGTCAAACTTACGACATAGATAATGATATCTTGCCATAAACTTTGCCATTCCCATATAACCTTTGTCAATAATTACCTTACCTTTGTCGGTGTACATGAAACCTGCACCGTCAGAGTTATTCTTAAATGCTTCTTCAAGTTCACTATCTTTTGGTAATCTCATATTTTTGTCTTTTGCTATAATAATACACATATTAAACCTCCTCTGTTTGTTCTTGAATACTAGGTATTTCAATGTTGTGAATGAAGTCTTTGACTGTGTCATTGACCTTTATTAAGGTGTTATCGCCTGACTCTTCAACTCTTCTTGATATTCTTTGTGTACCTTTAACACTTTGTAATGCCATTTCCATGTTGTCACTCGGTACATATAAACTTGCTATTAAGTTATATACCGACTGAGCCGCTGTATACTTATCAGTTTCCATTAGACTTGATTTTGATATGTTATTGATTAAGCCAGTTAACTTCTCAATAACATCGTTTCTAATCTTAAGCAATTGATTTGTATATGCTTTAATCAGTCTTGTTGTATCAAATGGCACTGCAATACTTATTGCGTCCACTTTTCTAGCATATGGTGTAATGAATTCGCCTTTTGTAACTCTTGATAGTGTAAATCTATCAATTCTATCATATGTTAATGCTAAGTTGTATAAGTTCACAAAATATTCAAATCTAGCCATTAAAGTGTTTTCATTTAATGTTCCAACACTTTGTCTAAACTCAATATCGTGACTATGTTGTAAGTTAATCGCAAGTGAGTGTTCACAAGATAAACTCAATGCTGTTTCTTGTAACCACTCAATAGAGTTTTTAAACTCTTGTTTTCTAGGGTTTCTATATGAAGTTATATCACTTGCATAATGTACGTTTCCACGACCACATATTTTTGCGTGTTGGTCTTTATATGTATTTGTGAATAACCATATTGCACCAACCGCTTTTTCCCAGCCGTCTACTTTTGTGACGTGGATATGTAGTCCACAACCTGTTCCATCTGATTGATTTAATGAATTAGATTGTAGTCCTATACTCTTCAAGTATTTGCACCAGTCAATAAACTCTTGTTTATGTTCTTTGAACCAGTCCCAACTCATAGGTTGACTTATCCATTCATATTTGTAGTTTGCTGGTATGCTTGAGTCACTGGCACATATTACCGGGAACATTGACCAAGCTTTTTTCATTTGTGAGCTTGTTAAGTTTGAATCATTTTTTCCAGTCTCAAGCTCGAATGAGAACCATATCGGTCCTTCACCAAGTTTGTAATCGTTCCAATCGAATTGATCACGATATTCACTATAACCGTAACATCTGTTTTCTAAAAAGTCTCTTAAAAAATTTTCCATAAAAATTATTCCTCCTTTATTTTCTTAAAACTTTCTATATACTTTTTTCTAGCAAGTATAATTCCTTGTTGTTTGCGTTTAATTGTGCAAGTAAAATCTTGATGTACTCTTTAGCACCTTTCGCTTGTGCTTCAAAGATTTGTTTCAATAACTTTGCGTTATCGTTTAATAAAAATTGTTTGAATGTCATTGTTTCTTCACTCTCCTTTTCTAAAATATTATTTCAATGACAGCCATAATGGCAAATGCTACTGGCATAAGTCTCCAGTATGTCTTCACTTCGTTGTATTGTTCTCTTGTATCGTATAGGTGTTTAGCAATAAAGTTGTCGTACTTCTTTATCATTTCGCACCTACTTTCTCAATGAAACGTATGCTTTTCTTGTAAATTGATTAACAAGATGTTCCGGCACTATCGTTTCACCTACATATGACCATATGATACCTAAGTAATTAAAATGAGTTATTTCCTTTTCAGCAAATAATCTTTCTAATTGCGGGTTCATTTCGTCAAGTTCCTTTTTGAGTTCTTTGAACTCCTTCCATTTTTGTGCATAAGTTTGCAAGAATTTTAAGTCTTTGTCTTTCATTTTCTCACTCCTCTCTTTTGAAAAACAATTGTGATATCAGTTTGACACCACACTAAAAACTTTTAGGTACTAAAAATCTTTAGTGTAGTGCCAAAAATTTTAGTAAAAATTCTCTACACTTCAAACATTCTTGATTATCAATTACCGGATACCATAAAAAGTCGTTTGATAACTTGTATTTATTCGTATCTCGTTTTCTTGTATCGGTTACAAGTATACACATAATCAAGTCTTAATTATACTAATCTAATCATTTTTGCCCGTGTTATACCCGCCTTATCTTCTTCGTGCGTCTACGCGACCATACTTTTTTCAATTTTTCTTTTAGGTTTTTATCGTGGGACTTGCCACTAGGTGATAGCACTTGCCGGAACAAATGGGATAGTCTTGCGACCGATTACCACCGGTTTATAATGTTATCGTGCGGTTGTATATTTTAAATCGTAAATCTTGCCGTTAACATATATCTTTTTATTTATTTTAGTATCTAAGATGTACTTAATATGATAGTGTTGTAATTTTTTGATATACTTAGACAATAACACTTTTTTATTGTCAATTATAGCATACCAAGTTATAACATACTTAGGCGCTAATTGTATCTTATTCATTGCGCTTAATTGTCTTGACTTGTCGTACGCGTCAACGCCGTGTATATGTTTTGACGTTGTGCGGTTATGTAGTCCAGCAATTAGCATTTTTTCTTTTTTGACGTGGTGTCTCAATGGTAGCATATCTATACGATATTTAGTATAGTTACCAACCTTTACATACTTGACACTCTCTTGACACTCTCTTTTCATTGTAGCACCTTTCCTTTCTTACATTATAATCATACCACACCCCCCTATTGAAAACCACCCAATCGCCTAATTAGGTATTTCAGCAAATTTCATCCCCCCAACACCCATTTCCCATCATCCTCTTCCTCCCGATTCACATACCCAACCACATCATCAACCACACCCAAATCCCCCTCCCCACCATTTCTTAACCACCCCGTCCGGAAATTTTAACCCCCGAGCGGTTGTTTTTTCATTCATTTTATGCTATACTTACACTAGCGGATGAATAGAGGTGCATATGAAAAACGTATTTTATTTTCAATACATTAACAAAATTGGTGGAATTGAGACTTGGTTTTATCAACTTGCGAAGAAATATAAAGATTATGATATTACGATATATTATAAAGATGGGGATCCAGAGCAAATAGCGCGTTTAAGGAAATATGTGCGTTGTGTTAAATATACAGGGCAACATATTGTGTGCGATAAAATGTTTTTCAACTTCAATCGTGAAATCATTGATAACGTGGAGGCGAAGGAATATAACCTTATACTACACGGAGATTATAAAGCGATGGTGAAAAATGGGCAGCTTTTGGAGAAGAATGTACCTTATCATGAAAAAATCGATCATTATTATGGTGTAAGTCAGCTTGTATGTGATAGTTATGAGGAATTAAAGGGGATTAAGCCGATACTTGCGTATAATCCTTTTGAATTAGACCCTCCGAAAAGGGTGTTGAATCTGATTTCGGCGACAAGACTTACAAGAGAAAAGGGAAAAGAGCGATTAGAGAGGCTTGCGAGGATGTTGGATGAGGCGAAAATCCCATATATATGGACGATATTTACGGATGATGCGAATGCGATTCGAAATCCTCATATTATATACATGCCTCCGAGACTTGATATTATAGATTATATTGCGAATGCGGATTTACTCGTACAGCTTTCGGATAATGAGGGATATTGTTATTCGGTAGTCGAGGCTTTATCGGTTGGTACGGGTGTTATTGTTACGGATATGCCGGTAATGAAGGAAATCGGTGTGGAACATGGTGTTAATGGTTGGATAATAGATTTTGATATGCAAAATGTGCCTTTAAAAGACATATATGAGAAGAAATTAGAGTTTAAATATACGCCGAAGAGTGACACTTGGGGTGACATATTGAAAAAAGGAAAATCAACGTATATTGAAGATTTAGATTCTATATATAAAGTTGAGGCTTTGGATGGTTATAGGATACAGCATTTACTCGATAGTGAACTTGGAATATGCCCAGAGCCGGGATATAGATGGAATGTAACGTATGATAGATTACAAGTATTATTAGAAAGAAATTTGGTTAAAGTTATAAAGAAAATGAGTAGGAAGGAGGCGGAAGATGAAAATGAGCAACAAAGCATATGATGTATTAAAATATATTGCACAAATCGTGTTACCAGCACTTGGAACTTTATATTTTGCACTTGCAGGAATCTGGGGATTCCCTTATGGTGAAGAAATTGTTGGTACAATTATGGCGATAGATACATTCTTAGGTGTATGCTTAGGAATATCTACTGCAAATTACAAGAAGAATTTGAAAACAGAAAAGAAATAGTTAATTTAAAAGGGTTGGTATGGAAGAATTGAAAGAGAAATTCAAAGAATATTTGGTTAAGTCCAAGCGCAGGGATGTTAAGCAGATAATGAAAGACCTAAATCTTCAGGAATATGAGGTTTACGGGCTTTTGAAACTTCTTCAAAACGATGGAATGCTATTTGAGTTGATAGATGGCAAGATTGTTAAGATGAAGCCGGAGAAAAGTCACGATGTATATCAGATTCCGAACAATTTAGATCATATTAGTTTGTTGCTAATCAGCGATACACATTTATGTAGCGATAGAGACAGACTAGACATACTAGCATATTTATACAAGAAAGCTGAAGAAATGGGTGTCGATTATGTTCTCCATTCCGGAGATGTAACGGATGGTAGGAGTAATAGACCGGACCAATTATATTCTTTACGAGAATTATCCTATAACGGTCAAAGAGATTATGTTGTAGAGAAATATCCAAGAAGTTCAATACCTACATATATGATTGCGGGAAATCACGACTTATGGTGGGTAAAACAATGTGGATGTGATATCGTAAAGGATATATGTAGTCAAAGGGATGATTTAATCTATCTAGGTAGCGATTGCGAAGACCTAATGATAGGTAAATTAAGAATAAGACTGTATCACGGCGCTGGTGGTAACGCTTATTCGAAAAGTTATAAGGTACAAAGGTATCTCGATAGTATACCACCAGAAGAAAGACCACATATATTGCAAACGGGGCATACACATCAAGCGTTTTATATGAAACAAGGTAATACTCATTGTTTTCAAACAAGTTGCTTACAAGATTTAACACCATTCGAAAGAAGTATGGGATTTAATAATGATAAATCAGTATGGTGGGTTGAGGTCTACATGGACAAGAAAGGAAATGTAGTGAGAATTAAGCAAGAACTTGAGACGTTTGGAAATAAATTGGTAAGGAGAAAGAATAAATGTTAGAATTCTTTGTAGGTGTGTTATTCGGTGGTTTAACGATGACAACCTTTATGGCGTGTTTTAATATAATTAGCAGGGAGGAAAAAGATGGGGAAACACAAGGACGGAAATAATACTCAAAAAAGAAAATATGAGGCGCATTTTGCGAAGATAGAAAAAGTTACCAAAAAAGGTAAAACCAATAAAAAGCATAAGAGAAGATAGGAGGAATTATGGAAAACGAAGAAATTCAAACAACAGTCAATGAATCTGACATTGATGAGTTAGGTGGTGAGATAGTAAATGTCATTTACGGTGAGAACTAGTTTACCAGAAAAAGGTGATAAAATGTACAATACTACATCCGCTGGTGGATATAGTCATTGTATTAAAGGAAAACCAACGCAAGATGGTTTGAACGTACTCGACAATTGTGTCGGATGGGCTTGTTCTCGTTTTAACGAAATATACAACGAATTAACTGGTAATACCGGGATGAAATATTATCAATTAAATTGCAACGCAGAAGATTTTATCACAAGAGCGAAAAAGATAGGATTAGAGATATCATCTGAGCCGGTTGCCGGTGGAATAATGGTGTGGCAAGGAAAAGGAAGCCTAGCTGGTCATGTAGCTGCCGTTGAAAAAATAACTGGTGTTGATGCTAATGGTAAGCCGGTTGAAATAATGACTAGTGAAAGCGGATATAATCACTTCGCGTTCGCTAACAAAACGAGAAAGAAAACAAATGGAAAATGGGATATTAGCTCAAGTTATCCATTTTTAGGTTGTATCATCAACCCAGCGGTTAAACAAGAAACTACATATACTGTACAAGGAGATACATTAAGTTATATCGCAAATAAATTTGGTGTAACTGAACAAGATATAATCGATGCTAACGGAATCGTTGATAATAAGATTTACGTAGGCCAAGAATTAGTTATCCCGGATCCAGTTAAATATGAAATTATTAACGCTAAGTCTGGTGTCTGGTGTAGATTAGACGGTTACGGATTAGACAAAAAGAAGTATAAGGTTATTCCGTATAAAACAAAATGCAGACTATTAGAAAAGAATGTCGGTAAGAAAGACGGGTATAATTGGGATAAAATTATATATGACAATAAAATCGTCTATCTTCCGAATAAATGGTCATTATATGAAGAATAAAACAAGCGCTATGCTTGTTTTTTTATGGTATTTATGATATAATACCATAGAGGAGTTAATATGATAAAAGTTGACAATAATACTAAAACAATTTCAATAAATAGAGGAGACGATAATGTTAGTTTTAACTTTTCTATCCCAATCGACAGTACAACAAATTATACATTTAAAACGACGGATGTGATAAAATTTGGTGTTTATACTGCTAAAAAATTAGAAGATAAAGCGTTAATATTAAAAGAAATTCATAATGACGAAGAAAAAGAAGTTATTACAATAACTTTGTCAAAACAAGATACTTCAATAGGTGATATAGAAAATAAACCGGTAAAATGTTGGTATGAAATTCAATTAAATGATGACACAATTATAGGATTTGATGAAAAGGGTGCTAAAGAATTTATAGTATATCCTGAAGGAAGCGATGAACAATGATAGAAGCAAACACATTAACTGGTCAAATAACACCTAATCAAACATTAACAGGCACATTAGATTATAGAGAAGTTGATAAAACAAAGGTTGAGGACGTAAAAGTTAACGGCACAAGCGTAGTTGCCGATAAAATTGCAAATATAGATTTAACTGGTAAACAAGATGTACTTACTGCTGGCACAAACATAACTATCGAAAATAATGTAATAAGTGCAACAAGTGGAAATAATAACGACGTCGTAAAGTTTGTGAATTGGGCTTTTCCGGGAGATAATAAAAAAATAACTGACACTAATGTTTTACAAGCAATGCAATCAATAATGACATATTATATTACAAACCAAACTGTGCCAGAATATTATCTTAATTCTTGTTTGCTAAGTATTATAGAAAAACTTAACTCAAGTCAAGAGAGCAACTATGATAGATATAGATTGGTGTTTTATGGAGTGTCAACAAAGTCAACCAGATTTTCAATACAACAATATCAATTATTTATATACACACAATATAATAGTGCAACTATTTATGATGACACTAGTCAATCTTATTATCCTAGAACTGGAACAACGAATACAAATACTGCAATAGCAAACAATGAAGATTTTAATAATTATTTACATAAGCAAAACACTTCAGCGTATACACCAACAGGAGATTATAACCCTGCTACAAAAAAATATGTAGATGATACCCTAGGAGATATTGAAACTTTATTAGGAGGTATCTAATGAGTGTAGCAAGTGAAATACAAAGATTACAGAATGCAAAGGCAAGTATTAAGGCTAGTATTGAGGCAAAAGGCGTAACAGTATCAAGCGAAACCACATTAGATGGTTACTCAACATTAATAGATAGCATATCAGGTGGAGGCGGAGGAATAACAATAAATGGTACATTGGTATCAAAAGAAATACAAAGTGGCATAGTAACTAAAGGCGATTTTGTTAAAAGAGGCATTTATAATATTGAAGATAGAGTATCAAGTTCTTCACAAATGACTTTTAGTAACAATCCAACAATAACTAATGAAAGCAATTTATATGATAATGACGATAACACATATGCTTCAATAAAAGCATCTGGTACAAATGCTTTGGCTTTAACAGCAGATTGTAAAACCAAAGAACAATTAAATATACCACAAAGTGCTTTAATAAAATCAATTGATTGCACTACAAAATTCCAATTTAGGAGTACTAACGGAACAGTTAACACATTTGTAAAAATGCAAACAACAGGAACGTTTTTTGCGGAAGGTCAAGCAACGTCACCGGGTACAGCATTAACTACATTAACAAAAAGTTTTGGTACTTTTGGAGAAACTTGGGACACAAATAGTTATAGGATAAGAATTTATTGTAGTACAGCAAGTTCAACAGTTGATATCTATTATATTAAATTTGGCATTACATATGAATATGACGGACAAATAAAAAAAGTTACAAGTGATGCTGATACAATAATAGGTATAGCAAATGAAAATGGAAATCAAGGAGATACAATACAAGTTTATATACCAAACGTAGAATAGGAGAAAAATCGTCTATATACGAAGAACAAAACAAGCATAGCGCTTGTTTTTTTATGTCTTTTATGCTATTATGAATACGGTGATAATATGTTGTACATAATAATGTGTGCGGGGTTAGGTACGAGATGGAGTAATTATTTAGGTGTACCAAAGCATTTAATCACCATCAATGGTGAAACCCTATTAGGTAGAACTACACGATTATTAAAAGAAAACGGTATAACCGATTATATTATAACCGGTTGCGATGAAAGATATAAAGAATACGGCGAATTGATAGACCAAACCGATAAGGATTGTGAAATTGATCGATTCGAAGAATATCCTACAAACGGTTACATATGTTACCTATATGGTGATGTTTATTATACTGAAGAAGCCATGAAAACAATTATAAACACAGATGCTGAGGATATTATGTTCTTCGGAAGCGAATGGGAAATATTCGCGATAAAAGTCAAAGATAAAGACCTGTTTTATAAACACAAGCATATTGTAAAAGACTTATATCAAAATGGTGTTGTCAATAGGTGTATTGGTTGGGAAATATATAGAAGTCTTCATTGTATAAATTTTAACGACCATATTATAAGTGAAAGATATACTAAAATATTAGATGGAACGGACGATATAGATTATCCAGAGGATTATGAAAACTTCATACAGCGAATGTCTGGAAAATAAATTGTAAATATTGTAAAATTTATGTAAATGTGATATAATAGTAGCGTGGTATGAGTTAACGGCGTACCACTTCATCCCTGATCCAGAGCGATAAGCTCGCTCTGGCTTTTTCAATCAATGGGGATATGGATGATGTTAGTCAGCATCATCTTTTCTTTTTGTCAAAAATGTGCTATAATACACGGAGGAGGATGAATATGCAAGAACCAGCTTTACCGTTAAGTCTTAGAGTTAGAGAATTAGAATTACAAGGTGGTGCGGAATCTTTCTTAGCACAAGAAGAAGTTTCAGCGTATAATACAACCATTGTTAATTCGGCTTTAGCAAAAAAAGATTCTAAACTTGGTACAGTAGAAGAAGTCGAAAATAGAATAATTGAATATTTCAATATATGCGAAAAGACGGCACAATTACCATCTATAAAAGCAATGTCTTTATATATTGGTGTACCGTATAACACTCTTAAAAAATATTTAAACGACCCAACATCACGATATTATGATGTTTTATTGCGTGCGCAAGATGCGTGTCATGTTGTGATTGAAAACGCAGCACTTAATAACAAAGTTAACCCAGCGACATATATGTTTACGGCCGCTAATTTCTATGGTATGAAAAATACGCAATCTGTTGAAATCGGCAGAAGTAGCGCCGAAAAAGATTTAGCGGCATCACGTGAATCTATAAACGCATTAAAAGAGATGATAGAAAGAGAAAAGAAAGGTACTACACCCGAGGGCGCTGTAGAAGCAACTTTCAAGGAGAAGACTGATGAATAATACTGGAGAATTAAGTCTAGAAATAGAAGAACTTTTAAAACAAACTCCAGATAGTATGAAAAGTACACAGCAATACATGGCTTGTGTATATTCTTTAATGTGTGCATATGAATCTGAAGGTAAAATTGATGACGCTAAGAAGATTGCTAAAGACATAATTGACAAAAGTACTGACGAAGGATTGGTTTTGGATGAGCAACTCAGAACCGCATACGATGTTCTCGCTCGTTCTGGAGATTTCGAGAGTTATTGTATAGCGCTTGAATGGAATAGGCCTATGGAAAAGAAATTTTATCTTCCTCGTGCTAAAATTCTTAAAAAACATGGTGTTATGCAAGCATTTCAAGATTTGCAAGACGATAAATTGGATTTATTAGTATTGAATATGCCACCTCGTGTTGGTAAATCAACATTGTCATTGTTTTTCTTGACTTTTCGTGCCGGATTATATCCTGAACAATCAATTCTTGGAAATGGGCATAGTACTTCGCTTACTCAGTCTTTTTATAAAGAGTTTTTGAATATAGTTGAATCAGAAGAATATAGATATAAAGAAATATTTCCTAGAATATCAGTAGCGACAAAAAACGCTGAATATTCATATCTCGATTTTAATGAAGATAAAAGATTTCATACAGCAATGTTTCGTTCTGTTGAGGGTGGTACTACCGGTCTTGCTGAAGCTAGTAACTTACTATACTGCGATACCTCGTTAAAGACGTT
>Ga0265301_10004207_pt1 | contig 14668 bp, 11 predicted proteins | sample AusTroGonzalo_MG_2_FD_193488 | JGI IMG/M metagenome (GOLD analysis project Ga0265301, IMG submission 193488) | Bovine rumen microbial communities from tropical cattle in Woodstock, Queensland, Australia - Gonzalo_04 | ecosystem: Host-associated > Mammals > Digestive system > Stomach > Rumen ...
TATCCTTATGCACTTCAGTAACAGAATCGTCACTTCTGTAGGTATTGTTGTTTTCCAAATACGAAGGGTTTTCGATGATAAGGCGTTTATTCTGTATTATTGACGCTATTGTGTCCAAAACATGGTGAGAGTAATTGTTCACTTTGGGCAACGAAAGGTATTTCAAAGGCATGTTTCCAAATTTACTCTTGAACAAATCAGTCATAGTAACACTTTCGACATTTTCAAGTTGAATGTGTGTTATTTGACGAAAGATCTTGTCGGGTATCATATCCTCTGTCAATTTCGTAATTGCAGAATTTGTTGAAATAATCCGATAATAATCATAATAATCATTCGATATCAACTCTTCTGGAATTGGGTTTGCAATGTCGTAATCTTTAATTAGATATGCGCTCCCTCCTCTGACAGAATCAGCACTAAAATCTGATGATGAATACACAACAGGATAGCAGTTGCCCACCGCAGGAGACCATTTACCATCTAATCCCAATACAAAATATGTTCCGTCTTGGCATTTTTTAGATTTTATACGATTGTCAAAGAGAATGTTATGTAGTGTCTGAGGAAAAAAATTCAACATTAAAGGTGTAATATATTTGCCAAATGATGTATCCGATAAAACTATTGTTTTTAAATTTGGAAACATCTCAGCTATGTTAAGATAAGAAATGTTTCTTAAATCATCCAAATATCCAGTTATTGTGTCTACATTTGGCATAAAAAAGCGAGAGTAGCCTAAATAACAGTGTTGAATGTTCAATTTTCGCACATTATCGCCTGAAATATAAATCTCACTCCCAGTCATCACATGAACATTGTTCAAGTCAAGAACGTCACCTTTTACTACGTAATGAACACATCCATTTAATGTTGTATCCGTTAATTCGCTTTCCAATATCCGATAACTGGCCCTTTTCATAATAGCAGGAGGAAGATATATCGCCAAAACCAAAAAGATGATGATTCCCATGGTTATTGCACCTATTTTTAATCTTCTTTTTTTCCTTTTGTTAGTATGTTTTCCTCCTATTGCATGTGCTAAAAAATCATGAACAAAGGCCAAATTAACATTCTCCCCATTTATGTCAGTCTTTAACAATCGCCTACTAAAGACGGTATCTTTCGAATCGTCTTTCGATTCCTCTTGGGTTTTGCCTAATATTTTTGAAATATCTTTATCAAAAGGAACGGAATAGCGAGAGAAGTCATCCATGTTGATTAACTTTCTTTCTAATTTGAGCTGCTTTCTTGTCCCGTACCCCAAATCTTTCATGATTTTGCTATAATAGTCGCAGACAAGAGATTCAATATTTTGTTTCCCAATATCTCCCTTTAAAACCGCATCTATGGTTTTGCTTTTATCAGACGAACCTGCAAGCTTGTCATATATAACATGACAAACAAGAGATAAAGCCAAGGCCGAAAACGCATCTTCTTCAGATGAATTCGAAAAATTTTGAGATTCCGATTTCTTCTTCCCAACAACCTCAATAATCCGATTCATGTTTTCTTTTATAACGCGGCAATTCTCATCCGTATTATAATGTTTACAGATGCCTTCTACAACATCTTCGGCATTTTTTCTTGTGAGTGGTTTCAGAAAATAGCGCTCACGGAGCATTGAGGGAATATATTCCTTCATGGAACACCAATAGTCAAATTCCCCTACATATTCGTAACGCATAGAAATCAACACTTTAAAGCGTTTTGGAGAAAAAATCGGGCATTTTGGATATCTATTTGAAATATCATTTGGACAAACATCGTTCGTCAACATGCTTAACCACTTAAAGAAACTTTGCTTATCCTCCTCCGTTTTCCGAAAAACCTCCTCGAATTGGTCAAAAATCAAGATGACACTGCCATAGGAAACATCGAATATACCATCAGAAAGCTTTTCCCTTACCGTTTGATAGCGCAATGTCCACCAGGGAGATTCACTGAAATCTGGGTACATCTCGTCTGACTCTTCTCTGGGGTAATCGTTGTTTTGCGCCTTGTTTTGCAAAATACAATCGTGACTGTTAATTTCATCCTTCAAAATTTTTGAAAGAATCTGATTGTAATTGTTTGATTCAGAAAACAGATCTCCTATTGAAATTTTGATGGGGAACCAGTGATTGCTCCAAATTTCCGGTATCAACCCAGCATTTATCAATGAACTTTTGCCTTCTCCTGATGCGCTATACAAGACTGCACATTCATTCTGTTGAAGCAAATTAAACAGTTTCTCAATATCGTCATCTCTTCCAAAAAAAACATCAATGTCTTGATTTTCGTAGGACTGTAATGCGAGCCAAGGATTATTATTTATCATAATGATTAGTAATAAAACGTGTACTTCAACTATTTTTGCAAAATCTCTTAATTTCATCCGCCAAATCCAATGAGTTTTTTGAACAAGGTATCATGTGGATTCCTTCAAATAGGTCTCTCATGGGGTTATCTTCACCAATTAGTTTATTAATCACTTTTTTGTGGTCATCGAATCCACGGTCTGGTTCAACAATTATTAAGGGAAGACAATACTTATAACTTTCATTGAATGATTTAAGTGATTTATATAATTCATTCGCCACCAGCAATTCAATAGTTGCCCCCTTTAATTCTCCTTCTAATGCTGAAAGTCTTGTATGTCTTCGCTCTTTTACGGCTTTGCTCACTTTGTCGCGTTGTGTTTTTGTGATTTTAGGGAGGTCTTTTTCGATTTTTTCATAATAATCTTTTGTTATCAAAAAGGCAAAACGCGATGAATGAAGCATAGCTAAGAAAATATTTTGCCAATACTGATCCCCTCTCCGAATATTGTGCTCTCCCTTTTCGTTTTCCCCCCTGTCCCACCATACATTCAGGCCGGATATCTGATCTACGATTTCCCCTGCAAACGTTTCATCCTCGCCTGCATGTGCAATAAAGATATCATGTCGTAAATCCATTGCTTTGTTGGCTAATTCTTCGAAAAGAGTGATTTTTGTTTCACTTTCATTCTCAATGTTGTCAATTAAATCACTGATGTCCTCAATGTGGATTTCTGGATCCGACAAGAAGTTCTTTAAACTATCACTGGTTTCACAATATTTTTGATAATATCCAATATCAAAGTCTCTGTTATACAGTTTCACATCATATATGCAAGCCAACAACATACGAAACATCCAGTCGGGCATAGTATTACCTATCACCAAAAGTTTAAATCGGCTGTCTTCAATCTTTTTCAGTGGATGTTTGCTAAGATACGCTTGGATTATTTGCAAAATAGCCTTTTCGTCATATCCCCATGGCTCATTATCGCCATTAGCTTTACCGAGCAAATGAACAACATTTTTTTGCGCATCTAGTTTTTTTGTGTATTTGAACCTACAATACCATTCCAGAATGGCTTGAAACGCTTATCTCTTAGGGCCACACTTTCCAATATCTGAAAACAGGAAGTGGTAAAAATATATTTAAAGTCGTACGCGTTGAGAAATTTTTTGACATCCTCCTTAAGGTCTATCCCTTTTGTGACCTTATTTTCGTCAATCGCTATTAACTTGTGAAATAAAGTTGGAAATGAGTGGTTTTCACCATGTTTTTTATTATGCTCATAATATTGTCGAATCAAATTGAATCTATAATAATTCTCTTCAGAATTCTCAATGACATCACGTGCCTTTTTACAATCTCCTTCGTCGTAGTTATTGCACTTTTTTTTCACCTCACGCCAAATATAGCTTTGTAAAGAAATGATGGTTCCAGTATCATCTCTATAAACAAAAGCATCCTCACAAATTAAAGGAATGATGTGTCCATCCTTCAGCCCTTTATGCAAATCATCTATTATTTGATTTCTATCCATACTAAATCCCTATTTCCGTGTCGGGCACAACTGTTCAATCTCCAGCGACCCCAAAACCGGCAACAATTAAGGGGATCTCTATTTTTAACTTTTTCGCGCCATACCTCCAGACCATGCGAGGTCCGTTGAACATAATCTGAAAATATGACGCTGCAAATCTACATAAATATTCTTTTAGTTCGGTCTTTTTTTTGATTTTTTTTCTACTTTTTAGGGGGTGGTGTATTTTTGATTATCAATTAGTTAATATGTTTAATTCATCCCAGGTCGCATGGCTTGTTCGTACCGGCACAGGTTGTAGACCAGGTTTGTCAGGGTGTTGTAGGCCGCGTTCCGCGCAAAACCGACCACCCGACTGGACATTCCGTGAAGGCACTCTTCCATGAACCCGAACACATGCTCCACCCTCACGCGCAGCTTCGAGTTCTTCTTGTTGATGGTCTCCTTCCATTTGCTGATTTTCTTGCCTCTGGTGTTCCGCTTGATTACCTTGTCCTTCATCCCGAACTTCCGTACCACCCTCTTCACCCCTTGCCGATGTATGCGCTGTCGGCGAGCAAATCCTCTCCCCTGTCATTCTCATCCACAAGATCTTTCACCGGCATGGAGTTGGAGGCATTCGTGGGCACCCTTTTCTTGATGAATTTGCTCTCTTCCTCCACCTTCGTGTGCTTTTTGCAGCCGAAATGCTTCTCGCCACCTTTCTTCGTCCATCGGGCATTTGTGTCCTTCTGCCTTCTCTTGTTGGCCTTGAGCTTCTTCTCTTCCTCGGTGTCACCCTCTTCGGGATTCCACAACTCGCCACCCTTGCCTTCCTTGATTTGTTTGTTCTCCTCGCGTGTGTTGCGTTGGCGAGACACATCCACGAAGCTCCAGTCTATCATGGTGCACTCATGCATGATAAGGTTGTTCTCCTCCAAAATAGCGTAGAATTTGTTGAATAACTGTTCGTAAAGGCCTTTCTTTTTCTATTCCTCTTTGAAAGCCCATATAGTTTTCTCGTCGGATACCTTATCGCCGCTGACCAGTCCGAAGAAATCGCGGAACGAGAGCCTGTCACGAATCAGGCATTCCGTCTGAGGGTCGCTGAGATGACACTTCCGCTGTAGCACCCCTATTTTGAACATCAGCGCATAGTCGTACGGCTTCGCGCCAACGTTGGTGAGCTACTCCTTATAGAGACCCTTCCAAAAAGTGTCTCTAAACATTTCAAAATCAACCGCTTCCTGAAGTTTGGCCAAGGGGTTGCCCATCTTGTTCTGTCGTTCCATCGTCTCGTCGCTGTCGAAAAGCCCGACATTGCCTTGCTGTTTGTATGCCTGTTTGGTCTGATTCATTGTCCATTCAAATTTGCCGCAAAAATACAAATAATTCTTTGAATAACAATGGGTTGCGGAAGATTTTTGTTATAAAAAGTTCATCTGCCGCGAATTGACTGAAACGGGGATTTCAGTTGTCGTTTTTAGCGTACTTTGGGTCATAAGAGGCTGGTAGTCAAGAAGAAATAATTAGAGGCCCCCTAAAGTGTTTTTCTGTGGTCGTAGAGCCCATCATATAGCCATTATACGACTTCTCGAGCGTGTAATAGGCATATATTTTCTTGAGTTTGTTGATATAGACCGCGCCGAATTTGGCCAACGGCTCTTTGAGTGGTTTGGGAAATTCATAAACCACGAGACATTCCGTATTTGTATCCCCCATCACCTCGCATACGATTTCATTCCAGTCAATCACCTTCGTGGAATACATCCGCCTGATCAAATCCTGACTCCAAACGGAGAAGTCATACAATTTGGCCGCATCAGCGTTCTTTCTCTCGATAGTCCACACATAGAGCGGAATCAGCTTGTATTCCAGCTCATGTAAGCTATTTTTGTTTAACAATCTTTCATCCAGAACGGGATGTTCCTTTTCGATGCAAAACGGCATCGATGATTTTGTCTCTTTTTCCATAGCATTTGATTTTGAACATAAAACAACGCTGCAAATGTACTCAATCTTCGCGTATAGCGGCAAAAAACAGGTACATTTGCAGGGGTATTTTGTACAGTGGAGGGAGGGTTTTGTACAATGGTGTTGGGGAGAGGGGGAAATTATCGGAATAAATCGTGATTCCACACCGGAAATGGAGAGTCCCTCAACTCAACCTTTTAACAAGATTATTTCAATCTCTGATTGTTATAAATGGAAACATCTCCATTTTTGCTCACCACACATGACAATGTGTCTGCATGAGAGAAGAGCTCGTCAAGATACTCTTGACCGGAATGGGTGGAAAGATCAATCTTCCTTGTAAATTTTGTAGATGATTCAAAATTATCCAGATTTTTCACTTCAAGAGAACCGCTTATAGCATGGGCTAAGCAAACGTCTTCACCAACATACTCTACCGCTTTCGGCAGATATTTGACGATAAGCTGATTACTAATCCCCCATTCCAAATATTTCTTGTTCACCAAGTCGCACCGCAAAAAACTGGTGGTATCGTCTCCAGAAACCTCTTCCGGAGAAGAGACGAGCTGGAAATCCTCTTCCGTGAGGGTGTCAATCAGAACGGCACCTGTATAATCGGAATATTCCACCACCGGCGTGGCATAACGCAGCAAATCCGTGGCGCAATTGAACCAGGTAGAATACTCTACCGTGTTCGTGCCTTTGCCGCAAGACACAAAGCCTACGACTACCACAGCCGCCACGACGATGAAATAAATCATTTTTTTCATACTAAAAACCCTATTTTTGTGTCGGGTGCAACTATTTGCCTCTTGGTTCAGAAAGGCGGTGAAAGGAGAAAGAAAGCGGAGCCACCGATTGAAAGTCTCACTTTCTTGGGAATAATTGTCAAAATGGCACGGCAAAACAGTAAGATAGTGTTTTGGGATGCGTTTTTTAGAGTGTTGACTCTGAAACGTAAATAACATTATTGTCTATCCTATTGAACCACAATGATACTTATCGCGCTCTTCTTGTGTCAATTGCCGACCATTTAAACATTTAGAAGCATGATTTATAACTTCTCGTAGACTAAGGTATTTCCACACTTTGACAGATTTATCTTCAAATACCACTATGATATATTTTCCATCATATTCGAAATCAACAATGTTATCATTGCAACCAATTGTTTCTATCACTTCCTTTGAATAATTACTACTGATTCTGATAACAGCTTTATTTTCGTTGTTGTTAAAACTTTCATCATTCATCAGAGAGAACAACTTCCTTCTCGAACTAAAATTATTAATCCGTTCTATTATTAATTCATCATAAATTTTTTTTCCTGGATTATTTTCGATATTGTCTGGGATACTATTTAATTTGATAGATCGTGGAAAAATATCTTTAGACAATTTCAATTCATAAAATGCATTGTCTTGGTCTCTCACTGTCATCCTAAATTGTCCAAAATTAAGAATACGGGCAATTTTCACTTTTAAAGACTTAACTTCAAACACTGGTTTTATTGGCTCAGGAGTTCTCCATTTTTTAATGACTTTTTGATCTGCAGAAACGACATAATCTCCGACACAGCCAAGATAGATGATATAGCCCTTGTGATGTTTTGGCAAATCCTCCAAAAGCTTAACCCCGTTGTTAAAAGACCATATTTTCACATCACCATCTCGAGAACCAGAAAGCAGACGTTTGCCATCATAAAATAATTTTGTCACGGAGGTCATATGCGCATCTATTTCACTTACAGCATTATTAATGCGTACATCAAAAAAACGGATCATTCCCGTTGAAAGTCCTACGACCACAGCATCATCAATGAAAACAATAGGAGGATAATTCCATTCAACTTCTGATTCTGACAATCTTATTTCCCTTATTAATTTTAGAGTAGATTTTTCCCAAACTTTAATCAATCTCGAATCATGATATAACACTGCGAAGTATTTATTAGAGAGAACGGTTTGATTTATTTGGTCATTATCTTGATTTGAAAAGAGACATTTTCCATTTCTCGCATTCCAAAACATCAAACAACCACCTTCATCGCCGGACAACACATAATCTCCATCGTAGTCAATATGATAAATCGTTTTATTATGTTTTCCTCTCATTTTACACTCCAACTTTAAGGTCTTTGCATTCCACACATAAATATCTCCATTGCTATTATTTGAAACTATATTGGCTCCATGACATGCGAACCCAATCCCTTGATAATAATATTCTAATACTGGCAAGTTCCTCAAAAGCTGACCTGTTTTCAAGCTCCAAAAAGTCACTCCTGGGCTTTCATCAAGCTTAATCCAATATGACACTAATAGGTCTCCAGAGGATAAATACCCCATATGCGAGGTGTAATTGCCCATTCCTTCGATTATCATTGAGTCATATCGGTCCGCATTTCGCAAAGCATATTCCGCCTCCGCCACATAGGGACGATCTGGTTTTTTCATATCCTTTGGCAATGCTTCAAGAGCTAAAAGACGGGCAGTATATGAGTCACCTTGGTCAACAAGGTTGTTAGCTTTTTCTGCCAAATAAAGGCTTTGGACTTTTTTCAATTCTCTGTCATGTAATTGCTTTTTAACGATATAGTTACGACGACGATCGAGGAGAGCAGCCGCCAGTCTATCATGTAATAGCTCATAACAGTCCTCTTCTTTCCCAACCCCAACTCCACGTCTCGGAGTTTTAACGAAAAGACGAATTGGATTTTGAACATTCCACAAAGACTTTGGTACATTTGCTTTTTCTAACTCTCTGACTGTTATAGGTAAACGAAAGCCATTATCATCCAAAGCACTTTCCAGGATGAATTTTTCCGCCTCTCCTGCATTCCTTAATGCCTTTTCACAGAAAGAGAGCAAAGGATTATCCCCTAATGTGTTTACTGTTTCCATTGTGATAATACCTCCTTCAGCTTGCTCAAATGCTTGATAACATATCAAAGATAGAAGCAAAGTACTTATTTCCCCATCTTGTTTTGAATTATTTATTAAAGCATTAATGACTCTTTGAGACTCTTCTTCATTACTTGGCAACAACTCCGGACACATATTAACTACCTCTCTCGCTTGACTATCATCCAAAGGGCGAAGGCGGAAACGACCATTCTTCAGTAACGACAACCCCTTACGATCAATACTGTCTTCTAATGCAAAGAGGAAATCTTCTCGCATAGAGATAATAAATCGATAATTTCTATCATCGTGATACCCATCTGGTAAAAACGAGCTAACATTAATAAGCGTATAAATCTGCATCAGCAACAATTCAGCACTTTCTCTAAATGAACCACGAAACACTTCTTCGAATTGGTCAAGCACTAAAACCGGAATCACCTCTTTCCCTTTTTCATCATAAAATCGTGTTGTGCAGAAATATTCCCACAAAAACCAAAAATCCTTAGTTTCAACAAGTGTTTTATTCTCGTTCTTCTTTGCATATTTCTCAAGGTTATTGACTATTGTTTCCGCAAAAACATCGCAACTGCTTGTTTCAGACAATCTAATATAAATTGGAAGATAGTTATACAAAGCTAGAACAGGGAGCACACCTGCTCTAAGAAGCGATGTTTTTCCGACTCCAGAAGCACCATAAAGAGTCAAACACGCATTATCTTCAATCATTAGTCTTAATCGTTTTTGCTCTTCTTTTCGTCCACAAAAAGAGTTGGTATCCTCGCTTCCATCATAAGGAGCTAACCCACGCCAAGGGTTCTTCATTATATTCTTCTTATTCATCTTTTCCTTTAATTTTAATATGATCGACAAATTCAGTTATTCCTTCACAATACTTTACTTCTGGATATTCTTGTTTCCCATCCTTATTCATCTTCGGCAGAAAGCACTTATGCACAAAAGATTCGTATAGTTTTTTACCTTTATCTTTATTCAAGAAATCACACGTTACAATTGGGATAATTGAAAAATCGCTTTCTTGTTCGTCTTTCTGTTTTTGTTCTAAGGTCGTTTTTGCCATTTCCCATTCTTTCATCACCCATCGTTTTTTTGTTTTCCTGTCGTTTAGAATATCCCAAACCACAGTAGTAAGTATTGGGACATAATAATTGCACCTGTCTCTTATCGCTGTCTTGATAACACTCTTTATGTCGTTTCCTGGTTCAAGGACATATTCATCCATCCAAACATCAAAGTTTTCTTCACGAAGCATTTGATATAATCGTCTGACATACGAATAGTCTTCGTGAGCATACGACAAAAAAACAGACGAATGCCGATTATCGTCAAATAAGTGTCCAGCCCTAATTGTTGTCTCGCAGTCGTTCAAGCGTTTTCTTTTCTCCTCTTCGATAGATTCTACAGCGGCTTTCATAAAATCTCGAGAATCATCAAAATAAACACTTGATTTCTCGCGTATCAAATATCTACTTAACGAAGAATTCACAGGATCTTCAACATGTCCTGTTTCCAAATCAACTACAGCTTGTCCTATCCCCTTATCCGATCCTGCATCTCCTGTTATCAAATACCAAAAAAACCTAAACATCCAATCATCAAATTTACATCCAATCGACACATGAAGACAATCTTTCTTTCTTACTGAAGACATAAAGCTATTTCCATCAGTGCTTGTGGTCAACCATTTAGCCATCATATTCAACGCCTCAGACTCTGTTAAAGCATAGGGATGTTTGGGGTATGGCTTTTCGCAAATTCGTCCCAAGACATAGCATAATACTGGTCGTTCACGATTAATAATATTTTTATATTGAACAAGCACATCCCCTTTGATTTGATTATCATCTGGGCCTAAAATAATATCATAATTATCCTTTCCCCAAATGCCATCCATTAACTTTTCTATCATAGGATCCACGGAAGTTGTTAACACTATTCTAAACAACCTCGTCTCCATCAGATTCTGTAATGTGGGCTCAATACAATTTGACAAATCTAACGATAATAATTCATTATAAACTTGACTTACATCATTCTGTATCGTGGCAGATTCCCACTCGGTAAATGAAGGATAGTGTTCTCTATAAAACCTCAACGTTTCCTCATCATCCCCAGACTCAACCTTCAACGCCATATCAAAAAGCATATTTGTACTATCTCCATTAAATAATTCTTTTTTCAAAATAGCCGAACTACCGACAACAAGAATATATTTCCCATCTAAAGCATTAGATGCAAAATCAGAGAAATCAAATATTAAATCTTTTTTTTCCAATTTTTTCATAGCATAAATCTTTAATTCCGTAAATTAATTTCTATTTTTCCTGTTGATAAGCAAGTTCGTCATTGTTAATAAGCATTTTAGCAATGACTTGCTATTCTCTTATTTTTCACCTATTTTTGCGATTGCGAAGTCTAACAAAAATAGAGATAACAAATATGACGGCAAAAATACAAATTAAAAGCGACACCATCAACAGTTTCGACGGGATTTTTTTCGCCATTGACCAACATAGGGCTTTGTAAACACCCTATTTGTAATGATTCTCCAAATCAAAAGATATAAGAGCTTCTACAATTACTCTTGCCATTTCCGAATCAGTTCTTTCGTCACTAACATCCAGTATATTATATCTTTGCAGGAAATCTGGTGTTATATTTTTGCTGATAGCGACAGGAAGTACTCGCGAGGAATCTACTTCATACGCACATTTGACTTCATCAATAGAATAATCTGAAAGCCTTTCGCCTAATAAAACAATGAAATATCCTTTGTCGAGAGTGGCTCTTATTGATGTCTCTATTAGAGTGTTCCAGTCTTTCTGTGTTGAATTTCCTGGCATCTTATCCAAATATAAATCAGCATCCCACACATCAAACCCAACTCTGTTTAATTGCTTTTTAAGTTGTGATGCAATGTATTGCTCGTCCCTATTATAACCAAGGAAAACAGAGGTCCGCCGATGAAAAGGCTTTATCAAATCCAAAATCTCTTGTTCTATGTTGGGACTGTCAAAATCAACTTGAGAGAGATCTATGGTTTCATACATCCTCTGTTTTGATTGGATATAGTCCACTTCTTCCTGCACATATTCAGATGCCCTAGCATTTTTGCTGTCACATAGAATGAATCGAGGACGCGCATCTATTTCTCTTTTCAACAGACCACTCACTTCTTCCTTATTTGACAGACATTTTAAATAAAAAAGAATTGGGCGACGTCCAATCTTCTCAAGAGCATTCCTAATCAAACGGACAAGTTCAAAGTCTTTTGTAGAATGAGATATAAATACCCATCTCGAATCCTCTTTAATCTTTTTTTCAACAACCTTACCGAAATCCTTAACGAAATTGTTATCAGAAGAATTGTACACATCAGACGAGTCTAGTGCTTTAGCAAAAGCAGAATTTAATTCGGAATCATCAAGCATAATAGTGATGATAGACTTTCCTAGTTCTATAGCAGTGCACACTTCCTGTTCTATCCGCAAAGACTTATTTGAATCTGCTGAAGAGATAAAGATAAACACTTTCACACCTTCAATAATCTTAAACGCCATTTGTTGCCACGACTCACTGATGATGAAATCCGTATTAATCCATATTGTGAATCCTTGGAGTTGAAGGCTCTGTACAAATTTCTGTACGTGTAGATTATCAGAACGAGAACAACTTATATATATGTCGTATTTACTTTTCATTTGAAATTAAATCTAAATAGTATTTCTTTCGTTTTTCGCATATGAATAGAAACTACATCTAAACAAAATAATTTGCAAGGATAGAGTCAACAATCGTACTAATAAAATCACCATCAGGAGTTGCACATTCTGAGTCTGGTATATCTACTGACAAGAATCTCATTCCACCTCTTTGTACAGCATAATACTCTGCACGACTACAAAAACCCCTCACATGATAATCACTTGTTTTTAAGACGATGATAAAGGATGCGTGATCAAGTTCTGATATTTGATGATTAATGTAATCCAATGCACCTTGAGGCAATTGGCCATTCCTTATAGGGATATGTTCATCATCTTCAAAGAGAACAAAATCAATATTAAGGTCATTCTCTCTTAGTTTCTCAACAATGCGATTGCGAATTATCCGGGACTTCCATGTACCAATAAATCCAATTGTTTTCAAATAATCCGTCCATACAGATAGGTCATTCTGTAACACATTCCAAGGCATTTCTAAATTGATTTCTTTAAAAATAGCTCCTTTTATAGTCTGCACCTGCGACAATTCCCATTGTACATATTCAGACTCCATAGCGTCTTTGCTTTTACAATATAGGAATCGTCGTCGTGCTCGAATCTCACGTTGGAGTAAATTCTTCAAAAGAGCGATATCTTCTCCATTTGTTTCAAGACATTTCAGATGGAACAATAGAGGATAGAATGATTCTTCTTCTAAGTAATTACGAACAACCCGCACCTTTTCCCAATCTTTGGAAGAATGGGACACGAAGATATATTTTTGAGGATTCGAATCCATATACAGAAATTTATTAGTCTAAATAGTATTTCTTTCGTTCTTCTATAGTCAGTTGGCGGTCCTTGAAGCGCACGCGAGTTTGCTCTATGAGGTCTTCAAGAGGCGGAAAGTCCCAGATACGGACGGTATTGTCAGCAGATGCCGAGACGATGCGCTTGCCGTCGGGGCTGAAGGCGGCAGAATTGACAATAGAGGTATGTCCTTCCAGCGGGTCGCCAATGGGCTTCCCCGTCTGGGCATCCCAGATACGGACGGTCTGGTCCCATGATGCCGAGACGATGCGCTTGCCGTCGGGGCTGAATGCGGCAGATTCGACAATAGAGGTATGTCCTTCCAGCGGGTCGCCAGTGGGCATGCCCGTCTGTGCATCCCAGATTCGGACGGTGTTGTCATTCGATGCCAAGACGATGAGCTTGCCGTCGGGGCTGAAGGCGGCAGAGCTTTGTCCTTCCAGCGGGTCGCCAATGGGCATGCCCGTCTGTGCATCCCAGATGCGGACGGTATTGTCCAGTGATGCCGAGACGATGCGATTGCCATCGGGGCTAAAGGCGGTAGAAATGACAGAAGAGGAATGTCCTTCCAGCGGGTCGCCAATGGGCTTGCCCGTCTGTGCATCCCAGATGCGGACGGTATCACCAGATGCCGAGACGATGCGCTTGCCGTCGGGGCTGAAGGCGGCAGAACAGACAGAATAGGTGTGTCCTTCCAGCGGGTCGCCAATGGGCTTGCCCGTCTGTGCATCCCAGATTCGGACGGTGTTGTCCCACGATGCCGAGACGATGCGCTTGCCGTCGGGGCTGAAGAAGGCAGAAATGACAGAAGAGGAATGTCCTTCCAGCGGGTCGCCAATGGGCTTACCCGTCTGTGCATCCCAGATGAGGACGGTATTGTCCCTCGATGCCGAGACGATGCGCTTGCCGTCGGGGCTGAAGGCGGCAGATTCGACAATAGAGGTATGTCCTTCCAGCGAGGCACCATTGGGCTTCTCTGTCTGTGCATCCCAGATTCGGACGGTATGGTCACCAGATGTCGAGACGATGCGCTTGCCGTCGGGGCTGAAGGAGGCAGACCAGACAGAAGAGGTATGTCCTTCCAGCGGGTCGCCAATGGGCTTGCCCGTCTGTGCATCCCAGATGCGGACGGTATTGTCATCCGATGCCGAGACGATGCGCTTGCCGTCGGGGCTGAAAGCGGCAGATTCGACAATAGAGGAATGTCCTTCCAGCGGGTCGCCAATGGGCATCCCCGTTTGTGCATCCCAGATTCGGACAGTATGGTCACCAGATGCCGAGACGATGCGCTTGCCGTCGGGGCTGAAGGCGGCAGAATTGACAAAATAGGTATGTCCTTCCAGCGGGTCGCCAATGGGCTTGCCCGTCTGTGCATCCCAGATTCGGACGGTATTGTCTTCCGATGCCGAGACGATGCGCTTGCCGTCGGGGCTGAA
>Ga0265301_10004210_pt1 | contig 14665 bp, 8 predicted proteins | sample AusTroGonzalo_MG_2_FD_193488 | JGI IMG/M metagenome (GOLD analysis project Ga0265301, IMG submission 193488) | Bovine rumen microbial communities from tropical cattle in Woodstock, Queensland, Australia - Gonzalo_04 | ecosystem: Host-associated > Mammals > Digestive system > Stomach > Rumen ...
TTCAGTGGCTGTGGTGGATTTCACCTATAATCGTCCAATAAGACCTTTCGATGATTTATCGATGATTTATGTTGCGGAAAATTTGGGATTACATCGTTATGAGATGCCGATGATTCATACTGGCGGTAACTACATGGCAGATGGCTACGGCACCGCCGCTTCCACCTCGTTGGTAGAGGTTGAAAATCCGTCAGAAACAACGGCCTCCCTTATGCAAATCGCGCAGGAATACTTAGGTATTGACAATTATATCCTTACCATTGACCCGCCTGGTGACTATATAGCCCATATCGACTGCTGGGGCAAGTTTTTGGATGTTGACAAAGTGTTGATTGGACAAGTGCAGGCAAGTGACCCTCATTATAACAATTATGAGTTGGTGGCCCAGTTGTTTGCCAATACAGTGACGCCTTGGGGAAATCATTACCAGGTTTACCGTGTTCCCATTGATCTCAATGCCCAGTACGCTACGCCATATTCTAACTCATTGATACTCAATGACCATGTGTTTGTGCCGATTACAGGCAATTCGCACGATGAAGAAGCCATTGCAGTCTATCAGCAGGCCATGCCGGGTTATACGATTGTTCCCATTATGCAGCGGAATGACATACCGTGGTTAAATACAGACGCGTTGCACTGCCGTACGCACGAGTTGGCTGACCGGGGAATGCTCTACTTGAAGCATTATCCACTGTTGGGAAGTAAAAGCCTCTCCGATCCGCTCAATGTGTCTGTGACCATTAAGGCGCTGAGTGGTAGCAACTTAGAGACCGATTCACTGCTCGTGTTTTACCGTATCAATGACGGTGATTGGCAGAGTGCTCCATTGGCGGAGATGAATGTCAATGAATATGGTTTCGATTTCACGACTTTGGATTTGCAAAATGGTGACGAGGTCCAATATTACCTGTTTGCCAAGGATGAATCCGGGCGTCGCGAGAAACACCCGTATATCGGGGCTGCAGATCCGCATGTATTCACCATCAATGGTGTGGGCATTGAGAACAGGGGACCTGCAAACGTGCGCGTATGGCCCAACCCGACCGACAACCTGATGTTTGTCCAATTGGACGGCGGCATGGAAATTGCGAATGTCGCATTATATGATTTGCAAGGGCGTGTGGTAGAGACGTGCCATGGCGCGTCTCTACAGGGTGCTACCACAATGCTGGATGTTCATAACCTTCCTGCCGGCATCTACTTGCTGCGTTTGACCGATGCGGATGGAAATGAATACCATCAAAAAATTATAAAGAAATAACGATTTCAACCAAACCGCAGGGGCGAACAATCATTCTCCTCTACCTCACCACCGTCACGTTCCCCGTCACCGTGCGCGAGACGTCGCCGCGGGTCTTGTAGTATATCTTCACCGCATAGACGCCCGAGGGCGCGTTGCGGGCGTCCCAGCCGAAGGTCTTCTCCTCGCTGCGGAAGACCATGGTTCCCCAGCGGTTGTAGATCTCCATGCGGTACTCCTCCACCTCGTCGGGATAGCTGAAGACGGGGAGGAAGACCTCGTTGAGGCCGTTGCCGTCGGGAGTGAAGGCGTTGGGGAGGTAGAGTTCCTGGGCGCAGCTCTCGTAATCGATGTCCACCGCGTCCCAGTGGGTGAAGCAGCGGTTGCTGACCTCCACGCTGTAGGTGCCCGGGCCGCGCACCACGTACACGGGCTGCGCGCTGCCGTCCTGCCAGAGGTAGTCGCAGTGCTCGACGCCCGGGGAGAGGACCAGGGTCCTGCCCTCGCACAGCGTCGTGTCGGGCCCGAGGCTGACGGCGAAGTCGCTGAGATAGCCGATGTGGACGGTGTCGCTCGCGCCGAGGCAGCGGTCGGTGACGACCACCCAGTATTCGCCGTCCCGATAGACGAGGTAGGAGGTGTTGGTGGAGTTGTCCTGCCAGAGGTATTCCGCCGGGTGCGGCTGGGTGGCGTCCAGCAGCAGCGTGGCCAGCTCGCAGAGGGTGCTGTCGTTGCCGAAATCCACGGCTGACTGCCCGTAGAGGCTCACGTGGAAGCTGTCGCTCTCTGCGCGGCACCCGATGTTGGTGACGGAGACCTGGAAGGTGCTGGCGGAATCCACGGAGACGGAGGGCGTGGTGGCGCCGTTGCTCCAGAGGTAGGAAATCGCGTCGGGCTGCTCCACGGAGAGGGTCGCGCCGCGGCACACGGTGGTGTCGTGCGCGACGGTGATGAGCGGCGGCGGCACCACGGCCACGAAGGTGGTGGTGGTGTCGGGGCACTCATAGTGCAGGACGCACTGCACGGCGTGGGTGGTCAGTTCGGTGAGCGGGACATTGTAGCCGTCCCCGGGGTGCGACACCCCGTCCACAATCCACTCCACGGGCACCGAGTCGGGGTTGTGCTCCACAAGAAGTGCGAGCGTGTCGCCGAGACACCGGTGGACGGTGTCGTAGTTAATGGCACTCAGATTGGAATGGGGAATGGGAAGGTTCCTATATTCGAAGCCCGAGGTGCCGTACATGTAATACGCAGGGTGCATGGTGTTACCTACGTAAGAATAGCCGGAAGGCAGATAGGAATACCCGATCTCATGGATATAGGCCGAAAAACCATGTGGATTCTCCAAGGTGATATAATCTGGAAAAGTGTCCACGTTTTCCCAGTCCCATTGGGCGGAATAATATTCCCCATTGGTTCCGGGAAACGAGTCAAAAGCCGAGGCCGGGACGAGCTGGCCGTTCAGATAAGTGCTGCCGATGCCGTCTTCATGTACATAGACTGTCAGAATAATATAGGTGGTGTCTATAAGAACGGATGGCAAATTGTAGGTGTTCTTGGAGATGGGCCAGGACCAAGTGGACACCATCAATTCCGCTGGTTGCGCAGGTGTGATGTGAGGGTGACCAGCTATCCAACCTCCATGAGAATTTATATAGTACCGATTGGAAAAAACTTTATTGGTTAAATATGGCCATGCTCTCCCGGGTTCTTGCAAATACCTGATATATGCGTATGGCACTGAATCGTAATAATAAAGGTGTGAAGAATCATACTCTATATCATAAGGGTGGTAATAATGGAATGGGTTATGGTAAACGGCTATATCTGTCTGCCAGTTTTCATTCGGGTACAATAATGTTGGAATATCATTATCCCCAACAGACACTTCCATCCCAAAGCTTTTTTTTTCAGGGACTCTGAATAAAAAATCAAAACCCTTATAACAATATTGGTGATGCAAACTTCCTACTAAAGAAGCTAAATTTCCTTTATAAACGATAATTTTTTTACAATTTGTATGGATGTCGCATCCTGTTGGAGAAAAATACACTTCGCCTTGATTCAATAAGACGGTATCGTTTTCCAAATAAAGATAGGTATTGTCTTCCGTGGCAATAGCAAATATCGGTAAATTGGAGACCCAAGTGTTTTTGTCATAATTGGTGGAATGCATATCTGTTGGACACAATGCTAACTTATAAGCATAGCCTTCATAGCCCAAAGGGTAACCATAATAGTCATTAATATCTGCTTGGCGAGGGCAATTATATGTCTGTACCCAGACTTGTACTTTTTGGGTGGTACGTATCACGATTGTTCCCCCTTGCATAACGCAAGAGACCAAAGCCAATGAAATATTTTCATAATTTAGAGGAGTCATGACCTCTTCGGGAATCACAATTTTAGTCATCATGCCAGGCATAACCTCAAAATCCACATGATATTGGGTATATGGATTTTCAATATAACCAATGCAGTGAGTACGTCCTAACACATATATTATGGCACTATCCAATGCTTGACCAGGAAAAGAGTATTCATTCCGAGTTCCCGAAATTCCGTCCGTAAACCAAAATTCTTTTCCCTCGTTCTGGGCGGAAATATTCCAACACAGGACAAAGCAGCAATACAATAGAATAATACGACAGAGATATCTCATAACAGATTACAATAGCACTAACTTTTTTATTACACGGTTACCAGATTTATCTATAGCTTGAAGGATGTACATGCCATTAGTTTTTATTACCTTATTACGTTCACCGTTTCGGGTCACCCCTTGCTGTATCAATTTTCCTGCCATGTCATAAAGGGTGTACATGATGTCTCCGTCAAAACCGTCACATACAAACAATCCGTCAGTTCTAATGGTGACTTCCGCCATTGAAAGAATGTCTGTCAAAGTTTGCTTTAGCGATTTGCCACCAAACTGATGGGAACAAGCATTGGATTCATCACACAGGTAGGTCATATTGATAATGTCTGGATTAGTAGTAGTTGGTATAAATGTTGCATTCTGTTGATGTGATGTATTAAGTGAATATGCTTTCAAGACTGGATGTGCCGCGTTTTGTTTCTTCCATAGAGGCACATCGCATAAGGAGTTGGCAATGTTATAGGTTTCTGTCAGAATAGATTTGCTAATGTGTTGATCCACTCCTGCTATCAGCACAGGGTAACAGGGGTTATATGTGTCCAATGCCAAATTGAACATTTCGAAATCATTCTCATAAAGGAGAATTTGGGGATATTGTGGATTGATAATTATATTGTTCACATTAAAACCGATTCCCAATTGTCCAATATTTATACCGTTGGAAAGAATATAAGGATCCACTTGCGCAAGAATCTGCACTTTTTTGTTAAAACAAAACGCTCCTAAAAAAGACAAACGTTTGTTATATGAATCGTAAATCATATCCTTAGCCATAAGCTTGACGTTTGGCAACTCGAAACACGTACTTTCTACAACACTCGCCGTATTGAAATCCCAAAAATTGTTAATGCGAGTCAGCCAAATGTTATCGTATTCGTATTGATTGTATTGACCTTCACGACGACATAAATCATGATATACAATCAGGTTGTAGTTGTCAAGTTGCACATGCAATGATTTATATTCGTTTGAGTAAGGAAACGGTTGTTTATCAATGTAATATTCTGCAACGGGAATTATTATTGTGTCATTGTGTAGTTCAAACACCTCCACAAACGGGCATTCGTGTCCAGCCTGGGTATTCCATGCGGAACCAGTGGCAATAAACTTTTCGTGAACACCATCCCATGACACATCCGTAAAATAGTCATTAGTATTTAAAACAGGATCTAACGTTAGTCGGTGAAAAGAGGCTGGAGAAGCCTGGTTAGCAGTCACTAAATCCCTGCTATTCACAAATATATACACTGCTCCTGTGTTTAGGTCATACCCTTCGCACCCCGCTGTGAATTCTCCATTAGAAAGAGGGTCATAGTAAACATCGCAGGAAGACAAGTCCTGCTTAATTCTGATGAATGTCGGATATTGGGGGTAGAATATGTTAGCAACTTCTAACATGTAACCAAACAACACAAAATATCCACTAGCATCTTCAAATCCGCCATTCAGGTAAACAATGCGGTTTGCTTGGTTAATGACAAAGAATTTGGCATTCCCTGTCGGAAGCATATTTAACGGGTTTATTTCTGTTACAGACAGACGGCCACCTTCGTCTGCCTGGAAAAAATAAGCATATCCATTGCTGTGTACAACAGAGACTGCTGTCTTCGGTTTCTGAACACCTGAAGTTGATTCATAATTCCTGTACATGTTCTGCGCGTTCAGTGTTTGCGCGCAACCCCACAGTACAAGGGCGATGATAATGTGTAATTTTTTCATAACATTGTAGTTCTTGTTGATGCCGCAAAGATACAAAAAAATCGTATCTTTGCCGTCTTTTTAGAATAAATAAAAACCCTATAACTTCGATGAATAATAAAGTCATAATCGCTGTTTTCAGCCTTTTAGCCATTGGAACTACCCTTTCTGCGCAGTCCCAGTCTCCCAACAAACATTACCAACAGGACAAAACCAAGATGGATCAGCTACTCAATGCCATCAACACCATGTATGTGGACTCCGTTGATTTTGATCCATTGGTGGACAAGGCCATTAACGAAATGCTCAAGGAGCTGGATCCGCACACTGCCTACATCCCCTCCAAAGACGTGCAAGCCATGACCGAACCGCTGCAAGGCTCGTTTGACGGCATCGGCGTCACTTTCCAACTGATCAAGGACACCATCAACGTGATGGAGGTCATTATTGACGGTCCGTCCGAAAAAGTGGGACTGATGGCGGGCGACAAGATTGTCATGGTGGACGACACCGTGGCCGTAGGTGAGAAAATCACCAACGATTGGGTTCGCAAACACCTGCGCGGCAAAAAAGGCACCAAAGTGAAAGTCACAGTGGTGCGCGGACGCAAAAAGGAACCCATCGACTTCGTCATCACGCGCGGTGCCATCCCCATGTACAGCATCAACGTCAGCTTCATGGCGGATTCCACCACCGGTTACATCAAACTGGAACGCTTCGCCGCCACCTCCACCGCAGAACTGAGGAAAGCCATCCGTAATCTCAAGGAGCAAGGCATGCAGAACCTCATCCTCGACTTGCGCGGCAACGGCGGTGGCTACCTCAACGTCGCTTTCGAAATCTGCGACCAATTCATCTCCGGCAAACGCATGATCGTCTATACCGACAACTTCCGCAAGACTGGAGAGAAATACTTCTCTTCTGAGGACGGACTCTTCGAAGAGGGCAAGCTCATCGTATTGGTGGACGAAAATTCCGCTTCCGCATCCGAAATCACTTCGGGCTGCATCCAAGACTGGGACCGCGGACTTGTCATTGGTCGCAGAACGTTCGGTAAAGGTTTGGTACAAAAGCCCTTACGCCTTATCGACCAATCTGAAGTGCGCCTGACCATTTCTCACTATTACACCCCTACGGGTCGCTGTATCCAAAAACCTTACGATGACGGTCTGGATGCTTATTTCAAAGATTTGCAAACCCGTGCCAACAACGGCGAATATTATACCGCTGAGAATATCAAATTCCCGGATTCACTGAAATATAAGACTCCGAGAGGCCGCGTGGTCTATGGCGGTGGCGGCATCATGCCCGACATTTTCATTCCGCTTGATACTACCAAATACTCCACCCTCTTCAACGAAATTGTCAGAAAAGGCGTATTCGGCAACTTCACGATGGATTATCTCGAAAACAATCGCGAATTGCTGCAGAAAAAATATCCGAAATTCGAAGATTTCCAGAAAAACTATCAGATTTCAGACGAATTCTATAAAGAATTTATGGATTTCGCCAAAGAAGAGGGCGTAAGCGACAAAGCTTCTTTCGTCTTCAGCGATTACGCCAACTCTTTCATCAAGGAGAACAAGGGAAAGCTGGATTCGCTCTACAAGAGCACGGAAGACTTTGATCAGCACACTTTTGACACGATGTTCACCAACTATCTCAACAAGACCTACGCCGAAATGCAACATCTGCGCAACGAGGAACACGCTGCTGACTTCATCAAAGAGTACCTCCGCTTCGAAATCGCCCGCGGTCTTTACGGCTACGGCGACGCCTACCGCGTCTTCCTCGAAAGCGATGACACCTACCAACAAGCGGTCGAAATCATGCATAACAAGAAAATCTTCAGGAAATACAAAGTGGAATCCGGAAAATAAAAATGATACGAATATGATTACATTAGAACAAAGATTTCAAGACATACTTCAGAGTCGGGAGCCTAAAAACCTCTATGATTCAATGCTTTACATTATGGTTCAACCAGGAAAGCGGTTACGTCCGCAGCTGGTGCGCATGGCGGCAGAAATGTTCGACGGCGACCCAGAACAGACTGAGTACGTGGCTGCCGCCTTTGAGATGTTGCACAACTTCACTCTGATTCATGATGATATTATGGACAAAGCCGAAGTGCGCCGCGGTCAACCTACTGTTTACAAAAAATGGAACAGCAACATCGCCATCCTTTCCGGCGACGCCCTTGCCGTGATGGCCATGCGCCAGCTCCTCAATCTGAAGTGCGATTCAAAAACCATTTTGGATATTCTGGATATTTTCTCACAAACCGCAGTGGAAGTATGTGAAGGCCAGCAATTTGATTTGGATTTTGAAAATCTCACCACCGTTTCCATCTCTGAATACATAAACATGATTCGTCTGAAGACATCCGTCATGTTCGCAGGGTGCCTGAAGTCTGGCGCACGCTTCGCAGGGGCCGATGAGGAAAGTCTGCAGGCGCTTTATGACTTGGGCATTCACTTAGGCCTCGCTTTTCAGCTGGCCGATGATCTGCTGGACGTTTACGGGGACGAAGCTGTGTTCGGGAAAGCTGTAGGTGGCGACATTAAGGACAACAAGAAGACATTCGTCTATCTGAAAGCGTTGGAATTGGCTGACGAAAATCAGAAAAAACAATTGATAGAGCTTTTCTCCACCACTCCTGAAGATGAAAAAGCCAAATTCCAACAGGTAAAGGCTATTTTTGATGCTGTGAACGTGAAAGAGGTTACGGAAAAGGCTATTTCGGAATACACAAACCTTTGCATGACCGACATCCGCCGCATTCACACGGAAGAATCCAAGAAATCATCGGCCATCGCTTTGGTTCAGAAACTGCAAAACCGCTCCAAATAAATGTCTCAAGACAACGGTAATCGTTACTATATCATCCTCATCACGTTGGGTCTGCTGCTAACCGTTTACACGGCATGCCTGTTCAAATTACAGGTCATCGACAAATCCTACAAGCGGAAGGCCAACGAGAATGCGATTCGTGAGAAGACTATCCATCCAGCGCGTGGATTCATCTATGATCGCAATGATTCTCTTTTGGTGTATAACGATGCCGCTTACGATTTAATGGTGGTACCCAATGAGTTACGTCCATTCGACACCTTGGAGTTGTGTCGTGTGCTCAGTTTGGAGATAGAAGAAGTGCGTAAAAAGATTGAGAAGGCCTCCAAATATTCCGGCAGTGTACCGTCCCTTTTCAAACAACAGATTTCCAAGGAAGACTATGGTTATCTTCAGGAAAAAATGTCTGAGTTTCCCGGCTTCTTCGTGCAGGAGCGCACGTTGCGTACCTACCCGCAACCCATCGCCGCACACATTTTAGGTTATGTGAGCGAGGTGGACGAGCAGGATGTGGAAAACGACTCCTACTACAAGATGGGCGACTACATCGGGAAAAGCGGTATCGAAAAGGCTTATGAACCCATTCTGCGCGGTATCAAAGGCAAACAGAAGGTTTTGGTGGATGTGCACAACCGCGAGGTCGGTCCTTTCAACAACGGCGACGAAGATGTCATGGCCGTACCGGGCACCTCCATTTGGAGCACCTTGGACATGCAACTGCAACGATACGGTGAAGAACTGATGGCCGGAAAGCGCGGCGCCATCGTGGCCATAGAACCCAAAACCGGCGAAATCCTCTGCCTCGTCTCCAGTCCGAACTACGACCCGAACCTGTTAGTGGGTACCGCACGTCCCAAAAACTATGGCAAACTGGTAATGGACCCTGAAAAGCCTTTGTTTAACAGAGCGTTACAAGCCGCTTATCCCCCAGGTTCCACTTTCAAATTAGCCAACGGCCTCATCGCGCTTCAGGACAATATCATCAACCCTTCTTCCGTCTATTCCTGTTCCGGCGGCGGCTACCACATCGGCAGCCACGTGGTGCACTGCCATAACTGCGGCGGTCTGAACATTTACACCGCCATCCAACGCTCTTGCAACACCTTCTTCTGCCGTGCCTATTATAACATTCTCTCTAACCGAAAGAAATACAAAAACATAGACGAAGCTTATACCGCCTGGTTGGATTACATGAGTTCCATGGGCTTCCTGAAACAATATGAAACCGACCTCCCTTATGAATTGAAAGGGCGCATCCCCACTGCTGAGTATTTCGACAAGAAATACAACAATAGCTGGAACGGTAACACCGTGGTTTCCATGGGTATCGGCCAGGGTGAGGCGGCCGTCACACCGTTGCAGATGGCGAACATGCTGGCTGTGATTGCCAACAAAGGCTACTACATCCGCCCGCACGTGATACGTGCCATCGGCAACCGTGACAGTCTTAATACCCAGTTTAGCAATAAGATATACTCCAAAATTGAACCGCGCCATTTTGAAACGGTGCTGCAAGGCATGAAACAGGTAATCACTGCGGGCACTGGCCGCGGGGCACAGATTCCCGGCATAGAATTGGCCGGAAAGACAGGTACCGCTCAGAACCCGCATGGCCGCGACCACTCAGTCTTCGCCCTCATCGCACCCGCCAACGACCCGCAGATCGTCATCTTCTGCTTGGTGGAAAACGGCGGTTTCGGCGCAACCGTGGCATGCCCCATCGCCAGCCTCATGGCTGAATTCTACCTCAACCGCAAAGTTGAACGCAAAGACTTGGAATCCAGAATGAAAGAACTAATCATCAAATGAGCCATGCCTAAGTTAGATTCTCGCAATAAACTGTCCAAAGGATTCGATGTGAAACTGATATGCTACTACCTCGCATTGGTTTTCATCGGCTGGATTACCATCTATTCCACCTGCTATATTCCTGATGGATCGACTCCCATTTTCGACTTCGGCCAACCCTATAGCAAACAAATGCTTTGGATCGGAACTTCTATCGTGTTGGCTATTGTTATTCTATTGATAGACAGTGGTATAATACAGCATTATGCCTATTTCTTCTATTTATTCTGCCTATTGTTGATGATATTGGTCCTTTTTATCGGGGCAGAAATCAATGGTGCGAAATCATGGATCAAAATCGGCGGATTCAGTCTGCAACCCACTGAATTCATGAAAGTTGCCACTGCATTGGCAATGGCCAAATTCATGCAGGAGGGCAAAACCGCCAATGAACGTCGTTACGTGTGGATTGGACAATTCGCGCTCATCCTCATCCCTGTGGTGGTGGTCATGCTTCAGCACGACGCCGGCTCCGCTTTGGTGTTCGCGTCCTTCATCATCCTTTTCTACCGCGAGGGACTGAGCGCGCAATTCCTGATGCTCTGCATCATCGCTGCCATCCTTACCATAGTCACGCTGGCTTTCAACGAAACCTACTCTATCGCCTTGATTACAGCGGTTTTCATCGGATTCATGATTGCCAACCGCAACCAGAAGAAAAAGATTCACCGCAATGTCATCGTCTTTATCATCAGCATTGCATTTGTCTTTTCCGTTGATTTTCTTTACGAACATGGCTTCGAACCGCACCAAAAGCAACGTATCGACACCATTTTGGGTAAAACTTCCGACCCCTTGGGCGCAGACTTCAACCTCAACCAATCCAAAATCGCCATCGGCTCTGGCGGATTGTTCGGCAAAGGTTACCTCAAAGGTACCCAAACAAAGCTGAAATTCGTGCCCGAACAGAGCACAGACTTCATCTTCTGCGCCATCGGTGAAGAATGGGGATTCTTTGGAACCTTGGTGGTCTTCGGACTCTATGGTGCATTGATATTCAGGATATTAAAACTCTCCGAAAAACAACGGAACCCCTTCGTGCGATATTATGGCTATGGTATCGCAGGCATTTTTATTGTCCACTTCTTCATCAACATCGGTATGACCATCGGACTTCTGCCCATCATCGGCATCCCCTTACCCTTCATCAGCTACGGCGGCTCCTCTCTTTGGGCCTTCACCACAATGCTGTTCTGCTTTATTAAACTCAATGATAATTAGACTATTGGATGTCGACTTTACCCTTCACTTGCGAGAAATTAATAACTATGAACTCTAAACTTCTAAGCTTCTAAGCTCCTAAGCTCCTAAACTCCTAAGCTCCTAAACTTATATCCTCCCTTAACCTTTAACCTCCAAACCATAAACCTTAAACCATAAACCTTAAACCATAAACCTTAAACCATAAACCTTAAACCACCAAATGGAAGAACTTACCGAAACCTCCATCTCCGTATTAACCCAAATGGTTACGGAATATTCAGGAAACCAATTGACGGCCTGCGTTCCCTTGGCACAATCCGGATCGCACAGACGCTATTATCGGTTCACATTCGAAAACAACAGCACCTTGATTGGTGTTTATAATGAAGATATTGCTGAAAACAAGGCTTTTTTTGAATATACGCGCTTCTTTGCGGCGCAAGGGTTGAATGTTCCCGCCCTATTGTCTATTCACGAAGATCAAAAGCACTATCTGCTGAATGACCTCGGCACGCAAACGCTATACGACAAACTTTGCGACATCCGCAAGAATAATGGTGATTTTCAGGAAATTATGGCAGACTATCGGAAGGTCGTTGCCGCGCTGCCGAAATTCCAACTCTCAGCTCAAAAAGGACTGGACCTTTCGGTGGCCTACCCTCGCGCTGCCTTCGACCGCCAATCCATGCAGTGGGACCTCAACTACTTCAAATACTACTACCTGAAAATGGTCAACATCCCATTCAATGAACAATTGTTAGAGGATGATTATCAATCTTTTATGGACTATTTGCTTTCGGCGGACGACAACTACTTCCTTTACCGCGACTTTCAGTCCAGAAACATTATGATTTATCAGAATGATGCTTACTTTATTGATTATCAAGGCGGTAGAAAAGGAGCATTGCAGTATGATATCGCCTCCCTACTCTATGACGCAAAAGCCGACCTTTCGCCTGAAGTCCGCGAAGAACTGCTGGACTGCTATTTAGACAACTTATCAGAACTGATTTCCATTGACCGCGTACAATTCAAGGCCTATTTTAACGCTTTTTCACTCATCCGAATCATGCAAGCGATGGGTGCTTATGGATATCGCGGCTACTTTGAACGGAAAGCGCACTTCCTGCAGAGCGTGCCCTATGCCATCCGCAATATGCGTTACTTGCTGAGTCAGAACGCCTTGCCGGCAAACTTGCCCGAATTAAGGCAAGTCCTGCAAACTGTCGTGGACAGTTACGTGGAGCCTGTTTCTCAACAATCTGACAAACTGATCGTTAAAGTACAAAGTTTTTCGTACAAGAAAGGGATTCCAGAAGACAAATCTGGCAATGGCGGCGGTTTCGTATTCGATTGCCGTGCCCTTCCCAACCCAGGCCGTGAGAAAAAATACGCCACCTTTACTGGGAAAGACGATTGCGTGAAGCAATATCTCGAACAATATAAGGAAGTAGAAACCTTTTTGAATCACGTGTTTGCCATTGTAGATATGTCGGTGGACAACTACTTGGAACGCAAATTCAACCATTTAATGGTAAATTTCGGCTGCACCGGCGCCCAGCACCGTTCCGTCTATTTCGCGGAACGCACCGCCGCGCATCTCCGCACTAAATACCCACAAATTGTCGTGGAATTGAACCACACAAACCCCATGGTAAACCGATAATTCTTAATTATGAATTATTCTTCACCAATTGTCCGCATGCAGCGGCAATATCCTGTCCCTTGCTGAGACGTATGTTCACCACCATGTTGCAACGCTCCAATACATCGATGAATCGCTGACGGCGCGTCGGGTCAGACTTGTGAAACAAGGAATCGGATGTGGAATTATATTCTATAATGTTGATTTTCACGGGGAACGGACGGCAAAAGCGTGCCAACAGCTCGGCAGCCTTTTCCGAATCGTTCACTTTGGAGAGCAACAAATATTCAATGGTAATGCGATCACCGGTTTTTTGATGATAATAGCTCAATGCCGCTTGCAAGTCATGCAATGAATTGCCTTCCGTTACAGGCATGATTTCGCGGCGAACCATAGGATCAGCACTATGTAACGAAATCGCCAAACCACAACGGAACTTTCTGTCAGCCAATGCTTTGATTCCTTTAATGATGCCTGCCGTGGAAAGGGTAATGCGCGCTGGCGACAATCCAAAATAATCCTTGCCCGTCAAAATGTCTATGGCAGTCATCATATTGTCAAAGTTGAGCAAAGGCTCACCCATTCCCATAAAGACAATATTGGTAATTCGTTGATTGTAAATCTCTTGCGCCCGATTATTCAGTAAGACATACTCATCAATAATCTCGCTATAGTGCAAATTACGTATGAATCCCATCGTGCCCGTGGCGCAAAACGCGCAATGCAGCGGACAACCGATTTGCGTGGAGAGACATGCTGTGACCCGCTCTTTACTTGGAATAAGCACACCCTCGACCATCTTATCGTCGTGGAATTTCAAAAGAAACTTGGTGGTTTTGTCACTACTTTGCACCTCACCGGCAATTTCCGCACGATGAAAGGTGTAATTCGCTTCCAATTTCTCGCGCAATGCCACCGAAAGGTCCGTCATTTCCGAAAACGAACCCACTCCGCGCTTCCACAACCACGTCCAAATCTGTTTTGCCCGAAACCGCTTTTCCCCTATCGATGAGAGAAAGCGTTCCAAATCATTAAACGAAATACTACGTATATCCCCCATTGTGAATTGTGAATTATGAATTACCCAAAAGAGTGGCAGGTGTGCATTCCGTCACCGTCACATCCACATAATCCCCGATTTTGTGGTCGCCTTTCGGGAATATGATGACCTTGTTCTGACTGTTACGGCCAAACAACTGATCCTCAGAACGTTTGGAGACTCCTTCAACCAATACACGGAACGTTTTACCTACATCGCGACGATTGCTTTCCATGGAAAGTTCACCCTGCAAAGCAATCACCTCCTCCAAACGACGGGTTTTTTCTTCGTCAGGAATGTCATCAGGATAACGTTTGGAAGCCAAAGTGCCGCCGCGCTCCGAATACTTGAACATGTATGCATACTCATACCCAACTTCTCTCATGATGGAAAGGGTATCTTGATGGTTCTCCAACGTTTCTCCACAGAATCCCACGATAATGTCCGTGGTGATGGCGCAATCGGGCAACATCTCCT
>Ga0265301_10004212_pt1 | contig 14659 bp, 13 predicted proteins | sample AusTroGonzalo_MG_2_FD_193488 | JGI IMG/M metagenome (GOLD analysis project Ga0265301, IMG submission 193488) | Bovine rumen microbial communities from tropical cattle in Woodstock, Queensland, Australia - Gonzalo_04 | ecosystem: Host-associated > Mammals > Digestive system > Stomach > Rumen ...
GTATGCCTTGATGAATTCATCAATCTTTCCATCCATCACGCCTGTCACATCCGATGTCTGATAGTTGGTTCGATGGTCTTTCACACGACGGTCGTCAAATACATAGCTGCGAATCTGGCTTCCCCATTCAATCTTTTTCTTGCCTGCCTCAATCTTTGCCTGTGCTTCCATCCGTTTCTTCATGGCACGATCATAGAGTTGTGAGCGTAACAATCGGAGGGCATTCTCGCGGTTTTCTAATTGTTTGCGGGTTTCTGTATTCTCAATCAGGATTTCTTCTTCCTCGCCTGTGTCAGGGTCTACATATTGGTAGCGCAGACGTACACCTGTCTCGACTTTGTTGACGTTCTGACCGCCTGCACCACTCGAACGGAATGTGTCCCAAGAGAGTTTGCTTTTATCAATCACCACTTCGATGGAATCGTCGACCAATGGGGTCACAAACACACTGGCAAAACTTGTCATACGTTTCCCTTGTGCATTGTAGGGCGACACACGTACCAATCGGTGCACACCGTTCTCACTCTTCAGGTATCCGTATGCAGTATCTCCCTCTATCTCCATCGTCACGGTCTTGATACCAGCTTCGTCACCATCTTGGAAATTGCTGATGGTCAACTTGTATTTATGTGCCTCTGCCCAGCGTTGATACATACGCATCAGCATTTGTGCCCAGTCTTGTGCCTCGGTACCTCCAGCTCCTGCATTGATTTTCAATACCGCACTCATGCCGTCTGCCTCTTGGCGTAGCATATTGCGCAGTTCAAGGTCTTCGATTAACGACAAAGCAGTGGAATAGGCTTCATCTACTTCTGCTTCTGTTATCATTTCTTCTTTGTAGAAGTCAAATGCGACCTCCACTTCGTCTGTTGCGGTCTTGGCCTCTTTATATCCATCAATCCATTTTTGGATATCTTTCACCTTCTTCATTTGGGCTTCCGCTTCCTTTGGATTGTCCCAGAAATCGGGAGCTTGAGTGCGTAATTGCTCCTCTTCCAACTCTACCTTTTTCTCATCAATGCCAAGGTATCGATTTAGAGCCTCAACACGGTCTTTCAGCTCCTTCAGTTGTTCTATTGTAATCATAATATGTCTTATTTGAGCACAAAGGTACGAAATAATTACCTAACGGCGAACTAAAGTTTCATAATTTAATTCATAATTCATAATTATTTGCTATTTTTGCAGCGTTAAAACGAATAAACAGATGAATTATACAGACAAGACTCATGAAGCTGTGCATTTATTGAAGCAAATGGTTGCCATACCATCTTTCAGTAGGGAAGAGGAAAAAGTGGCCGATTTGATTCTGCAATTCATGAAAGCAAAAGGGTATCAACCGACAAGAACGGGGAATAACATTTGGACAAAATGTAAGCACTTCGATGAAGCGCTCCCCACAATTTTGCTCGATGCACATCTCGATACCGTGAAACCTGTCAGCGGATGGACACACAATCCGTTTGCGCCAGAGGAAACAAACGAAGGGGTGCTCTATGGATTGGGCACGAATGATGATGGCGCGAGCCTTGTTTCATTGATGCAAGCATTTTTCGCTATCGATGAAATGGGCGGAAATCCTCATTATAACCTCATTTTCTCAGCTTCGGCGGAAGAAGAGGTGTCGGGCAAGAATGGTATTGAAAGTGTTCTGCCATTACTACCTCCAATCAGTTTTGCCATTGTAGGCGAACCAACTGGAATGCAACCGGCAATTGCAGAAAAGGGACTGATGGTTGTTGATGTAACCGTACAGGGTGTTGCTGGTCATGCCGCACGCAACGAAGGTGTGAATGCCATCTATAAAGCGATCGAGGATATACAATGGATTGAAAACCATCAATTCGAAAGAGCCTCATCGTTGTTGGGACCAGTCAAGGCTACTGTCACCATCATCCATGCCGGAACACAACATAATGTGATTCCTGACAGTTGTCAGTTTACCATTGATGTGCGCAGCAATGAATGCTATACCAATCAAGAGCTGTTCGACGAAATAACACCTTATTTAAAAGGAATAGCAGTTGCACGTTCTTTCCGACTCAATTCGTCACGTATCGATCCAGAACATCCAATTGTTAAGAAGGCTATCGGCCTTGGACTGAAACCATTTGGGTCGCCTACTTTATCCAACCAAGCACTTATGCCCTTCCCTTCTGTAAAAATAGGTCCAGGTGAATCGGCGCGTTCACATACTGCCGACGAATTCATTAAGATAGCGGAAATCGAACAAGCAATCGAACTATATGTTCAGCTATTACAAGCCTGATTTGTGTGAAAACAATTGATTTTCGGCATTAAAAACAAGAAAATAGCAAGAAAAATGGCAAAATGTTTGGCAGAATGGTAGGAAATGTCTAACTTTGCCATCGATTTGAAAATCAAACGAACTGAAATATGACAAGAATAGCAAACATTTGGTGGTGGCGCAACTCAAGATTCGAAAGATCGTGAGAAGATAGCCACGTACCTATAAGTTTGCATAGAGATACTGAGAGGCCTGTCGTTCTTGCGACGGGCCTCTTAAATTTTTTTCATGATAGCGATATAACAAAATAACGACATAATATGAATTATCAAGTAGACAAAAACGGTTTTTACGGAGAGTTCGGTGGAGCATATGTTCCAGAGATACTCTACAAATGTGTGAAGGATTTGCAGGATGCCTATCTGCCGATTATCGAGAGTGCAGAATTTAAGGCAGAGTATCATGCATTGTTGAAGGACTATGTGGGACGACCCAGTCCGCTGTATTATGCAAAACGGATGAGCGAGCAATATGGCTGTCAGCTGTATCTGAAGCGCGAGGACCTGAACCACACGGGCGCTCACAAGATTAACAACACCATCGGACAGATTCTGTTGGCAAAGAAGATGGGCAAGACGCGTATCATTGCTGAGACGGGAGCTGGACAGCATGGTGTGGCGACAGCGACGGTCTGTGCGCTGATGAACATGAAATGCGAAGTGTTTATGGGAGCTACCGACGTGGAGCGTCAGCACACGAATGTGGAAAGGATGAAGATGCTGGGTGCTGAGGTACACCCTGTAAGGACGGGTAACATGACGCTGAGCGACGCCTGTTCGGAGGCCATCCGCGACTGGTGCTGTCATCCCAGCGACACGTTCTATATCGTGGGTTCGACGATGGGGCCGCATCCGTATCCAGACCTCGTGGCAAGGATGCAGAGCGTGATTTCTGAAGAAATCAAATGGCAGTTGGAAGAAAAGATCGGGCGCGACTATCCTGACTATCTCATAGCCTGCATCGGCGGTGGAAGTAATGCTGCTGGTACCATTTATCATTATATGGACGACGAGCGCGTGAAAATTGTGTTGGCTGAGGCTGGCGGACACGGCTGGGATACAGGTTACACAGCAGCAACAATTCATCGCGGCACGACGGGTATCCTACACGGTGCGAAGATGCTAGTGATGCAGAACGAAGACGGCCAGATTCAGGAGGCATTTACCATCTCGGCAGGTCTCGACTATCCAGGCGTGGGTCCGATGCACTGTAATATGGCGAAGAAAGGCCGTACTAAAGTGCTCTCAATCAACGACGACGAGGCTATCTATGGTGGTTACGAACTAACTCGCATGGAGGGTATCATCCCCGCCATCGAGAGTGCCCACGCCATTGCAGCGCTGAAGAAACTGACGTTCAAAAAGGATGACGTGGTAGTTCTCACTGTCAGCGGTCGTGGCGACAAGGACGTAGAAACCTATTTGAAGAACAAACAAATGGCAAAGGAATATGGAAACTTTTAAATATACAACAACCAGCAAGACCATTCTGGCGGACCTATACACCCCAGTAGGCGTCTATATGCGACTGCGCGACCTGTATCCGCAGAGTGCGTTGATGGAGAGTTCGGACTATCACGATGCCAACAATTCGCGCTCGTTCATCGGCATCAACCCCATTGCCAGCGTGGCTATCGGACACGGTATCGCGACCATCAGTTATCCTGACGGGACGGCACTCCAGCATGAGGTGAACAAAGACTACCGCTCGGATAAGGCCATACATGCCCTCATCGATAACATTCAAATAGAGGGTGACGATGTGGACGTATGCGGACTCTTCGGTTACACTTCGTTCAACGCGGTGCGCTATTTTGAGGATATCGCCGTGAAGGACGAGACGCAGGCAAAGAACGATGCCCCCGACGTGCTATATATATTATATAAGGTGGTAATTGTGTTCGACCATCATAATAACATGTTGAAAGTAGTGACGCTGGGCGATGCCGCAGATATCGATGCTGTGCTGAAGGCGATGAACAAGGCCAACATACAGGCTTACGACTTCCATCCTGTGGGTGACGTGCGTTCGACACTGACGGACGACGAGCATCGTGCGAACATCCGAAAAGGCATCCAGCACTGTCTGCGTGGCGACGTGTTCCAGATTGTGCTCTCGCGCCGCTTCATCCAGAAGTACGAGGGTGACGACTTCAAACTCTACCGTGCGCTAAGAAGCATCAATCCCAGCCCATATCTGTTCTACTTCGACTTCGGCGGGTTCAGGATCTTCGGTTCAAGTCCTGAGACGCACTGCCGCATTGAAGGCAAGAAAGCATATATTGACCCGATTGCCGGCACGACCAAGCGTACAGGCGATGCAGAGGCCGACCGCAAGGGTGCAGAGTACCTGCGCAATGACCCGAAAGAGAATGCCGAGCACGTGATGCTGGTAGATCTCGCTCGTAATGACCTGAGCCGCAACTGCCATGGTGTGAAGGTCGATTTCTACAAGGACCTGCAGTACTACAGTCACGTCATCCACCTCGTTTCTCGTGTTTCTGGCACGTTGGACGAGGGTGCTGACCCCATCAAGGCGTTTATCGACACGTTCCCTGCTGGTACATTGAGCGGTGCGCCGAAGGTTCGTGCCATGCAACTCATCAGCGAGTACGAACCGCATAACCGCGGTGCCTACGGTGGTTGCATCGGCATCATCGGACTGGACGGAAGCCTGAATCAGGCCATCACTATCCGCACGTTCGTTAGCAGAAACGGCGAGCTGTGGTTCCAGGCCGGTGGTGGCATCGTAGCCAAGAGCGACGTGGAGTATGAATTACATGAAGTAAACAACAAACTCGGTGCCCTGCGCAAGGCCATCGAGACTGCGGAGAAAATTTGAAACCACGAATTACACGAATTATGAAGATTGTTATTATAGATAATTACGACTCGTTTACCTATAACCTGAGTCATTTAGTGAAAGAGCTGGGTGCGGAGGTTACCGTTGTGCGCAACAACCAGTTCAAACTCGAAGACCTGGAGCAGTTCAGCAAAATTATTCTCTCGCCAGGTCCCGGCATCCCCTCTGAGGCAGGCCTGCTGCTCGATGTGATTAAGACCTATGCTGGCCGGAAACCCATCCTTGGTGTCTGTCTAGGTCATCAGGCCATCGGTGAGGCTTTCGGTGCAAAGTTAGAGAACCTAAGCGACGTCTTCCACGGCGTAGCTACACCTTGTCACATCATTGCTGACGACCCCATCTTCAGCGGCATCGAGCGCGACATCACCATTGGACGCTACCACTCGTGGGTGGTCTCGAACGAAGGGCTGCCCAATTGCTTGGAGGTGACGGCCGTCAGCAACGAGGGACAAATTATGGCCCTTCGCCATCGTGAATTGAACATTCGAGGCATTCAATTCCACCCCGAAAGTGTTTTAACACCCGAGGGCAAGAAAATGATACAAAACTTTTTATTCCTATAAACCAACACAAATATGGAACAGACAATGAAAGGCTATCTCTTCCGCCTTCTTAATCACGAAGAGCTCTCCCGCGAGGAGATGAAAACCATCCTGATTGGAATCACACAGAGTGAATACCCCAACGAACAGATTACAGCCCTGCTGACCTGTCTGCAGATGCGCGGTGTGACCGTCGAAGAACTGTTGGGCTTCCGCGACGGCATCCTGGAAACGGGTGTGCCCGCCATTCTCGACTGCGACCGTTACATCGACGTCGTCGGCACTGGTGGCGATCGCAAGAACACGTTCAACATCTCGACAACCGCTTGCTTCGTCATTGCCGGCGCTGGCTATAAGGTGGCCAAGCACGGCAACTACGCGGCCACCAGCGTCAGTGGTGCCTCGAACGTGATTGCACATCATGGCATCAAGTTCACCGACGACATCGATAAGCTGAACCGCTCGCTCAACGAGGCTGGCATCGTCTATCTGCATGCCCAGCTCTTCGCCAAGGCCATGAAGTTCGTCGGTCCTATCCGCAAGGCGTTGCCTTTCCCTACCATCTTCAACCTCCTCGGTCCTATCGTCAATCCCTCGCAGCCAAAGTGCCAGTTGCTGGGTGTCGCTAACCTGGACCAGATGCGTCTCTACCATCAGGTGTACCAGAAGTTGGGCATCGACTATGGTATCGTGAATAGCATCGATGGCTACGACGAGATTTCGCTGACTGGCGACTTCAAGGTAACCACCAAGGACTACGAGCGCATCTTCCGTCCACAAGACCTCGGTTTCGACATCGCCAAGCCTGAAGAACTTGTCGGTGGTGCAACGGAAGAAGAGGCCGCACAGATTTTTGATTCTGTACTGGAGAACCGCGCCCTGCCTGCCCAGAAGAACATCGTGCTGGCAAATGCCGCCTTCGGTATTCAGGTGCTGGAGAAAGGTCAGAAGAGCATCGAGGAGTGCATCGCAATTGCCCGCGAAAGCATCGACAGCGGCAGTGCTTTGAAAACCTTCAAGAAGTTCGTGGAATTAAACTCGTAGGCCCAATTAGCCTCATTAGCCCTATAAGTCCCATGGATATCCTCGAACAAATCATCGCCACGAAGCGCCAGGAGCTGCCTGCCATCCGAGCAGCCGTCGCACCGTATGTTGACGGCGGTTTTGCCGCCGTCACACGCCCATCCCTCCGCCAAGCCTTGCTCGCCTCCGAGAGCGGCATCATCGCTGAATTCAAGCGCCGCTCGCCCTCGAAAGGGTGGATCAAGGAAGAGGGGCGTGCTGACATCATTCCGTTATTGTATCAGCAGAATGGTGCAGCCGCACTGAGCATCCTGACTGACGAGCATTACTTTGGTGGCTCGGACGATTTCATCCGCACAGCCCGTCAGAGTGGCGTAACGCTACCTCTATTATATAAGAATTTCGTCATTGATGAAGCGCAGCTCTATGCCGCCGCTCTTTGTGGGGCTTCCGCTGTGTTGCTCATCGCCGCCTGTCTCAGTGTGCAGCAATGTTCTACACTGTTGAAGAAAGCGCATGAGCTTGGCCTCGAAGTTCTCCTTGAGATGCACTCCGAGCCGGAACTGGAATACGCTGCCCTTGGCCCCGACCTCTGCGGCATCAACAACCGCAACCTTGGTTCGTTCGTCACCGACGTGGAGAACAGTTTCCGCCTTGCCGAACTTTTGCCCAAGGATGCTGTTAAGGTCAGCGAGAGCGGCATCAGCAACCCAGATACCGTTCGTGCACTGCGCCAAGCTGGTTTCCGCGGATTCCTCATCGGAGAGAACTTTATGAAGACTGCCGACCCGGGTCAGGCACTTAACGAATTCATTTCGCAATTATGAATTATACATTATGAATTGTGAATTAATCAAGGTCTGTGGCATGCGCGATGCGGAGAACATCCGCGAGGTGGAGGCACTGGGTATCGACCTGATGGGCTTCATCTTCTGGCCAAAGTCGAGTCGTTACGTCAGTGAACGTCCTGCCTATCTGCCTACAAACTGCAAGCGCGTTGGGGTGTTTGTCGATGAGGATATCGAGACGGTCAAGCGCATCGCGGAGGACTATGCCCTCGACTATATCCAGTTGCACGGTCATGAGTCGGGAGCGTATTGTGCTCAGTTAAAAGGACTCAAACTGATCAAGGCCATCAGCGTGAGTGGACAGGATGACATTGCGACATATAAGACATACAGGGGGCTTGTGGATTACTTCCTCTTCGACACCAAGTGCCCTTCCGTGGGTGGTAGCGGCCAGCAGTTCGACTGGACAGTTCTCTCAGCCTACGATGGCGACACGCCTTTCATGCTTAGCGGAGGCATCGGTCTCGACGATGCAGAACGTGTGAAGTCCTTCCATCATCCCAAGTGTGTCGGCATCGACCTCAACTCCCGTTTCGAACTGGCCCCAGGGCTTAAAGACATTGATGCCCTCCGTATATTCCTAAATGAATTAAATCGTAAATAGTAAATTGTCAAATAGTAAATGATATGATGAACAAAATCAATCAACTCTTTAAGAATAGTAAGGACAAGAAGCTCCTTTCATTATACTTCTGTGCCGGATGTCCTACCCGTGAAGGTACTGCCGACGTCATCTTGACGATGCAGCGTCGTGGTATTGCTATGATTGAAGTGGGAATTCCCTTCAGCGACCCTTTGGCTGATGGGCCAGTCATCCAAAGTGCCGCAACGCAGGCTTTAAAGAACGGCATGAACCTCAAAACTCTTTTCGCTCAGTTGAAGGCCATCAAGGACCAGGTAGAGATCCCCCTTGTCCTGATGGGTTATCTCAATCCCATCCTGCACTATGGTATCGAGGAATTTTGCAAAAGTTGTGTTGAGGCTGGCGTCAGTGGTGCCATCATTCCTGATTTGCCTTTCGACGACTACCTGAACATCGTGAAACCCGTCGCTGACAAGTACGACCTGCGCATCATCATGCTGATCACCCCTGAGACCAGCGAGGAGCGTATCCGTTTTATTGACGACCACACCGACGGTTTTATCTATATGGTTTCGTCAGCTTCCATCACAGGCACTCAGAAGAGTTTTGACGATCAGAAACAAGAGTATTTCCGTCGCATTGATGCGATGAACCTCCGCAATCCACGCATGATTGGTTTCGGCATTTCGAATGCCCAGACCCTCAAGGCCGCACAGGACAATGCCGCCGGCGCCATCATCGGTTCGAAATTCGTTTCCCTGCTCAACGAAAACGAGGGCAACGCCGATGCTGCCCTCGATAAACTCTTCGAAGTCCTTGCTTGATAGTTCAGTCAAGCAAGGCTTTTTATCTTCGCATTTGTATTCTGCCTTCCTCAATCACGATGCCGCGAGTGGCATCAGTGGCTGGTGTGCCGTCAAGTCGATAGGCGGATGTTGAAGGCTGCTTTGAAGTTGCCGACTCAGGAATAGATGTCGTCTGACCTGTCAGTTCGGCATATTCGGCCTGTGCATCGGCTATGAGTTGACGGAATGTGGGATCGGCATGCAAGCGAGCTACGAGTCCGCTCGAGAGCAGTCGTGTGGCCTCGATGTCAGTGAACCAATGATAGCCGACGATGAGGCGGTTGTAGCCATACTGATAGCCGCGACGCAGAATTTCGTTCTGGCAATCGGGAGCAACCTCAGTCAGTATGAGAGCCTCGGTCCAGCCCAAGTTGGTATGACCCGACGGGAAGCTACTCTTGCCACGCTCTTTCTCCTCGTCGCCAGCCACGAAAGATGGCTGTCCTAATTGTACGAACGGGCGTTTGCGGAAGCGGATGGGCTTCAGACGGTCGGCTGTTTCGCTACTTTTCTCCAACACAGCACTTATGAGGGCGGTGATTTTGGGTGTGCCCTCATCGGAAAGCTCCAGATTCATGGCCTGTCCAAATACTTCCTGCATCATGGCCACGCTATAGTCAGCCTCATGCGCAGCCTGCTGACCGCGGTCGGTTGTGCGTTGTTTGAAGGCATGCCAATATTGGGTCAAGTCAGTGATGTAGCGATAGCTGGCAGTATCAACAGGATTGTTCATGAACTTCTCGCCATGAGGCACATCGACGTCCTCTGCAGGGTCATAGTCGGCTGGCAAAACCTTAAGTTGAGCATACTCGGCACGTGCGGCTGCGATGTCGGCAGCCAATTCAGGATTGCAGTGAGCACGTGCAATAGCAGCAGCTGCACAGAGGAAACCAGCCATCACATCGCTTTGCCAATGGGCACCCGAGATAATGCGATTTTCGCCAAACTCAAAGCCGCGGCGCAGAATGGTATCTTGCAAGGCGGGCCACATCTCGGCAAACACCAGCGCCGTTGCCCATCCGAACGCAGCATGTCCCGATGGATATGAGCCGTTTTTCTTCAGACCATCGTCATCAAATTCGCCCCACGTTGGTTCGTTCATCATGAGGAACGGACGGGTACGATGATAGTGTGCCTTGACCGAGTCGGTGGAATGATTGCCCGTGTTATAGCTCTTCTCCACCAATTTCGACAGCGCAGGCGTGGCCTCGTCGGAGATGACATCAAGTTCAAGCACCTGAGCCATCACCTCACGCATAATCTCAGGCTTCCACAGCTCCTCATGACTGGCCTGTTCGCCGCGCTTCGTGTCACGCTGCGTCTTGCCCCATTCCCACTGAATCAGGTCGTCAGTAAATTCCGGGCTGAGAGAGTCGGGTGGTAAGGGCAAGAAATATCGGCCATCGGGCATAAGGGCCACACTGACATACGATTCCTCTTCCTGTGCCTGACAGACACCAAAGCCGCAAATCATCAGGATGGCGGCCAGCATCCATTGTCTATGATTCTTCATTTAATTATAATTTATTTAATAATTTCATTGAGAGTTCCCTGAAGGGGTTCATTATTCCCAAGGAGGAAACACTTTTTCCCCTACGTGGGAATAACTTTTCCCCTTAAGGGGAAAGATCTTTCCCCCCTAGGGGAATCTTATCGATACTTAGGTAAAGTCAAAAGAGAGGACGTAGTGATCGAATTCTGCACCCTCAGCATAGCCGAAGCGAGCCAAAATATCGAGTATTTCCTGCTGCTGTTTTGGAGACAGCAAGCGCTCGCCGCGATGATAGCGATAATATGAACTCATGCCACTACCAAAATAGGAACGGATACTACCTCTTACGTCAGAGGCCTGCCCACGCGTCAGATGACGATACAGACTGTCGAAGCCCCAGGCCATACGAACAAGTCGTTTCTCGCAGAAGAAACGGCAATTGCCATCCTTCCAAGCAGAAGGATAAATAGCATTCCCTTTTTGAAGACTGGCAGGAGCTACCTGACCCACTAAATAGTGCATACACTGATTGCACTTCTCACACTCATTATTGAAGCACAGTGGATACCCCCATGGGGCATCTTCAAACACAAGTTTCTTCTCTTCTGTCATAAGTAATAGTTTATTGGTGCTGCTATGAGAGTTGCAGATTTGTTCTGCGCTTTGATTTTATCTGTTAGTTAATCCTTAACCTTCTTAATTGCAATGTTTTTTTCTGATAGTTCAGTGAAGATGGCATCCCTTCGATTGGGAATAGACCGTATAAGAGAAGGAATTTTATCGCTAGAAGCTTGATGAGAATAGAATGAAATCATCACATATGACTTCTGACCTACTTTCTGTTCCTTAAAATAATAAACATTCCACTCAATAACAAGAGGCTTATCTACATTACTGCTATCAGCATTGCTGACAAGAAAATCAAGCAAAAGTTTGTCATCTTTTTTAAAAACAGTAAAGTTGCAATACTTATCTGTCTTTTTACGTTCATCTAGCTCAGCAGCTTTCATCCTTAAAGCTACATCAATTATATTATCTGTTGTATTTTTGTTTTCTATAAGATGTATTGAAAACATTCTAGTGAAATTTTCTCCAGATTCTCCCTCGACAAAGTACTCTTGCAGATAGAAACCATCTATAGGGTGAGAACTCCAACCCAAATAGAATTTGCTATTATCAAACTCTATTGGATTCTCTGTCTCAAAATACATTTCAGCTTTTTGTGCGTTAGCTGATAAGAAACCGAAGCAGAGAATCAAGCATAAAATACACTTCTTATCCATAACACTACTAATTAATATACAATAGATTCCCTCAAACACTAAAACAAAATAGTGAGGCACGATGGCCTCACTACCTTATTTATGTATAAATGGTTTAGTCGGCCATTTTTGCCTTGATGAACTCGCGGTTCAGGCGAGCGATGTTGGCAATCGTCTCACATTTTGGACAAACAGCTTCGCATGCACGGGTGTTGGTACAGTTACCAAAGCCCAATTCATCCATCTTAGCTACCATTGCTTTCGCACGCTTAGCAGCCTCTGGACGTCCTTGTGGAAGGAGTGCAAGCTGGCTCACCTTTGAAGAAACGAAGAGCATTGCCGAACCATTCTTACAAGCAGCTACGCAGGCACCACAACCAATACATGATGCACAATCCATAGCTTCGTCAGCATCCTGCTTAGGAATGAGGATGGCGTTAGCATCCTGAGGTGCACCTGTACGAACGGTGGTATAGCCACCTGCCTGGATAATCTTATCAAATGCCGTACGGTCGACCATACAGTCTTTGATGACTGGGAAACCTGCTGAGCGCCAAGGCTCTACGGTGATGGTCTCGCCATTCTTGAAGCGACGCATGTAGAGCTGACAGGTGGTAGCACCGCGCTCGGTCTTGCCGTGAGGCGTACCGTTGATATAGAGGGAGCACATACCGCAGATTCCTTCACGACAGTCGTGATCGAATACGAATGGCTCTTTACCAGCAGCGATGAGTTCCTCGTTCATGATGTCGAGGGCCTCGAGGAACGAGGTATCGTCTGGTATGTTCTTCAAATCGTGAGTTTCGAAGTGGCCCTTGTCCTTCGGACCGTTCTGCTTCCAGAACTTTATAGTTACACTTATATTCTTAGCCATAATTAATTCTTGTAATTACGAGTTTGTACCTTGATTGCTTCGTATTCGAGTGGCTCCTTGATGAGTTCAGGATCCTTGTCGGCACCCTTGTACTCCCAGCAGCCTACGTAGAAGTAGTTAGCGTCGTCGCGCTTTGCTTCGCCTTCTTCCGTCTGGTATTCCTCGCGGAAGTGACCACCACACGATTCGTTACGTGACAAAGCATCGTGAGCAACAAGTTCGCCCATCGTGAAGAAGTCGCGCAGGTGAACTGCCTTGTCAAGCTCGATGTTGAGACCCTCTTTCGTTCCAGGAACGAACAGGTTGGTGTCGAACTCCTTCTGCAGTTCCTTCATCTTTTCAATACCGGTCTTCAAACCTTCAGCCGTACGACCCATTCCAACATATTCCCACATGATGTGGCCGAGTTCCTTGTGGATGGAGTCAACAGAACGCTTGCCCTTGATGTTGAGCAGACGAGTAAGCTCGGCATCGACAGCCTTCTCTGCCTCAGCAAACTCAGGCAGGTCGGTGCTGACACGTGGCCAAAGTGCCTGGTCGGCGAGATAGTTCTGAATGGTATAAGGAAGTACGAAATAGCCATCGGCCAGACCCTGCATCAGTGCAGAAGCACCGAGACGGTTAGCTCCGTGGTCAGAGAAGTTACATTCACCGATAGCGAAGAGACCTGGGATAGAAGTCTGCAGCTCGTAGTCTACCCAAACGCCACCCATTGTGTAATGGATAGCAGGATATATCATCATTGGCTTGTAGTACTTCACGCCATTGATTTCGTTAGCAAGGTCGCCAGGATAAACATCAGTGATTTCCTCATACATATCGAAGAGGTTACCATAACGCTGCTTCATGGCATCAAGACCCAAACGGTTGATACTCTCGGAGAAGTCGAGGAATACAGCGAGACCTGTGTTGTTCACACCAAAGCCCTTGTCGCAACGCTCCTTAGCTGCACGGCTGGCCACGTCACGAGGAACAAGGTTACCGAATGCAGGATAGCGGCGCTCGAGGTAGTAGTCGCGATCTTCCTCTGGAATCTCCCAACCTTCCTTGGTGCATGCCTGCAGAGCCTTGGCATCTTCAATCTTCTTAGGAACCCAAATACGACCATCGTTACGAAGTGACTCAGACATCAGCGTCAGCTTTGACTGCTTGTCACCATGAACAGGAATACAAGTTGGGTGAATCTGTACGTATGAAGGATTAGCCATGTATGCACCCTTGCGGTAGCACTGAACGGCAGCAGTACAGTTACAGCCCATTGCGTTGGTTGAGAGGAAGTAAGTGTTTCCATAACCACCAGTTGCGATGACAACTGCATTGGCAGTGAAGCGCTCCAGCTTACCAGTCACGAGGTTCTTGGCAATGATACCACGAGCCTTACCGTCGACAATAACAACATCCTCCATCTCATAGCGGGTGTAAAGTTTCACCTTACCAGCCTGTACCTGTGCAGAGAGTGCGCTGTATGCACCCAGCAACAACTGCTGACCAGTCTGACCCTTTGCATAGAATGTACGGCTTACCTGAGCACCACCGAATGAACGGTTTGCCAAAGTGCCACCATATTCACGTGCGAAAGGAACGCCCTGAGCTACACACTGGTCAATGATGCTGTTACTTACTTCAGCCAGACGATACACGTTAGCTTCGCGAGCACGATAGTCACCACCTTTCACTGTATCATAGAACAAACGATACACAGAGTCGCCATCATTCTGATAGTTCTTCGCTGCGTTAATACCACCCTGTGCAGCAATTGAGTGAGCACGGCGTGGAGAGTCCTGGATACAGAAGTTGAGTACGTTGAAACCCATCTCACCGAGACTGGCAGCAGCACTTGCACCAGCAAGACCTGTACCGACTACAATGACATCGAGTTTCAGTTTATTCTTAGGATTGACCAAACGCTGATGAGCTTTGTAGTTACTCCATTTCTCAGCTACTGGTCCTTCAGGAATTTTTGAATCTATTTTGATTGCCATAATCTTTACGTTTTACTTGTTAATTAACTGCAAATGGA
>Ga0265301_10004213_pt1 | contig 14658 bp, 19 predicted proteins | sample AusTroGonzalo_MG_2_FD_193488 | JGI IMG/M metagenome (GOLD analysis project Ga0265301, IMG submission 193488) | Bovine rumen microbial communities from tropical cattle in Woodstock, Queensland, Australia - Gonzalo_04 | ecosystem: Host-associated > Mammals > Digestive system > Stomach > Rumen ...
TGAAGCGTTTTGCTCTCCGCAATCGTGACGGGGTAACTCATCGTGGTCGGCACATACCCCGCTCCGCTGATGGGGTTGACCGTGGTGTTGTAGGTGTCCTCTGCGGTGATGAGTCCGTTCTCGCTGATGGAGATGGTAGGCTCACGCTCGATCCGAGAACCGCCACGCAAGACCGCATTGGGCATAGCCGAAATGGTTTGGTCTCCCGTGAGGAACACACCGCCCTGAATGGTCTGTGCCGAAGTGGAGGGCGTGTAGGTGGTTGCACCGAGGGTGTCAAGTTGAAGCGTTGAAGATCCGTTGCACAGACAGTTGATGTGACCTGAACTCAACGCATATCCGCTCGCCGTCAGGGGCGCAACGGGGTAGTTCACATAGACCGATGCGGTTACAATTCCAGTTGCAGAATCGACCGACATATTCGGGTTCGTGGAGAGTCCAGTTCCGCTCTTCCATGTGGCGTTCGGCATAGCCTCGACAGACACCTTCGACAAAGCATCATAGCCCTCGTCAGGCTCGACATCTTGGAGTGAGGTGGTCGGTGTGACCGTCTTCTCCTGATACACGGGGTCGGGGAAGGAAAGTGTCAGTTTCGCACCCTGGAGAGAGCCAAACGAAGATAGCGCACCGCCACCCACGGCTTGTGCGCCCGATAATGAACCGCCCGAAATTGTGCCAGTATAGTTAGGCATCTTACTCCTCTGCGATGGTATCTTCGGGAACGATGGTCAGCGTTCCGTTGTTGTAGGTGCAGACATCTCCGCTTGCAAGTTGGAGTTCCACATCCCAACTGTATGTGAGTGCCGGAATGGTCGAATCGGACGGCGAGATGTGCCAAAGCGGTACTCCCTCGTTGTCAAAGTCGATGTCTCCGTCAATCACAACCTTCGGCTCGCTACCGATGCCAGTAATCGGCTTCTCTCGCACTTGTAAAGCCACTTTATCGCCACTTTGCGGAACATACGGAGTTCCGTCCTCGTTCAGCACGGGGACATTTATATAGGCACTATCGCCCCTTGTAAGGGTGATTGAAGTTCCGTTAATCGCAAGCATCGTGTTTCACCTCTATAATGGTCGGCTTGAACTCTCCGGCATCCACCAGTTTGTTGTAGACATTCCTGATGTGCTTCACCGCTTCGGTGGTGAATGAGTTTTTGAAGTCTTCGTGGCTACGGCAATACTTTTCGTAACCGTCCACATCGTCCTCAAGGATCGCACGGAAATACTCCCTTGAATGTTTCACGCCCGAAATCAGCTCGTCATCGAAGCGGAGAATGTTCTCCCTCGCTATCCTTGCGCCTTGCATATCAAGTCGGTCGGAAAGAGAGTCGATTTTTTGAAGGATTTGGTCTTGCTTGTTGTCCTTCTTATCCTTGCGAGAGATAAGAAACTGAATGAAACCGAAGACCGCTCCGCTGCCTATGACCGCAATCGCAATCGTCAAAATGTTTTCCATCACGCCAACCTCTCTACAAGAAGCCATCCGGCATTGACGGTACAAGAGGAAGTGGCAGAACGCCCGACAAGGAAGAAAATCGTGTTCGCCGGGACATTCGTCACAATGCCCGTCACCTGATGATAGGAGGACTTTGAGGAGGTGTCATACTGTCCGCAGAGTTCCGTTGCGCCAGTATCGGCGGGTGCGCCATCCGTGAACGAAGAGCCGTAGAAGATGTAAACGCCGTTGCCGTTCGTGTTATATCCCATATAGAGGGATGCGGTGATCTTGTATGCTCCCGCTGCCGACACCTGAACGCCACCGCTTGCGATGGACATTCCGCTCGCACCGTTCGGAACTTCCAAGCCGACATTGGTCAATGCGTATTTGTGCATATTCGCATCGCCCGCAAGAGTAGCGGAAGTGGTGCTTGCGCCCTGGAACAGTAGGTTCGTGTGACCGATGAATGTCTCAACGGACACAAGGTTCTCGGAAGAGCCGTTGGACACAAGGAGTTTGTCCGTGAGGTTGAGTACATTCGTTGTGTTGATGTCTTGGAGTCTTATGCTCATCTCTCTCTCCTTAAATGATCCTCAACGCTCTCACGAACGAATATGTGGCTTTTGCGCTACAAGCGGCACTTGAGTTGGCGTTTAGGTAGTAGGTTTTGGCAACTGTCGGTTTCAGCACCGCAAGGCATTGGACATCCGTTGTCTGCGAGGTGGAAGTGTCCGAATCGTTCCGACCGATGCCCGAATGGTACTGTCCCGATACATCGGAGAGCGTGACCACCTTCCTCGACACCACCGCAGAGAACTCCACCTGACCGAGAACGAGCCAAGTTCCGGGTTCAAGGCTGAATGACAGAATCTCCGTGCAAGTGGTGGTCTGTGCGGATAGGCTCTTATCGCTCTGTAAAAGCACCTCTACGGGGTTGTACGCAGCAGACCATATAATGTAGTCGGACGAAAGATACTTCGATGAACGGGCATTTGTGTCCGTGTAATCGTTATCGTAGGTAGTTCCGCTCCTATCTTCCGTCCCCTTCGCCTCGATGGTGGCTCTGCACCGCCCGTCAAAGGTAAGGCTCTGCGACATAATCGGGATGATCCAAGAGCCGATTGACGGAGTGACGAGAATATCCTCGTCCGAATAGGTGGTAATGTCCTCGTCATCGTGCGTGGTGAGGTTCTCGTCCTCGCCGTAGGTGAGCGAAACATACATGAGGTCTCCGCTTTGGAAGGACGGATCGGCGTTGATGACATCGATGCTCATAGGAGTAAAGTGTGGCATCTGCCGTACATAGGTCAGTAGTGACCAGGTTGCATCCTTCACGAACGGATTGCCGTTGTATTCGTAGATATAGTCACCGCCAGCCCTCGGATAGAGCAGAGAGGTGTTTTCAAGGGACTTTACCGCCACGCACTCGATGGGGTGTGTGGTGAACTCCTGGACTTCGATGCCTTGCGTGGCTACTCTGTCAGCGGTCACGGGATAGGCAAGCGAGTCGGTGGTTTGGTCGGGCATATACACATAGACTTGCCGTGTCTTCGGTTTCAACCTTGCGTTGCATCCGACCGCTTCGCATAGGTAGGACAAAACCCTCCTACACGAATAGCCGTTGTTCATCAGTTCGCCCACATCCACGGGAAGTTCCTTCAGGCGGTTGGACACCACCTCGGAGGCATAATCGACCGACAGACCGCAGACCGTCACGATGCCGTTGAACAGATAGTAGCCGTTGGTAGCGGAAAACTGTGTATAGTTCGCCGGAACATCCAGTTGATGAATCGCATCAAAGGCATCGGTGATGTCGATGGTGTCACCGATAGTTTTCTTCGGTCTGTCCACCTGGAAATTGCCGAGGCAAGCGAGGTAGTAGTCATCATCGTAGCCGTCAACAAACTCATAGTAGTAGCCCGCTCCGTTGATGCGGACACCCCTACTACGGGACATCTTCGCAAGCATAGCCTTTGAGAACTGTGTGGCATCTGCTACGGCGTTCGTGTTGATGTTATAGGAGTATGCGGAGATATCACCGCCACTCTCCATAAAGAAGTACACATAGCCGTCCGTCATGGAGTACAGACCGACACAGTTTCCGCTTTGAACAAGGGTCGAACTATCGTAGAAGCCCGTGGTCTTTCCGTAGAATGTGCGGTAGTAGACGAGCCTACAGTTTTCATCGGCAGACGGAGTATATGCGGTGTGTGCATATCTCGCACCGATATAAGCCTGAAGCCAACCGAAGTTGTGTCCGTTGAGATACCCGTCAAGGTTCATAATGGACACATTCAGCGTTCGGCAAGCCACACATCCGAGGGCATACTCCTCGCCTTGTGTCATATCGTCAACGAACCTTGCTCCGTTGGACTCCATGTCCCCGTCCGAGGAAAGGTAGAAGTTGCCCTTGAACGAGGTGTTCAGGTCGCACTCACACAAGAGAAGGATCTGCGGTACATCCTCGTCAATGATAAGGCTATGGAATTGCGAGTTGACATTATCCATTCTTAATACTCGATAAAGGTCATCTTGAACTCGTCATAGAGCATCGTGATATTGTCTGGGTCGATGTGACGGATCTTGAACTTCAAGTCAGGCACATAGAAAGTACCCTCTCTGTATTCGTGAATCTCATCGTTCCAGTATTTCAGCCGTATCTTCTTGGCGTGTTTGTCCAACATATTGTTGCGGAGGAGGTCAAGAAGGTAGTTGTGGTTGTACAAGTCCATGTGCGGAACGGTGAAGTCGATACGGGTAGCCGTGTGCTTCAGGACATTTCGATGGAGCAGACCAGTAAGGTCACGGGTGGAGTCGAGATCCAACCTCTGTGCGGGTTCTACCTCATAGGTGTCATAACGGATGTACTCGTTCGGGAGTATCACCCCGTTCTCGCCACCGAGTTTGATTAAATATCCGGCGAATGCCATTAGCCCGTCACCCCCTGATAAAGCCTCTGCGATTGATTGACCACCTTGCCGAGCGATGCGGACGGCGAAATGGTAAGGTTCTGTGAGCGGATCGCATTGAGGATTTGGTTAAGCACGATGCGCTCCTCTGCGCTCGACCCGTAGACCGCCTCTGCGATGCCCGTGATTTCCTCGCCCGAAGCAACGCCCGTCCGTCCGTTGATTGTGCCAACCATTTCCGCTCCGGCTTCGCCCGCAACGAACATTGTTCCCATATCGGGGAAACCACCTTCAGCCATCGTGGTCATCGTCACTTTGGTCTTGTTCCACGAACCTTGCTGACCGGGCTGCATTGTGACCGTCACCTTGTTCAACGGCTCAAGTTCGCTGATGAATCCCTTGCGGAACTCTGCGCCCCAGGTCTTACCGCCCTTTGCGAACCACTCCATCTTCTTGCCGATTTTGTCGAGATCGCCAAGAACCTCGGTTGTGACTTTACGGCTTTCGTCTTGCCAAGAAGACATAGAGGCTTTCCACTTCTCCGTGGTTTCCGATGCCTTTTTCTGCCCGGAGACCGCTATTTTCTCGGCAGCCGCCGCACTCGTCCAAATGGAATCGTCCACGGTGGTCTTAAAGTCTTGCACAGTTTTCTTCATCGCCTTGTGGGCATCGTACTGTGTCTGCGTGACCTGGTGTGTGGCTTTTTGGTATTCCCACAGTATCGTGTCGAACCAATCGAAGTAGTCCGTCACCATACTCAAGAAGTTCTTGACGGGGTTGATGATAAAGCCCTGAATGACTTTGTAGAGGCCGTTCCAAAAGCTCGCATCCGATGACAAACCGAAGATGTCGGCAATCATTTCAAAGATGCCCGACAAGCCAGTTCCGATGTTGCCGAGAATCTGCCCGACAAATGTGAACACCTGACCGAGCGCACCAACAACCCACGGAAGAAGTTTGCCAACAAGGTCGAAGATCCATCCGCTAACATCGTCAAGGGCATCGAGGAATAGCGCAACCCCACCAAGAAGGACATCAACGCCGTCCATCAGTTTGTCGATAGCACCGCTCTTGCGGAGGTCGCTGATGACTTTTGCGAGCCTTTCAAGAGAGCCTGAAGTGATTTTGCCAATGACCGCAAGCAGAAGTTTGAAGCCCTTGCTCTGCGACAACCGCAGAATAACATCACCGAATAGACCAAGCACTTCCTTGACGAGGTTAAGCGTGGCATCATTGATGTCACCGATAATCTGTGCAAGAAGCGTAAAAACGCCGTTGTCCTTGAGGTTTGCAACAGTATCTTTAATGAGAGTGATGAACTGTGCGGCGATCTCAAATGTCCCGTCTATAAACGGCGCAAGGAGCGGTTCAAACTCCTTCCAAATGTCAGCGAGGATGCCTTTCAGCTCCTTAAACGGCTCAAGGAACTTCTTGAACTTCGCAGCCGCTTCTTTGATTGCGGGGTCAATGTCGGTGTAGTGACCAGACAGGCCGGGCGTTTCCGTTTCGGTCTTTCCCGAAGACTTCGGTGTGGTGATGAGGTTCAGTTGGTCGAAGTCCATCAACTGACTATTGAGGGCTTTCTGTGCTTTTGCTGCCCCCTCTGTGTCCGTCTTAAACTTCGCCGCCACCTTGTCCACCTTGAGCCAAGTGTCATATCCGGCAAGCGCACGGAAGAACTGGTTGACCACATTGATTAACTCAACGAACCAATCGACCAGTTGGACGAGATATGGCATAAGCATTTCGATAAGGGGAGAGAGGGCTGCGCCGATGGCATCTTTGAGATACTGAACCTCGGTCGCATAGGTGTCCATTACACGCATGAACACTTGGTCATTTGCCTCCGACCAGGCGTACATCCGCTCGATGCCCTCGTTGATTGCACCCGTGACCGCCTTGATGACCCCACGGATTGCACGATAGATGAGGATGCGCTTTAAGGCGGCGGCAAGTCGGGTGAGACCGCTTGCGTGGTGGTGCGCCGAATTGCCCGCTTTCTTATGCTCTTTGGCATTTTTGGCGGTTTCTTTGGTGTCCTGCGCCGTGGCTCTTGAAGCAGCTTTTTGCGCTTTTTCTTGAGCCGCCGCCGCCCTCGCAATCAGTTCGTTTGCTCTTGCGTTGTCATACGCCGCTTGTGCGTTCGCTTTATTGGCTTTCGCAGACTCTGAAGATGCTTGTGCCGATAGTTTTTTTGCTCTTTCTTCTTCAAATGTTGCTTGTGCATCAGCCCTTGATGCCTTTGAAGATTCTGCTATCGATTGAGCATCAAAACGCTTTGCCCGTTCAAGTTCATAGGCGGCCTGGGACTCCATCCTAATAGCCTTCCCCGCTTCAAGGGAAGACTCTACATCCATCCTATTTGCCTTTGCACTTTCAAGCGTTGCTTGGACATCCATTCTTTTTGCTTTTTCGGCCTCAAGAATGGACTCATAAATCTGTCTATTTGCCCTTGAAGATTCAAGCGTTGCTTGCGCTTTCAGCCTTTCGCTTGTTTCGACATTGGCGTTTGCCCTTGCGAGTGCTAATGTTACACGGGTGGATGCATTTGTCACATTGGCTTCTTGTTGCCTGACTTTAATCGCAGCAAGAAGTTGCTGAAGATGTGACTTTTTTGCTTTTGTTGCCGAGTCTGTGGCGGCGGTTGATTGCTTTTCTGTCCCCGAAAGAAGTTTTAATGCGGAAGTCAATTCGGAAACGGATGTTTTTAATCCGTCTACAATCTTGGCGAGGTTGTATAACCCATTTTGTGCTTTTGATGTATCGCCCTTGACCTCAAACTCAAGAGGTTTTATCACTTCCGGCATCTTTTTGCTCCTTCATCGCATCCCTCAACATTTTCTTGCGTTCAAGGTTTGCGATAAACGCTTCCGTTTGTCTCTGTTGCTCCGCTTTCTTCTCGGCTTCGGTCTGTTCCCGGACGGGCAGAGGCTTCTCAAGATACTCAAGAGGCTTCAAGCCTTTCTTGCGGAAAGCATTTCCGATGACCGTGCTGAAAGCGGTGAGGTTATATACACCCATTCGCCATTCCCACGCATTTATAAGGTCTTGCTTGATGTCAAAAGCCTTGCGGTAGAATATGACGAGGCGAGGGTCTCCGTCCCAAAACTCATTGAGCGGCATACCCATCGCCATATAGTAGGGACATTGTTCGTCAAATATTTCGCTGAAGGTCGGCGGTTCTTTTTCCTCGGTTAGAACTTCACCGACCACTTGGCGTTTTTTGCTTTGTCCTCGTCCTGATAAAGTGCCTCAAGACAAACGGCATACAGTTCCGCAAGTCTGTCGAGCATACCATCGGGCATACCGCCAAGTTCATCGTAAAGAATACTCTCCGCTTGCTCTCTGCTCACGGAGTTGCCGTGGTGCATGAAGAACGAGTAGTAGAAAAGGTCTTCAACGCCGGAAACCGCCTTGTCAGCGATGTCCTTGATGTTGAAGCCGAGCCTTTCAGCTCTCTTTACGCTTGCTCTGTTGAACTCAAGGATATAGGTCTTTCCCGTGTCCTTGTTTTCAAGAGTGATAGGGGCAACATCTTTCATAGAATGTCCTTTCTCCCATACCACGGAGGGGACTATGCCCCTCCGCTATGGGTGTGAAATCACTTCATCAGGTCGAGGAGGTAGCCCAACCCTTGCTCTGATTCTTCGTGATGTAAGCCGTGATCTGCTGCGCCTGGGCAACCTCTGCGCCAGGAAAGCCGAGTTCGGACGGGATGCCCGCAAAGTACCAACTGTCCGTGTGACCGGGCAGCCTCATCTCAAACCAAGTGGCTTTGGAAGAGGATGCGCCCGTCTGATAAGCGGAGACAAGCGTAGCCCACGCCGTCTTAAACGCTTCGGTGAAGTTGGCGGTGATGGACACAACATCATTGTCACCGAGAAGCCCCGGAATGGAGCGATGACGGGTATCGACAAGGTTGGTCACTTCGATCTGTTCAGGCTCGCCGTTGTCCTCGGAAATGGAAACGATGTTCGCAATCTCCGTGTAAGAAGAGGTCGGGAAAGTCCCGGCGGTCGTTTCCACCTTGTAGAACAATTTTGTTCCGATGGTCGAAAGTTCAAGTGCCATAGTTTTTCTCCTATATTAAGGGGTATTGGGTTCGGGGGTGGGATAGTCGGTCACGGGGAATGTATCTCCGTCCCCAATCATCCGCTCCCACCGTCCCACAAGTCTGTAAATAGACGGGTCAATGTTGCTTACTTGCTGACAGTAGGTCTGCGTGAAGCCGAGGTGAGCAAATGCGATGTCCACATCTTCAAGGATGCCGTAAGCCTCGTCCACCGCACCCGTGGTCTTGTTTGAGAAGATCTGTGCCTCCCAAACCATCATCTTCATTCGGTCTGTCCGCATAAGGTTGACAGAACCTCTGTCATATCGGTTTATCTCGGTGAGATAGCAAGCCGGAAATGACGGGGGGATGATTTCAAGGCGAGTGGCGCAATAAACTGGACGAGCCGTGGTGTTCGTTGCTTTCTCGATGTAGTTGTAGATGTAGTGATTAGAGATCACTTGAACTCTCCGTTCTCAAGATGCTGAAGAAGGACTTGTGAGGCATTATACATAGCCCTTGTGGCGGGTATGGAATTGTAGTAGTGTCCGTTAGGGGAATACCACCGCCCATACCTTGTGAACTGTTGCTTATCGTTCACAGACCAAGAGCCTGGATGCACGGAGAAGGGCATTTCGGATGCGAAACCGCCCATATCCGTGGTATAACCCGCTCCGAACTCATAGAAGCAGATTTCATCCCCATCGGCACGGACGATATAGTCGCACTCGCCGACCTTTTCTTTGGTGACTTGTTCGTCAACGAACTTGTAGTCATCCTTTGGGATGTACCCCTCTAATCCCTTATACCCGGCACGGGCATTTACTACCGCCTCGTCCGCAAGACCTTCAAGAGCCTTATCGTAGGTGGAGGGTAGTTCCTTGCCCTTCGCCTCAAGCGTTTTAATGAGTTCGTCAAGTCCGGGGCAAGTAATCGTAATCATCAGCTCACCTTCACCTTGCTTATCGCAATAGTGATACTATTCAGGGACTTCGCCACTCGCACTACCTTGTAATCGTAGGGGTCAGGCACGGTCTTGGTGGGGTCTGCATCGACCCAAAGGCGGGTGGTCTCGCTGATAGGGCAAGTCATATCGTTTGTCACGATAGTACGGTCATAGTCCTCGTTCACACCGAACCCTTCCGTGATGGCAGAGCCTCTCGATGCGGAGACATTGACCATAATCTTGACGGGCGTATCGTAGGATTTGGTCTTCTCCCCGGTCTTGTAGCCGTTGGAGTCCGTTACATCCGTGACACCCTTATAAAGCGCATACCACACCGCTTGTTTGTTCCGATTAAGACACAACATCAGTAAGCCTTTGCCCTCGGAGTGACTTTCCGTAAGAGGTCGGCATCATCAGGCGATGCCCAGGTGCGGTTAATGCCGTTCTCGTTGTGGACAACCTCGCCGTTTGCTCCCATCCGAGCATAGTACCGAGCCGCCAATTCGCATTGGAGGGCGTTATACTTGGACGGGAGTACGGCAAGTTCGCCTACATCGTCATACGGATAAAGCACATCAAGGATCGCATCGGAGGCCTGATCGAGCAGAGCGGAAATGACCGAATCGGTCGCACTCGCATCCCCGACAATAGCCTTTACCCTCGCTATCTTGATTGCGTTCGTCATGTATGCCATTTGTAGCCTCTTACTTCTTCGTAGTCGAAGTCTTCCTTGTAGTCTTCTTCGGTTCTGCTTTGGGGGCTTCTTCCACGGGTTCGTCTGCGGTCTCGCCGTAGATATATCCCGTGATGTTGCCGTCCTTGTCACGAACCTCTGTGCCGTTGTGAAGCATTGTTGACCCTTTCTGTCCTTTAGTTCAGGACATAAATCTTCGTGCCGTTCGCCGTGGTAGAACCGATGACGAGAGCAACCTTGCCAGTTGCGATGCTCGTTCCAGTATCGGTCGAAAGGTTCTTTGCCGTAAAAGCGTTCGTACCGCCAACATTGGCGATAATCATCGGCTGACCGTTTGCAAGACCAAGAATAAGGCTCTTGGAGGCAGCGGAGGCGGTGGCAACGATAACAAGATCCTTCTGATACTCCGTCAGAGTGGTGTCATCCTCGAAGGTGATGGCGGTGCTGAACTCTGCCGTGGAGTAGCCGTTGGAGTACATCCATTGCATAGCCATAGTGGAGTCCTCCTTAATGGTTAGGCGATAGCGGAAGTATCACGATGGACATAGATGCCTTTGTCCTTGTTGTCGAGGACGAAAACATCGTAGTAGAGTCTCCAATCCAGGAGGTACTGGTCGGAAAGCTGGTTCACATCGGGGGTGAAAATCTTGGGCAGATTCGCCTTGACCGCTTTCTTGACCGCCGAAGGATGGACGATCATGAAGTTGATATGATAGCCGCCGGAGGTCGGAGCAAAGCCGAAAGTACCGCTGCCCGTGTTCAGGGTGATAGCGGACACGAAACGAGACGGAGGAACAACAACAACCTTCATGTCATCGTACATTTCCACCGCTTTGACGGCTTCACGCTCGTTGGAAAGCATACGGGTAATCTTGGACTTGAGACCCGCATAAGCCTTCGGGCTGACATAGAGGATGCGACCTTCTCTCGGAACTTCAGCCTCGTCAAGAGCCTGACTACCCGTGTCGATCAGGGACGGAACATCGGTAGTGCCGACCGTGATGGCGGCAGAGACAACCGTGTTGCCCGTTTCGGTATAGAGCTTGGAGAAGGTGTAGGCATCGATTTCCGGGACAACCTGGGTGCGCTCAAACTCGGCAGCGAGTTTGCCGAACGCCTGACCGAGGGTCTCTTCGTCATCGAAGCGGTCCACGCCGAGCATTGCGCCACGGTCTTTGGAAAGGGTAAGGGTTTCCCAAGTTCCAGTAACAGAACCCTTCGGATAACCCGTGTCACGGGAGTAGTTGCCGAGACCGTCCATAGACAGTTTGAAGACATCAGCCTTGTTCGCACCGATGAAGTTGATCTCGGAGTTCGCAAAGTCAAGGTCGATGGTCTTGGACTCGTTCTTGTAAACGAGATCCGTTACGGCAAGATACTTTTCAGCAAGAGCAATAGAGTTTGCCATAGGGATTTTTCTCCTAAATTAGATTAGTCCCGCTCCCCTCATAAAAGCATCTGTGAGTTTATCGTCCTCACTCTTGCCGAGGTCTTTGGGGGTCGGGGGTGTACCGTTGGTGGGCTTTGGCTGACTATTCAATGCCTCGGCTTTCAGCCTTGCCATAGTTTCGTTGTAGGAAATCTTCAGGTTCTCGAAGTATTCGTCCGACACGCTTTCAGGCAGAAGCTCTGCCATCTTGTTAGCGGTCTCTGCGCTGAAACCCGCCTCACGATACTTGTCGGAGTAGTTGCGGATGCGCTCACGATCCTTGTAGCCTTTCAGTTCCTCACGGATTCTCTCTTCCTCTTCCTCTCTCTCTCGTCTTGCGAGTTCTTCTTTGGAGAGGACATTAGAGAGTTCCTTTTTGTAGCGTGACACATCGGCAGATGCCTTTGTGTTGGAAGAACGAAGCCTCTCATTCTCGGCTTTCGTCTGTTCGTAGAGTGCCTTGTAGTCGGGTTCTTCGGGTTTCACCTCTTCGGGTGTAATGACCGTGGTTTCAGCCGTTTCAAGGCGTTCAACTTTCACTTCTTCCATATTCGTCCTTTCTGCGATTAGGGTCTTCTCTGACCATAGGCTTGCGATTAAAGTCTTCTCTGACTTGTTTTATGCGAGTTTAGAGTGCTTCTCTGCACTTATTTTTAAGGGGCGGTGGGGGCATACCCCACACATTAGTTTCCCCTAATTTTTCATCTGTCGAAGTCTAACCAACACCGACAGTTAACATTGTTTTGCGGGAGGAGGAAGCCTCCGGGTGCTTCCGCTCCGTCTCCGTCATAGGTGAAGAACATTCCGTCAATCGGGAGTTCCATATCGGAGAGATATAAATGCGTGTCACGCACCCTATCGTCCTCCATAGTCCTCCAAGTCTTCGTCCCCGCTCCCGCCTTGTCTGCGTAGAGGAGCATAGCCTCGTTGAAGACTCGGTTGGTTTCCGTTTCCAGTAGGAAGTTGAGTGCTGACGGCTTTCCTTCCTCTGCCCATTTCCTCGCCCGCTGCGTGAAGTCCTCTCCGGCAATATCCTTGTAGATGATGTCACGCATATCCTCGGCTTTGATCTCAAGACTCACATTGAAGCGTTCCTCAATGTTGTCATGTGCGAGGATGTAGGTGAAAATGAGGAAGTCAAGGATCTCGTCAACGCATCTTTCGGGGTCGAGTTTCCCGTTTTCGTCCTTCGGAAGAGTGAGAAGGGTGGTCTCTATGTTGTTGATTGAGTCCCACGGGAAAGTCATTTAACTCCTCCAGTAGCCCTTCACATAGTTGGAGTCGGTGATCTGCTCGTCTTCCGGCTTCGTGGACATCTTGTTGTCCACCTTCGTCACCGTTTCCACGGTCTCCGCTTTAGGCTCAAGGGGTTCGCCCTCTGCCCCATTCTCACCCGGAATGGCTTGCTTGGCGGCGGCGGGCGCATCGGGGTCACCCCATTTCATCTTGAGCCACTTCTCCGACATCTTCACATCGGAGTTCGGATCGCTTGAAACGCCGGACTTGCCGAAAGCAAGGGTCGGCTCAACGCCCGAAGACAGAAGCAGACTCAACGCCTGGGCTTTCTCATACATTCCGCTCGTCTCATTCCGCACGAAGTTCAGTTCAAAGTCGGAAATCTTGAGTCCCTTGATAAGACCCTTCCTCTCCAAAATCTTGAGGAAGATGCGGTCGAACCAGGAGTTACTGTCACGGAACAAGTCTTCGGTGTTCCTCGCACAGACGGAGGCGTTCGCATACCCGTCACGGAGGTAGACCGCCGTGGCGGTGTCCGAAGTGGAATTGCTCCCCTTCAGGGTGGACGGCATGGAGCAGATGGTCAGCACTTGCTTATACATCCAATCCACAAGAACCTGGGTCTGTTGCTGATTAAGTTCCTCGGAGAGAATCTTGACATCAGCCTGACCGCCGTCACCCGTCCTCGGAAGAACAAGGATGCCTTTGGACTTCATCGAGTCGGCACTCTCTCCATCGGGGAGGTCTGCGCCGTAGATGACCATAAGGCTCTGTATGAACTGTTCAACGCCGTCAACCCGGTTTGAGGCAACTTCATCGATGGCATTGAGGAGCGGGAGAACCGCCTCAAATGCGCCCATATCAAGCGAGTTGTAGGAGAACTCGATAATCGGGATCTCGCCGAGAGGGTTGGGGTCGATGCGGTAAACGCTCTGTGCGCTTGCCACATTGTTCGGGTACATCCGATTGTTGACCACCTTTAAGGCGGTTGCCGGAGTGCCGATGATGCGGAAACAGAAATCGTTGGTGTAGGCATCAATGTAAAGCTGCTCACCGCTCACCACCATACTCACGCCGAGCATAGGCTTGCGACCGGGACGGAGCGAGTACACCACGAAAGCGGACATCGGATCGAGGTCATAGCAGCGGACGGGGACTTCATCGTCCTCACCCGGCTCAACATACAGAACGCCCTTGCCGACAGTATGGAAACTGTCCACCACCTTGTTGTCCGCAAGTGCCTTGCCCGACCGATAGAGGTATTCGTTCAGTTTGTTCACCTTGCTCTGTACGCTCTGCTTGCGGGCGATGTAGGAACAAGGCTGACCGCCGAGGAAATACCCGTTCTTAAACTGACAAATCTCCTCTGCGTGTGCCTCGGAAATGCGGTTGCACACAAACTGGTTGCGCTCCTTCGTCCTCCAAAGGATCGGGGTGATGCCTCTGCGGTAGTCACGCAGATACTTCTCCTCAAATGCGTTCACCGCATGAGTGATAAGGGCATCGTTCACGATGGAAATGACATTTTCCTCCGTGATCTCGTCAACGGCGGTGAAAATGCGCCTCCGTCCGTGGAAATATGTAGGTTCAAGAGTAGCGAAATCGGGGTAATCGGACACGATTAGACACCTCAAACTCCATCTCACCTACCACCGGGAAGAACAGACAGGACAAAGAACCGATGGTAGGCTTTAAGATGGAGGTAATGCGGAATAACGCCAGTAGGAGGTGGCGAAATATACATTGTTTCATCATCCGTGTAGCACAATATATAGGGGAGTTTCAATTCCACAGACACCATATATTGCGTAAACGCAACAATTCCACACAAAAAGAGGACGGATTAGACCGTCCTCAATGTGGAAAATGTGGAAAAGTCAGAACATTCCGCTCCGTGAGTAGACCTTGAGTGTCCTCGGTGCGCTCGTCACCACCGACATCACCATAGCAAGCGA
>Ga0265301_10004214_pt1 | contig 14655 bp, 14 predicted proteins | sample AusTroGonzalo_MG_2_FD_193488 | JGI IMG/M metagenome (GOLD analysis project Ga0265301, IMG submission 193488) | Bovine rumen microbial communities from tropical cattle in Woodstock, Queensland, Australia - Gonzalo_04 | ecosystem: Host-associated > Mammals > Digestive system > Stomach > Rumen ...
TAAACCCAGCATAGGAGAAGAAATCCGGATCCCGGATCATCAGTTCATCATTTCCGTATACGCCGAAGGTGATACCCTTGCGGAGCAGGGCTTCCCGGAAGTTGTATCCGTCCGGATTGACCGCGCCTTCCGGGTGGTACAGTGATCCCTGAAAGGAAACATACTTGCCGGGAAAAAGATCATCAGGTTTTTTTTCATCCTTGCGTTCATCGATGTAGAAGGTCCAGTAAGCGCCGCCGGAAACCGGCCGGTCATTAAGAGTGACGGAGGAAAGCGGCACGCGGACCTGGCCGAAACTGCCGTCGGTAATCTCTCCGGAGATTATGCCGCCGACCCGATAATCTCCCTCTGGGGGCAGCGAGGGATGAAAGCCGAGAAAGCCGGCCAGGGAGCCGAGAACAAAGGCAAACACGATGCAGGCGACAAAACGCAGGCGCCCTTTCAGAAGCAGGACTGCCGCGAAAGCGAGAATGCTGCCTGCAACAGAAAAAAGCAGCTGCGACGAGGCTCTTCCGACGAAGACGCCCGCAAGAAGGGCGACCGCCGCAGGCGGAAGCAGCCAGCCGCGCTGCCTGAGTGTCAGCATTCCAGCATCTCCCCGGCACGGGCGATCCGGGTATCACGGTGAAGGAAACGCGCCTCCTTCAGAAGGGCTTCCGGAGGGAAAACAGGATTCAGATGGGTGATCACCAGCTGCCCGGCACCGGCATCCTCAGCAAGGCGGGCCGCCAGTTCAGCGGAAAGGTGCGGTTTATCTTCCGTCCAGACAGAAGCCGGGAACAGCCCGTCCGCCAGGAGCAGATCGCAGCCGCGGTAGTCTTTCGCAAGGGAAGGGAGGGTATTGGTATCACCGGTATAGCCGAAGGTCTTTCCTTCACAGGAAACCTGGAAACCGATCGCGGGGACCGGATGACGGGCGGCGTTCACGGTGATTTCCGCGCCGCCGAGCGACAGGCGATCGCCCGACTTCAGGATCTTCAGATCGAAGCAGGCGGAGGAAGAAACCAGCCGGAAGAAGGAGGAATCCGCGTCCTCCGGGGCATAGACCGGCAGGACCTGCTTCATGGCTTCCAGACGGTACATCAGGACGGGTACGTCCGCCGCATGGTCAAAATGCCAGTGGGACAGGAAGAGCGCCGTGACGGATTCGGGTGCTGTCAGGGCGGTCAGGCGGCCTAGGACGCCGCTGCCCAGGTCAAACTGGAAGAGGGATTCGCCGGCTTCCAGCAGATAGCCGGAGGTAGCGCCGCCGCTTTCCGGAAAGGGACCGTTGATGCCCAATAGATGTAATTTCATTACATTGCCTCCAAATGAGGGGCTTCCCAAGGGGGCGTTTCGACCCCCCTTTAGCCCCCTTCGGTCACTTCCTTAGCTGAGTTCTTTAATCTGACCGCCGTTGTCCTCGATGACTGCGCAGACAGCGCGGAGGGCGTCGGCAGTTTCGCCGGTGCCGGGATCAGTGATCCAGAGGTTCACTTTGTCAGTGCACTCCGAAAGACAGTCGTTCAGCGCATCCGCGTTCATGCCGTAATAGTCCGGCAGGGAGAGCATCTGCTTCAGGGCCAGATGAAGATCCCGGGCAGTGGGATAAAGGGAACCGTCGAGCATAATGGTCTGCATACATTCACACCTCATTCAGACAGAATTATTTGACAACATCTATCAGGGTATAACCGTCTTCAGGACAGATGGCCGCTTCACCGCCGACCGTAGGAACCCGCTTGGACAGATCGTGAACGAGCTGAACCTGAGACCAGGGATATATATAGGCCTTGATCGGGAGATTATCATAAGCCATGTTGGCATTGGCGCCTGTCTGTCCGATCAGGGCGACCGCATCCGCCCAGTCTATCCACTTTACGGACTCAAAACTGACATAGCTTTCTCCGGGGTTTACAATGCCTTTGGCATAGCGACTGACGGAGCGGCCTTTTTCCTCATTCAGCGTATTGAAGGTTTCGGCTCCTTTTTCATTCAGGCTGCTTGTATTGACCAAGGCATATTTTTGCCCGTTTTCGACAGGAACAGTTTCCAGAATCACAATTCCGATCCGGGTCCCTTCCGGAAGCAGAAGATTGTTATTGAGCGGCAAACGATGATATCCCGCAAAGCGGAAGGTTTCCGAAACCGTATCCAGCAGGATCGCGTCTGCAGGGCCGGCGGCGCCTTCCTTCATCAGGTAAACGGCGGCGGTGACGGTCGTATCCAGATCGCCGGTCATGGCGGAAACATATTCGAGAACGCTGTCTTCTTCAATCGTAAAAACGTTCGCGGCATAGACCGGGGTGTCAAACAGGGTTGAGCTGATGATCTCCGCGGGCATGTGATCATAATCGAGTATGTTCAGATAGTCCATTTTCAAGTTTTCTTCCGAAACAACATACTCAAAGGATCCGATGGCGCATAAGGATTTATCATAATAGGAGAGCATAAAGTAGCCTTCGTTTCCCCAGTCGGTCCCCCAGCTGTTCTTGACGATCCAGGCGCCGTCCGCCGGAGGACGGCGGTCTTCCGGCCAGCTTTCAGCGGAGAAGGTATCGTCCCAGCCGACGACCGTGACGGCATGGTTCGATTCCTTGGGCTCGTAAGTATACTGCGCATAGATCACCGGATCGGATCCGATAAAGGTCATATACGAATTTCTCTGACCGGCTTTGGCAATCTCTTCATAGGTTTTCCCGAAATAAACGGACAGGAGAATTTCAGCCAGCTGATCATGGGAAAAGGAGGTGAGGTCATAGGTGTCTTCAGGCATATCGTTCATACGAAGCCGCTGAAGGATCAGAGTACGCAGTTCCTCTTCGGAAACATCCGCCAGATCAACCAGGCCGGCACGGATATCGATATAGCGATCTTTTTCTTCTTCCGACATAACGGTTACATCTTTCAAGGCTTCTTTTAAGGCGACCCGCTTTTCTTCCGGGGGTTGCTCCGGCATGGACTGGTCCGCACAGAAGCTGATGCCGACAGCCCGCCCGGCGAGCAGTTCTGATTTAATGGCTTCCGTGGCGGCAGGACGGTATATTTCATTGCCCTGAGCGTCATGAGCGGCGGGAGAGGGAAGAATGTTCACATTCCTGACCTCATAGGAGACGGCATAACGGTCTTCTTCCGGAAGGCTCCAGTCTCCGTCTTTATCGAGGGTTCCCGCGGCGTTGGTGTACGGCGCGTACTTTTCCTTGAGGATGCCGACGCCGGAGGCAAGACTTGCGGAGGAAAGGAAATAATTCCCGCCGGTATTGAGCGGCTCCGTGTCTTTTCCTTCCAGGAAATGAAGACCTTCGCCGGCTTGGGAGGGATTGTACGGATATTCCCCTTCGGGATAATCTGACAGAGCCGGCAGGGCTTTCGTTGTGAACCAGGCAAGGTGCTTCTCGGACAGGTCAAGATCCTCGCCGTATTTCTCCCGATAAGTATCCGTGGTCAGGCTGAGGGAATTCAGGATACTGGTTTCGCTTGCCGCGACCGTCGCGAAGCTCCAGCAGGTGCCCCAGGGATTCTGCGACCTGACCGGCGTAACGGTTCCGCGGTCCCGCAGGTCAAAGCGCACGGGTAACGTATCGGCGATGGAAGTCCAGTTCAGCTCCGTGTAGATATCATCCACGTCTTCGCCTGTATTCAACAGATGATCGGAGGAAGCTTCCAGCTCGTGAGCAAGGTATTCGAGGGCTTTGGATTCGGCGCTGTCAACGGTTTCCGCAGGTGCGGGGCAGGACAGGCAGAGAGCTGCCAGCAATACTGTCAGAAGAATAACCGCTGTCATTTTTTTCATCGCTTTGTTTCCTCCTGTGCCTGGATCTATATCGATGTACGGATCAATCAGTTTATTTTACTATAATCCCAACGAAAAAGAAAGCATCAGATTCCTCTGCCGGTGCGGATGGAGAAGGTCAGCATGTAGGCGGCGAAAGCGGCTTCAACCGTGATCACCCGCGCGTCATTCACAGCCAGGAGACGCAGCAGGAGCCAGTCCTGCCCGACGCCGTTCATCGCCAGATACTGATAAAGCAGGATTAGGAGAATCAGCACGGCGGGGAAGATCAGCAGCCAGGCAAAAGGCTCGCGCAGGCGCGTTGCGCCGGCAAGGGGCAGCAGCAGCGCCAGCAGAACCCCCAGGCCGATTCCAAGGATCAGACTGGCAAAGAAGGATCCCAGGGAGTTGAACAGGGGAAGCAGCAGACAGAGCAGCAGAAGCATGCCCAGCGGGACAAGGATGACGGTCAGTTTCCGGAGGAACATGAATCGCTCATCTCCTTTTCGATCTCTTTCAGCATTTTCCGGTCGGCGTCACTGAGGTCTGCCGTTTCCAGCAGATCCGGCCGGAGACGGGCGGTGACGGCAAGGCTCTGGCGCCGGCGCCATTCCCGGATCTTCGCGTGGTCCCCGTTCAGGAGCACTTCCGGAACGGTCATGCCGTCCAGATCCCGGGGACGGGTATACTGCGGATACTCGAGCAGACCGTCAGAGAAAGACTCCTCCTCCGGGCTGTCGGCGCTACCGAGAACCCCGGGAACAAAGCGGGAGAGGCAATCCACCAGCACGATGGCGGCGGTTTCACCGCCGGTGAGAATATAGTCACCGATGCTGATTTCCTCATCAACACAGGTATCCAGTGCCCGCTGGTCAATCCCTTCGTAATGCCCGCAGAGCAGGATCAGTTCCTTTTCCCGGGCAAGTTCCCGGGCCAGGGGCGTACTCAGTTTTTTCCCGCGGGGACCGAGATAGATTCTGCGGGCGTCCGGATACCGGGCGGAAGCTTCCCTCATGGCGGAGATAATCGGCTGGGCCATCATGACCATGCCGGCGCCGCCGCCGAAAGGGTAGTCGTCCGTATTATGATGCTTGCTGTCGGAATAGGGGCGGATATCAGTCAGCCGGATTTCCAGCAGGCCCTGTTCCTGCGCCCGGCCGAGGATACTCGACGAGAACACGCCGGCAAACATTTCCGGGAAGATCGTCAGGATGTTGATCCGCAGGGGAGATTGACGGGATTCGCTCATGAGCGGACAGCGACCTCCTCCAGTTTTTCCCGGGCAACCTGAATGGCCCTTTTTACAATATCCACCTTCGGGAAGACGGACAGCAGGGCAGGCGCCATCAGGGAACCGGTTTTCGTTTTAAAGACCCAGGTATCCACGGTACCATACTGCAGCACATCGATCAGTACACCGATCTCGTTTCCATCCTCATCCCGGGCGACGCAGCCCAACAGATCGGCGATCAGGTTGGAACCTTCCTCCTCCGGAGCGGCATGGGCACGATCGATATACAGTTCGACTCCGCGGTATTTCTCCGCGTCGTCGGCAGAAGCGGAACCGTTCAAGCGCGCAAAAACAAAGTCGTCCTGAATCCGGATGACCTGAAGGCTGACGGGCTGAAAACCGTGCGGAGTTCCCACATACAGTTCGGACCAGGTATCAAAAAGGCTGATATCGGCGGCCCAGGAGCGGATTTTGCATTCGCCGCGGACACCCTGGGGCTTCAGGACGGTGCCGATCATCAGGTAATCGTTCATAGCTTGTGTCTTGGGGGGCTTTCCGATCGCCCCCCAAACCCCCTTCGGCTTCATATTGAAGAAGTTATCGTGATAATAAAGCACAGCGGGATCCGAGGTGCGGATCCCGCTTCGACATGGCTGTATTACTGGATCTCGACAAAGACAGGTTTGTCGTTCTTAAGCGTTGCTGCTTTGATTACGGCGCGGATCGCCTTGGCGATACGGCCCTGCTTGCCGATGACCTTTCCCATATCATCCTCAGCTACATGGAGCTCAAGAATAATCGCTTCAGGTCCTTCTGTCCTGGTCACACTGACCTGATCCGGATGCTCCACGAGCGACTGTGCCACAAAGGTTAGTAGTTCTTGCATGGGTACATCCTTTCTGTCGACGTGTTACTTTTCTTCAATAGCTCCGGTCTTCTTCAGCAGGATGCGGACAGTATCGGTGGGCTGAGCGCCAACGCCGAGCCAGTACTTGGCGCGCTCGTTGTCAACCTTGATTTCGGCGGGCTTGGTCATGGGATCATAATAACCGATCTCCTCGATGAAGCGGCCGTCACGGGGGCTGCGGATATCAGCAACAACCACGCGATAGAAAGGCTTTTTCTTCATACCCATTCTCTTCAGACGAATTTTGACGGACATTTGGATTTCCTCCTCAAGTAAATAAAGTGATTATATATGGAAATCATATAGCGTGTATATGAGTCCAATCATTACATTCCGGGAAGCTTCAGGTTCCGCAGGGCCTTTTTGCCGCGGGCACCCATGAACTGCTTCATCATCTGCTGGGTCTGCTCGAACTGGCGGATGAGGGCGTTAACGTCCTGCACGGTGGTGCCGGAGCCGGCGGCGATGCGCTTGCGACGGCTGGCGTTCAGGATCGAGGGATCGCGGCGCTCCTTCGGGGTCATGGATCGGATGATGGCTTCGGGCTTTTTCAGCGCATCGTCATCCACTTCGATGTCCTTGTTTCCCATACCGGGGAGCATACCCAGCATGCTCTTGATGCCGCCCATCTTTTTCATGCTCTGCATCTGCTCCAGGAAATCTTCCAGGGTGAGCTTGTTGCTCATACCCTTGCGGGCGAACTTTTCGGCATCCTTCTCATCAAATGCTTCGGCTGCCTTGTCAATCAGGGTCAGCACATCGCCCATGCCGAGAATGCGGGAAGCCATCCGGTCGGGATAGAAGGGCTCAATATCGGTCAGCTTTTCACCGGTACCGCTGAACTTGATGGGCTTGCCGGTGACGGCCTTGATGGACAGGGCTGCGCCGCCGCGGGTATCGCCGTCCAGCTTTGTCAGGATGACGCCGGTCACATCCAGTTTTTCATCGAAGGCTTTCGCAACGTTCACCGCGTCCTGACCGGTCATGGCGTCGACCGTCAGGAGAATTTCGGAGGGATGGACCGCTTCCTTGATGCGGAGCAGCTCGTCCATCAGTTCCTCATCGATGTGCAGCCGGCCGGCGGTATCGATGATCAGCACGTCCTTCTGGTAATACCGGGCGTATTCAATGGCTTCCTTTGCGGTCTTCACCGGATCCTGCGTACCCTTTTCGAAGACGGGCACGTTGACCTGGCTGCCGACGACCTGCAGCTGTTTGATTGCGGCAGGACGGTAGATATCGCAGGCGGCGAGCATGGGCTTTTTGCCCTGCTTTGTCAGATAACCGGCGAGCTTGCCGCACATGGTGGTTTTACCGGCGCCCTGCAGGCCGCAAAGCATGATGATCGAAGGGATGGAGGAGGACCAGTTCAGACGGGCATTGGTGCTGCCCATCAGTTCTGTCATTTCCTCATTGACGATTTTGATGACCTGCTGGCTCGGCGTCAGGGAGGAGAGGACATCCTGACCGACACAGCGATCGGTTACCTTTTTAATGAAATCCTTGGCGACGGCATAGTTGACGTCGGCCTCCAGAAGGGCCATGCGCACTTCACGCATGCCTTCCTTCACGGCCTGCTCATTCAGCTTGCCGCGCCCTGTCATCTTTTTCAGCGCGCCCTGCAGCTTTTCGCTCAAGCCCTCAAATGCCATTGCTTTCCTCCTGATCCAGATCCCGCAGCTCCGTCAGCAGCTGCTCGGCCCGGTTATATTCTTTGTTCTTCAGCGCAGAAAGCGCTTCCTCGAGCCCGTCTTCCATCCGGCGGAACCTGGCAGCCACCCCGAGGGCGGATTCCATTTCATTCAGCCGGGAAGCAGCCCGGGAAAGGGTTTCATGGACGGCCTGCCGGGAGATGCCGACTTCCTCGGCGATTTCCCCGAGGGAAAGATCTTCCTCACAGTGAAGCGAAAGGATGCGACGCTGCTTTTCCGTCAGCATCCCGCCGTAAAAGGCGGAGAGGAAAGCAAGGTCAACCTTGCGCTTCAGGTCTTCCCGATCCATCGTGAGCCCTCCAGGTGTCAAGATCTTTGACTTGACACCCGGACATTATACCGCATCTGTGAAGATTGTCAAGGGGGAATCCTTGACAATCAGTTAAATTCAGTGATATTAATGCCTTTTTGCAGTGCAGCTTTAATTTTGCGGGATGCTGATGGAAATATATACCAGATATTGCATGCAAAAGATGAAACGGATCAGAAAACGTGTCAGGATCCGCCAGGGTGGGTAAGGATGAAAAGTTTATTTCAGAAAGCAATGATCTTCACGCTGCTGTGCCTGTTGGTGCTGATGGCTTTTTCCATCACCCCGGCGGCAGCGGAAGAGAAGAACCCGACACCGCCCACACTGGAGGAGATCCGTCGACAGGGCGCTTATATCATTGATCTGGCGCCGCTGGACGCGGATCCAAACGATGACAAAGAAAGCTCCGGATATGTCGCCCCAGCCTGATGCGGGACTGATGGAGTATGGGGGAACCTGCTCTGTGGAAGATCACAGGAACGGAAGAAAAGGCTGCCAGATGATCAGCTGAAAAATATTCCCGGTCCGAAGATGAAGATATCGACCAGGACCAAAGCCACACCCAGGCACAACAGAATCCAGTTCGGTTTTTCAGGAAGCTTATACAGGAAGCGGCTTGTTTTCGGCGGAAGGACTTTCATGGGACCGGTGAACATGAAACCCCAGAAGAACGGAATCCACATACTGTTGAACAGGATACTGGTCCCGATGCTCATCTGGCCGGATTGTACAAAAGGAGACATAAAGGAGCAGATCATGCCGACAACGAATCCGACAATCAGCGGCATCAGGTGCAGCCCGAAGGCGACATGCATCCGTTCCGCGTTATTATCCTTGTCTTCAATGAAGTAGTAGGAAAGGTAGTTCATGAAGAAGAACAGCCCCAGCATGCCCGCGCAGCCGAGAATCGAAAGGATGATTCTTAATGCGGATACCAGGCCGGGATTTCCGGTCAGCTCTGCATACACGTTTCCCCAGTCTCCTGCGCCGAAAAGACCGCCGATCAGGAAATACCCGATTCCCTGAACCGCCTGCATGCCCATCAGCTGGGTCAGAAAGAGGCGGAGCATCGGCCCGAGTTTGGCTTTGACCAGGATTACGGCCAGAATAATCGCAATGATGGCGTTGATAATCGACGCGCTTCCGCCGGCGACCATGATTTTATGAAACGAGGACAGGACGTTCATATCCGGCATTGCAGCATCCACTGCTCCGGCAGAATAACAGAGGATTTTGCATCCATAGCATAAAGATGTGAGCAAGTGGAGCAATTCATGGCCAGGAACCGTGATAAAGAATGCGATCATTGTTGTGGCCAGACAATTGACAAGAGAATAGTCTTTCTTTTTCATACCAGCTTTTTCCCCCTTCCAAGTTTCCCATTTCATCATAATGGAAAAACAGAAGGACATCAAGCATTTCGGATGGATGTTTTGATAGAACAGTTTATTTATATACCACTGTTATTTCATCGTAATCAATAAATGTTCATCAGCGACATCGTTATATACTTCGCATGCTTTACTGCGGACATCATATACATGAACGATGCCGGACAGTTCTTTTCCATGTTCAAACTGTTCGATGATGTCCGGACAATCCGAAAGCTTCTCCGGTGCGAAATGAATCGTTTTCTGATCGTTAAACACAGCTGTATAAAGGATCTCAGCCTCAACCAGATCCTGGAAGATATGGCTTCCGTAAGACAGTTCGGGGTTATAGCCCGCACTGCGTTCTTCCGTTTCACAGATGATCTCAAACGCACTGATATCCGAAAACGCTGTCGGGACGCCCAGTTCGGGGGATGTTGTTCCGACCCGGCCGGGAACAATCAGCATCATATGCTGATGCAGATCCCTGTAATGCCAGTTAATGGCTCCGATCAGCCTGGCTACGGAATTCTTCTCCTTGTACGGCATATTATAGTACCGGACCGGATCAACATAAACAATCAGATCCAGGGCTGACGCTTTGGACATCCCCATGGACGCCCCTTTGCTTTCCAGAAAGATGCTGTCTTCTGCAATGCTTTGCGGAAGGATAGTTCCGGTTTGTCCTTTCTGGATCTGAAGCGGACGGCACTGAAGCAGGTCAATGGAATATTCGCCGCTTTCCGAGATATTGACCGTGAACTCCGTGTCTACCGGATAGTCGTATTCATCCTGAATGCATCGAAGCATTCTGCGCATCTGTTCCATCAGTGTTTTATTTGCGACCAGTCCTTTGCAGGAAATGAATTTCACATCCCGAGGCCTGCCGGATTCCCTGAGACTGTACTCGGCATCCCAGTCATGTTCCAGCAAAAGCTTATCCAGATACTGAGGCAGATTCGGCGCAATCTTTTCAAACGGAAGTTTTTGCAGTGCGCGGTCAGCCATGTTGATCACTTCGGCTTTTCCCTGGGAAAACTTATGTTTGTCAGCAGAAGACGAATAAGAAGTCTTTTCGGGCATATCCAGATTCACAATCCTCGGATATGACCCCTCCGTCCGGTCAACCGCCGAGGTCCCAAGCCCCATGACCAGACGAAGCATACCCGCGGCCGGATCTGTATCTCTCATGATCCGGTAGGGACTGTAAGAATACCCGACGCCCGCCGCGCATGGCATATAGTATGAACCATAGTAGGAACCCGAAACACGCTGGATCAGCAAGGCCATCTGCTCATCCCGTTTGTCCAGCCCACGCCGTTTCCGGTAGTCCAGCGCGGAGAGACTCATGGTACTGGCATAAACAGTCTTGACGGCCTTTTCGAACTCGTCCAGGCGGTCTTTCAGTTCTCCTCTGTTTATACAGAAAACAGATTCATATTTTCCGGCAAAAGCATTGCCGAAACCGTCCTCCAGAATGCTGCTGGACCGGACGATATACGGGTCCTGACCGTAATACTCGATGATGCGGACAAATTGCTCCCGCATGCTGTCGGAGAAGGATCCGCTCATCAGTTTATCCGCGAATTCTTCCGCCAGGGTGAAATATCCGTCATCCGTCCGCTGCCTGACCCGGTAGTCCCATAAGTTATTATCCACGATAAAGGTATAATAGACATCTGACCCGACATAGAATGAATCATGCGGCTCAAGCACATCGCCGATATCCGGCTCCCGGTTGCGGATAATGGCCCGAGCCAGCAACATGCCGCAGGCCTTTCCGCCGATCATCCCGGTACCGATCATATGATCCCGGACAGCAAAATAGTCTTCAGGGGTAAAGTGTTTCCTGACCATTTCCCGCATTTTTTCATCCCGGGTCATCATGATGTTGCACATTCTGCCGCAGTCTTCCGAGATATCCGTGCTGCTTTCATGAAGCAGTTTGGTCCTGTTAAAAAAACGATCCCAGGAGTCGGCGTACTGTTCTTCCGCCGAACGCTGTGCCTGGGCCAGCGTCTGGTAAAAGCGGCTGGACTTCACGCCATCCAGGATCGGACGGAAATGCCCGGTATCCGGCTCAAAGGTATGAGGAAGAAACATCGTATCGGAATTACGATTCCAGACTTTTTCAGGCCGAACATAGATGTTCCTGCTGTCCGCGTAAACATCGATGAACAGCTGAGTTGTATTCAGGATTTTATTGACAGCCTGTACGGAATGCTTTCCCCGGATGATCGGAAAGAAGGCAACTGTGTCCAGAATGAAAAGGAACGGGCAGGTGACCCTGAAAAAGTTGCCCATCATCAGATCTGTTGCCCAGGCAGCCTGCAGATCGGAAAGACAGTCGAAAATGTAAAAGGCATCTTTTCCTTCCTGTTCGATGATATTATGAATGTCTACGGTAAAGGTTTCGAACCGGTGAGACAAGGGCAGCTGAACTGTTTTGACCTCAGGATGCCCTGTGATCAGCGGCTCATGCCCCGCAAAGCGGAAATAAATGATATTACGCCGGTCACGGATTGCCTGCTCCACATAGGGTTCCATAAACAGCCTGAACTGGGACAGATCTGACACACGCCAGACGACGTTATCCCCCAGACGGATATTGTCAAAGGCGGAATCCATTTCCGGAATGCCTGAAAGAATACGATCGAACGCTGCCATGATGTTCCCTCCATTACACCAATGACCGGCTTCATCACAATCACCTGGTTCAAAAAAACAGGCAATGGTATCACTGACACCATTGCCTGTATGAGAGTATTATATTCAGCTGATTCATGTAAGTCAACCAACCGTTCTTCTGAACGAGCGAATCAGATGAAACAGCCCTGATGTTCGTCAGGCAGTTACTTATTCCGAAACGTCCTGACCGGTAAGGTTTTTCCAGAGCTTGCGGATGGTTTCCTGGTTGGCTACGCCGTAATTCGGGTCATTCTGTTTCGCTTCTTCCATGGTGCGGAGAAAGTGGACGCAAAGGTGCCCGTTGAAATCATTGTCCTTGATGGTTCCGTTGTCATGGGGCATATCATGGGTGGAACCGACGCTCCAGCGGCCGTCCGGCAGCTGCACATAGACGCCCTTCTGGTTCCAGGTGTTTACTCCGCCGAACGCCTGAACCATGGTCCGGGTATCCTGGGCGGTCAGCGGTTCCGCATCACAGTGCCTGCCGCGGGCGAGGACCCGTACCGTCCAGGAAAGACCGGAAGACGGATCATAGATCAGGAGACGCTGACCGTTGCTGATGGACGGCTTGACAACGTCGTACCAGCTGAGCAGCTGCACCGAGCCCGAGCCCGGACCGGAAATCTTCGGGTTGATCGAACCGGTTTCGGATTCGGTTTTTTCAGGTTCCGAAGCCGGAGCCGGATCGGCAGCTTTTTGGGAGGATGCTTTGGCCCCGGCCTGATATGCTTTTTCCAGTGCAGCCAGCGTCTTTTTGCCTGCGGCGCCGTCCGCTTTCAGGTTGTTTGCTTTCTGGAAAGCGATCACTGCTGCCTTGGTTTTCTTTCCGTAACTGCCGTCAGCGCTGCCGCTGAGATAGTTGAGGGCGATGAGCACGGTTTGCAGCGTGCGGACGCGGGTGTTTTTGTTTCCGCTCTTCAAGGTCGCATAATTGCCGCCGAAGAGGGAACCATCTGATACGGCACTATTATTTGGAACATTATTGTTCGAAGCATTTTCATTGTTATTCTGCGCGGAAGAGCCGCTGTTCTGTGTGGAGGAGCTGTTTCCGGAGGATCCGGAGGAAGATGACTTTCCGGAAGCTTTGCTGAAAATCAGTTCTTTTGTCTTGACCCCGGCAAGCCCATCTGCGCTCAGCTTATTCTTCCGCTGGAATTTCCGTACGGCGTTTTCCGTTTTATTGCCGTAGATCCCGTCGGCCGTCCCTTTCAGATAGCCCAAGGTGATCAGGGCTTCCTGAAGCTTTTGCACTTCCTCGCCCTGCATCCCGTGGCTGAGCGTCGTCGACTCATAGGCCAGGGAAGACGCAAGCGGCGCCAGACAGACCAGCAGGGCTGCAAGCAGCGCGATAATCTTCTGTTTCAACTTCGGACCTCCTTCCGGAAAAGGATTCTGAATGGATCATTTGAAATAATCATCTTCAAACATCAGAACGACATACATGTTACATTCATTCCCGCAAATCATATCAAATTTAATCAAAAATGTAAAGGAAACGTTAAGAAATCATTACATGCGAGGCGCTTGATTTTTTGATGATTCCTCTTTTTTTGTTCTGTAAAATATGATATATTGAATAGAGTTATCTGTCTACCGATTTTATTCGCGGCGAGCGAGATCCGGAAGGAGACAAAAAACGATGAGTATGAGAAAAATCGGCGTCCTTACCAGCGGCGGAGACAGCCCCGGCATGAATGCGGCCGTGATGTCCGTTGCGCGCAGCGCGGCGTTGTACGGCATTCCTCTGATCGGCGTGAAGCGCGGCTACAACGGCCTGCTTCGCAAAAGCAGCAACCTCAAGGACGACCTTCAGGAATTGACGATGGAACTGGTCCTTGATATCGCGGACGAGCCGGGCACCTATCTTCGCACGGCCCGCTGCCTGGAGTTCAAGGAGAAAAAAGTCCAGGAGAAGGCCATCAAGACCCTCAAAAATATGCAGATTGACGGTCTGGTGGTCATCGGCGGGGACGGAAGCTTTCGGGGCGCGCAGGCGCTGTGCAATCTGGGCTTCCCGTGCATCGGCATTCCCGGAACGATCGACAACGACCTGCCTTATTCAGAAATCTCCCTTGGCTACGACACGGCGGTGAACGTCTGCGTCGAGGCAATCCGGAAGATCCGCGCCTGCTCCCGCAGTCATGACCGACCCGCGGTGGTTGAGGTTATGGGCCGCCATTGCGGCGACATTGCGCTGAATGCGGCAGTTTCCACCGGCAGCGAAATCGTGGTCTGCCCCGAAGTGCCGTGGACCGTGGAAGGCGTTGCCCTGCAGCTGCGCAAACAGCTGGACCGGGGGAACACCCGCGCCACGATCGTGGTGGCCGAAGGATGCTGGGAATCTATGGCTCCCTTTGACCTGTACGGCTTCCTGACCTCCCACGGCAAGCCGTGCTATCCGGAAGAACCGATGAGCGCCGTGCGATTTGCCTCTGTCATGAAGCGGATGTGCAACAACGTGGAAGCCCGGGCCAACGTGATCGGCTATGTGCAGCGCGGCGCGGAACCCACCGCCCGCGACAGCGCGTTCGCTTTTGAAGCCGGAAATCTGGCCGTGAGGCTGCTGCGCGACGGCATCAGCAACCAGGTGATCGGTATGCAGAAGGGACAGGTCATGTACATGCCCATCGAAAAGGCACTGAAGGTTCAGAAGAATTTCAACCGGAATCTGTATGATCTGGTAAAC
>Ga0265301_10004220_pt1 | contig 14647 bp, 10 predicted proteins | sample AusTroGonzalo_MG_2_FD_193488 | JGI IMG/M metagenome (GOLD analysis project Ga0265301, IMG submission 193488) | Bovine rumen microbial communities from tropical cattle in Woodstock, Queensland, Australia - Gonzalo_04 | ecosystem: Host-associated > Mammals > Digestive system > Stomach > Rumen ...
GCCCCAAGGGTTACAAGATTTTGGGTGATGTCGATTACGACGAGGTCTACAAGGTGGCTTCGAAGATTACCCCTGTCCCGGGTGGCGTAGGTCCTATGACCATTGTGTCGCTGCTGCAGAACACCTTGAAAGCCGCCAAGGGCGAGATTTATCCTAAGAAATAAGCTCGCGCTTATTTCACCACTTCTTTTATGGCTTGCAGCACCAGCTCCTCCATTATATAGTAGGTGTCTGGGTCTGGGTGGCAACCATCTTTGCTTAGCGAAGCCTGAAAGGCATTATGCTCGTCGGTCAGAGCGGTATGATAGTCTACATATACGAAGCCCTTGGATTCGGCGTAGGACCTCAGACATTTATTGATGTCGACGATGGTCTGTGCGGCGTTCTCGATTTCGGGTCTCCATACGAAGGAAGCACAGGGTGGGATGGAACTGATGATAGGCACGATGCCGTTGGCCTCAGCCAGCATACACATAGAGATGACGTTGTTGACCACCTGTTGTGGCTCCACCCAAAAGTCGTTGTGTGCCACATCGTTGGTGCCAGCCATGATGACAACAGCCTTGGGATGCAGGTCGATGACATCGGTTTTGAAACGCACCACCATATGGGCTGAGGTTTGACCTCCAATGCCCCTTCCAAGGTAGTTGTGGGTGGCGAAGAACTCGGGATGGAAAAAAGCCCAGTTCTCGGTGATGGAGTTGCCCATGAACACCACCTCGGGAAATTCTTTGTTAGCGATAATCCGTTCGTTGTCAGCTTTGTAGTCGTTAAAGCGGAACCAGTCCTGTGAATAACCTGAAATCGTCATAATGAGTATTAGAATGATAAACGCAGTTTTTTTCATGGTTTGAAAATTTGCGCAAAGATAGTATTTTTATTTTTTGACAACCAACGCTTTATAATTAGGTGTAGAAAAAAATGTTCCTATTCGCTTGTCAATCCAAGAAAAGTCCGTACTTTTGCATCGGGTAAGTCTTATACGACCAGCTCCCTCTGAAATCCCCCAGGACAGGAATGTAGCAAGGGTAGGAGGTCGTAGCGGTGCGATATGAGTAGCTTACCCTTCTTTTTTATCATAAGTTCAGTTTTGTTTAATCCTTGATAAAATGAAAAAATTGATGATTTGTATTGGAATGGCGGCTGCTTTGGTGGGCTGTGCACCGAAACAGGAGGAACCCGTCACGCAGGACCAGCCTAAAGAGGAATTCAAGTATCTGGTGGACGAGTTCGCCGACTTGAGAATCATGCGCTACCAGATTCCCGACTGGAACCAACTGTCCATGCAGCAGAAGAGCTACATCTATTATTTAGGTGAAGCTGCGAAGTGTGGCCGCGACATCCTCTTCGACCAGAACTTCAAGTACAACCTGAAGATTCGTAAGACCCTTGAGGCCGTGCTGAATTCCTACCAAGGAGACCGGGAAAACGAAGAATTTCAGAATTTCGTGGTCTATGCCAAGCGCGTCTTCTTCAGCAACGGCATCCATCACCACTATGCTGAGGACAAGTTCTTCCCCGAAATCAGCGAGACCTATTTTGCCGAATTGGTGAAGGGCAGCGATGCTAACTTGCTTCCTTTGAATGAAGGGGAGACGGTAGATGACTTTATCGCCTTCCTGACCCCTGTGGTCTTCGACAAGGAACTGTATAAGATGCGCCGTAGCAGCGAGGAGGATATCATTGCCCATTCGGCGGTGAACTTCTACGAAGGCGACATCAACAAGGCCGAGGTGGAAGACTATTATAATAAGGTGCGCGAGCCCAACGATGCCACTCCGATTAGCTACGGACTGAACTCAAAATTAGTGAAGAAAGACGGCAAGATCTATGAAGATGTTTACAAGGCCGACGGACTGTATGGCGAGGCTATCACGGCTATCATCGGTTGGCTGAAAAAAGCCAACGAGGTGGCGGAGAATGAATCGCAGCGAGCCTATACACAGAAACTGATCGACTATTACACCACCGGTGACCTGAAGACTTGGGACGAGTACAATATCGCTTGGGTGCAGGACTCTGTCTCTCACATCGATTATGTGAACGGTTTCATCGAGGACTATAACGACCCGATGGGCATGAAGGCCACTTGGGAAGCCATCGTTGACTATAAGGACCTGGAGGCTACCGTGCGTTCCAACACGATTAGTGAAAATGCCCAATGGTTTGAGGACAACTCACCCGTCGACCCGCGCTTTAAGAAAGAGGAATGCAAGGGCGTTTCGGCGAAGAGCATCATCGTCACCACTCTGGGCGGCGACTGCTTCCCTTCACCTCCGATTGGCATCAACCTGCCTAACGCTGACTGGATTCGCAAGGACTATGGCTCGAAGTCGGTGACCATCACCAACCTGATGGAGGCCTACGACAAGGCTGCTGACGAGTGCCCCAGAAGTGCTTTGAAAGAGTTCGCCTACTCGCAGGAAGAAGTTGACTTGTGCAAGAAGTACGGTTCGGATGCTGATGTTGTGCATACCAACCTGCACGAATGCCTAGGTCACGGCTCGGGCAAGCTATTGCCTGGTACGCAGCCCGGTGCTTTGAAAGAGTTCAGCTCGACGCTGGAGGAAGCCCGTGCCGACCTCTTCGGCCTGTATTATCTCGCCGACCCGAAGATGGTGGAGTTGGGTGTGATGCCTGACGCAGAGGCTTATAAGGCTGAGTATTGCTCCTATATCCGTAACGGCATGATGTCGCAGCTGGCCCGTGTGGAGTTGGGTAAGGACGTTACTGAGTCGCACATGCAGAACCGCAAGCTCATCTCCGAATGGTGCTACGAAAAGGGTAAGGATGCCAACGTTATCGAGAAGAAGGTGGAGAATGGCAAGACCTACTTCATCGTGAACGACTTTGAGGCTTTGCGTGGCCTCTTCGGCGAACTGCTGGCTGAGATTCAACGCATCAAGAGCGAAGGCGACTATGCCGCAGGCAAGGCCATCGTGGAGAAATATGCCGTGAAGGTCGACCAAGATTTGCATAAGGAGGTGAAGGAACGTTACAACGCCTTGGGTCTGAAACCCTACGGCGGATTTATCAATCCTGAAATCGTTCCCGTTATGGAAAACGGTCAGGTGGTGGATTACCGTGTGGACTATCCTTCCGACTTCTTGCAGCAGCATCTGAAATATGGTAAAGAATACAGTTTCCTGCCTGCCAACAACAATTAAACAGTTCAACCCTCAACAATCAACCATGAAGAAAGTCCATTTTATCGCCATAGGTGGCAGCGCGATGCACAACCTTGCCATAGCCTTGCACCGCAAGGGCTATGAGGTCACGGGTTCGGATGACGAGATCTTTGAGCCTTCGAAGAGCCGCCTCGTCAAGGAGGGCATCCTGCCTCCGCAATGGGGATGGTATCCTGAGAAACTCGACAATTCGTATGATGCCGTCATCCTCGGTATGCATGCCCGCATCGACAACCCCGAGTTGGTGCGTGCCCAGGAGCTGGGACTGAAGGTATATTCCTATCCCGAATACCTCTACGAGCAAAGCAAGGACAAAACCCGCATCGTCATCGGTGGCAGTCACGGAAAGACGACAATCACCTCGATGATTCTCCACGTGCTTCAGAAGGTCGGCATCGAGACGGACTTCATGGTGGGTGCCCAGCTTGCGGGCTTCGACGTGATGGTGCGCCTCAGCGAGACGGCAAAATATATGGTCATGGAAGGGGATGAGTACCTCACTTCGCCCATCGACCGTGTGCCGAAGTTCCATCACTATCATCCGCATATCGCGGTGATTAGCGGCATCGGTTGGGATCATGTCAATGTGTTCCCTACCTTCGACAACTACTTGGAGCAGTTCCGCATCTTCGTCCGTACCATCGAGCCGGGCGGCTGCCTGATTTACGACCAGACTGATGTGGAAGCCGAGAAGATCGCACAGGGTGCCACGTGCCAGACCTTTGGCTACGAAGTGCATCCTTTCGAGAGCGACGGGCTGAAGACCACCTTGCTTTTGCCTGACGGTAGCAGGAGGGAAGTGGGCGTATTCGGGAGCCACAATATGAAGAACATCAATGCAGCGCGTTTGGTCTGCAAGCAGTTGGGAGTTACCGATGCGCAGTTCTATGAAGCTATCGCTTCTTTCAAAGGAGCGGCGCGACGCTTGGAATTGCTGTTCGACAATGGCGACAATTTCATCTTCCGCGATTTCGCCCATGCACCTTCAAAGGTGAATGCCAGCGTGAAGGCCCTGCGTGAGCAGTTCTCCGAGAAGCATCTGATTGCAGTCTTTGAACTGCACACTTACAGCAGCCTGAGTGAGGTCTTCATCGACCATTACCGCGATGCCTTGAAACTGGCCGATACCGCGATTGTCTTCTACGACCCGCATGCCGTTGCCATCAAGAAGCTGGAGTTGATGCCTGATGAGCGCATCGTCCAAGGCTTCGGACGTGAGGACTTAAAAGTGGTTCACAACAAAGGCGAGTTGATGGCCTTGCTGGAACAGGGTCAACGGAAGAATGTCATAGGTGCCTTCATGAGTAGTGGCGACTTCAACGGCCTGACCACCGAGGATTTGAAGAAATTATATGAATAAGAAAAAGCCCGTCATTTTGGCGGGCTTTTTTCGTGTCAAGCAAATACCTTATTTCTTTGCTTTCTTGGCAGGGGCCTTCTTAGCTGCTGTTTTCTTGGCGGGAGCTTTCTTTTCAGCTGTTGCTTTCTTGGCAGGCGCTTTCTTGGCCTTGGGGGCTTCAGTCGCCGGCACGTTCTTCAGGATGTCGCACATGAAGTCCCAGAACATCTGAACAGTCTTGATTTCGCAGCGCTCGTCGGGCGAGTGTACACCACGCAGGGTGGGACCGAAGCTAATCATGTCCATGCCCGGAATCTTGTCGCCGATGAGGCCGCATTCCAGTCCAGCGTGGATGGCACGTACTACCGGGTCTTTCTTGAAGCGTTTCTTGTAGCAGTTCACGGCGATGTCCAAGATGGGGCTGTTGGGGTTGGGTGCCCAGCCCGGATAGCCGTCGGTGTGCTCCACATCGGCGTTGGCGAGGCTCCATACGGCTTCCACCATGTCGGCGATGTCCTGTTTCGACGACTCGATGGAGCTGCGCTGCGAGGTCTGGATGAAGAAATAGCCTTCCTTCTTTTTGCAGGAGGCGAGGTTGGTGGAGGTCTCCACGAAGTTCGGGATGGTCTGCGACATGGCGATGATGCCGTGCGGGCAGGCATAGAGACCATTCAGTAGGTCATATTGTGTCATCTCGTCGATGACGACATCGGGTTGCACCTCAGCCACTTCTGCTGTGACTTTCAGCGTGGGCTCTGTCACCTGGTACTCTTGCTTGAAGTGCTTCTCCATATCCTTCACATAGTGTAGGAAGTCGTCTATGCTGTCGTTCGGCACAAAGGCTACTGCCGTTGCTTCACGGGCGATGGCGTTGCGCAGGTTACCGCCTTGGAAGTCGTAGAGGGCGAGGTCAAACCAGTTAGTGCCTTGCCACAGGATACGGGTCAACAGCTTGTTGGCGTTGGCCAGGTTCTTGTTGATGTCGTCGCCGCTGTGGCCACCCTTCAGGCCGCTGACGGTGATGCGGTAGGCAGTGCTGTCCTCGGGAGCGGGTTCCAGCTCATACCACACCTTAATAATAGTGTCCATACCGCCGGCACAGCCGATGAAGATTTCGCCTTCGTCCTCGCTGTCGAGGTTAAGGAGGATACGTCCTGTGAAGTCTTTCGGGTCGAGTTTCTCAGCTCCGGTGAGGCCAGTCTCTTCGTCAACGGTGAAGATGCACTCCAGCGGACCGTGTTCCACCTTCGGGTCGGCGATGACAGCCAAAGCCGCTGCCACACCGATGCCGTCGTCAGCACCGAGAGTGGTGCCGTTAGCGTGCAGCCACTCGCCTTTGATGACTGGCTCGATGGGGTCTTTCTCAAAGTCGTGCTTCTTGTCGCTGTTCTTCTCGCAAACCATATCCATGTGGGCTTGCAGGATGACGGTCTGGCGGTCTTCCATACCTTTGGTGGCAGGCACGCTCATGATGATGTTGCCGCACTCTTCCTTGACGTAGCTGACTTTATGGTCTTTGGCCCATTTCTCAAGGTAAGCCACCATTTTGGCTTCTTTCTTTGACGGACGCGGCACACCGAGGATGCCGTTGAACTCTTTCCAAATGCCTTCCGGCTTGAGTTTTAGAATTTCGTTACTCATAGATGTTTAATTGTTTATTGTTTAATTGTTTATTGTTGAAATGTTTATTTGTTGTTTATCTTGTTGTCTCTTTGTGTTACTGCGAGGAGGAACGACGAAGTAATCTATAGTTTCATCAATCTAATCACTTCCGTTGGGTTTTCAGATTTAAACACCGCGTTTCCCGCTACCAGCACATTTGCGCCAGCCTCAAACAAAGCCTTTGCGTTCTGTGTGTTCACTCCGCCATCCACTTCGATGAGGGTCTGGGCGTGTTGTTCATCTATCATCAAACGCAATTTGCGTATCTTTTCGTATGTGCGCTCAATGAATTGTTGTCCCCCGAAACCCGGGTTGACCGACATGAGGAGCACCAGGTCCAAATCACCGAGGATGTCTTCCAAGACACAAACAGGTGTGTGCGGGTTGAGCACCACGCCAGCCTTCACTCCTAATGCCTTAATCTGCTGCACGGCACGATGGATATGGTTGCAGGCTTCATAGTGGAAGGTGATGATGTCGGCACCAGCTTTGGCAAAGGCTTCGAAATACTTTTCAGGCTCCACAATCATCAGGTGGACGTCCAAGGGCTTTTGGGCTTTCTTCTTGATAGCCTGAACGACAGGGATGCCAAACGATATGTTAGGCACAAAGCGTCCATCCATCACGTCGCAGTGGAACCAGTCGGCCTCGCTTCGGTTGACCATCTCAATGTCGGCTCCTAAGTTGAGGAAGTCGGCTGACAATAGGGAAGGGGCGATGAGCTTTTGCATAGGGTCGTAATTATTATGCCGCAAATATATTCAATATCCAATTATGTTGGATGAGATTTTTTGGAAAAAATTTTGGGCCAATGTGGGAATGGGAAAAACGACCCCGTTTTGGGGTTATAGGACAGTAGGACTTAGGTTAGCGTTAGGTTAGCGTTGTGTTAGCGTATTAAATTTTGAATTTCGAGCATTCTTGGTGGCTGTTTTTTTGATTGGAGGAAAGTAGGAGTTAGGTAGGAGTTAGGTAGGAGTTACATAGGAGTTGGGAATTCTATGTTTTGGATTGTAGAGGTCGTTTTTGACTAATGACCAAATGACTAAATGACTGCCAAAAAAAGTTGAAAAAAACTTCCTGAAAAATTCGTAGAGCGCAATTTTCCCATCGTATTTTTGCCGCGTCAATTGTGACACAGAACCAAAGTTTAACTCACAAAACCAATCAACCATGTACCAAAACGAGAAAACACAAAGAGAATTGGACGGCGAGCAACTGTCCGCTGCAAACTGCAAACTGTCAACTGAGAACCTGCCTCAAGGCGTGAAAGACTCCATTGAGGCTGTCGGCCCGCAATTGGCGATGCCCGTTGTGACCGCCATCTGCCCTTGTATCGGGGCGTTAGCCACAGGCGTTCGGCTCGACGTGCACGGACAGAAGACAGGTCTGAACCTTATTGCCTATATTGCCGGCGACTATGCCAGCGGTAAAGGCCAGATCGACTCCGTTGTGGATGCTTGGATGAGCGAGTTGGCGGCGCAGGACAAGGTCTATCTGGAACAGGAAGACGAGTGGAAACGCATGAAACGGGCCTTCAAAAACAGTCCGGGGCTGCCCGACGAACCCAAACTGCCAGTACGCTTCCTCACCTTAAATAATACGGTGGTTAACCTGGCTGAGCGGCTGGCCAACACTCAGGGGAAGCACGCCTTCTCGTTCACGTCCGAGGCCGATCTGTTGGCGCAGAAGTGGAAGTCGTCGATGAGCGACTTCTCCGTTATGTTGCGCCAGAGCTACGACGGCAGCAAGTTTGAGCGCGAGGCTCGCAGTGCCGATGCCGTTAATGTACACATCCCTCATCTGTTGTGGAATGTGACGATGTGCGGTACCCCTGATGCTCTATATCGTGTGGTTAGCAATTACACTAACGGTTTCCAGAGCCGCATCGCCGTAGCCCGCACGCCCGACAACACTTTCGCTCCTTTGAAGGATTGCCTTTGTGTGCTGACTCCACTTCAAGAAGAGCGCATTCGGCAGGTCGCCCATCTGCTGCCCTTGATGCAGGGTGAGGTGGTGCTGCCCAGATTAGAGGAGAAAGGCTGCCAGTGGCTGGAGAGAGTCCGTATTGAGACGATGAAGAACGACGACCGGACAATGGCCCGTCAAAGGATGCGCGCCTGTGTGACCGCCCAGCGTATGACCTGTTGCCTGATGCTCTGCAAAGTGTGTGAGGGATTGATCCAAACGTATGGTTTGGATGGAGCCGAGACCCAGTTAAAGCAGCAATCCGACCTCTGGAAGGAATTGTTGATAGAGACCCAGACGCTGCAGATGCTGGAGACCTTCGACACGATAGCCGACTCGCTGATGGAGAACGCCCTCTATTACTTCCGTGAGCGTATCGAGAACGCCTTCAACAGTCGTGAATATACAGGCTGTTCTTACGGAATGCGAGTGAAGACAGGCAAGAACGACTCCATCTTCGGACGTTTGGATGTGCAGTTCACTTACGACCAGGCTATGCAGCATAGCATTGCTGTGAAGGGAGTCCGAGTGACCAACAACGGCGTGCAGCAGATGCTGAAGAACTGGCGCAAGCAAGGACTCATTGAGCAGATAGAGGAATCCAAGTACAGAAAGCGCGCAGCGGTTGCAGTCATTTAGTCATTAGTCATTAGTCATTTACAACCAGCGTACCAAATATAGGTACAACAATAACAACAGCGGCTACAACTTCAGTTCAGGTTGTAGCCGCTGTTGGGGTATTATGTAGGTTTAACTAGAAATGGTTGGTTATAGGGTTGCCTTTTTTCTTTTCTTTGGAAATATTTTGTGGGAAACTCGTTTCATGCACAAATTATTGCTATTTTTGCCCTGTCGTTAAGCTGTAAGGCGAGGCGACAAATATATTGAAGAAAGGCGTTGTACTAACGCTTTATCTGCGGCACATAAGAATCTCGCAAATTCATTCCCGTCGTTTGATGAAGCAATAGCCAGCGCCCATTAAGTCAGATTATACTTTTTAAATGTATATTCTTACAGCGTGGGCTTCGGCATTGCTTATTCTCGACGGGAGGGCAATGCGAGAGCCTTTATGTGCGGGATGAGCAATAGTTTAGACTCCCGCGCTTTTTCTTTATGTTTTAGGGTAATAGACGATTATCATGCGGCATTGGGAGCCTGCCGCAAACATAAAGGTCAAACGATGAAGAAATTCAAGATGAAACCTAAAGTACTGATTGTTGTTTGGCCGTCATGGCCATGTTACCCATCGGCACATTTGCACAGGAAGGCCTGTTCCAGCGCGGCGTTGGCGATGGAAACGGCAGCACCAATGGCCTGATGAACAGAAGCGAAAGCACTGTCGGAGGTAACCTTTCAGGTCAAGGCTTTGGAGCCACTGGAACAGAAATCACAGGTCAAACCTTCGGCGCACCCTTGGGCAGCGGGCTGTTTGTCATGCTTGCAGCAGGTGCGGGTTATGTAACAATCAAATTAAGGAAAAACCAAAACAGAAAGGAAAAATGAACATGAAAAGATTTGGAACTATTTTGACGACATTGCTGGTCTTGGTCGCCCTGACGCAATGCAAGAAAGAGGAACAGCCTACACCTGCAAACGGCAGTGAGGCCGTGACCATCACCCTCGACCTCAAAAGCAACGGAGGCTCAAGGTTGGATGTGAACACAACGACGGGCGAGGTCACCTACCAAAATGGGGATGTGATTTATGTGGCCAGCGGTGGCCATTATATCGGCACGTTGACCTACAACGGCACCAATTTCACTGGCGGCATCACCGACCCCATCGTGGGCGAGCCGCTTCACTTCTATTTCTTGGGTAATGTCGCTCCCGCCGAAACCCTCGCGGCAGGCACTACAACGACCTGCTCGGTGGTCATCACTGACCAGACCGAGCATTTGCCTGTGATAGAATATGCCCCGTCCAACGAAAACTACGATTCAGGCGAAACGACCTACACGGCTATGTTGTTGAACAAATGCGCTTTGGTGAAGTTCAACGTGACCACGGCATCAGAGGCGGCCACTTGCATCACGGGAATGAAGAACAAAGTGACTGTGGATTTTGCAGAGAACACTTTGACACATAGCCAAGAAGGGAACGGCATTATCACCTTGCCCGCAGGCAGTGGCGAGAAATGGGCCATCCTTTTGCCGCAAGAAGCAGTTGAGGCAGGCGAAGAGGGCACTGCCTATTCCGAGAATGGAGCGTTTACGGGTACTCGCGGTGCAGTGCCTGCCATTAGAAATAACGGTTATCTGACTATGGGAATAGACATAATGGTTTCTACACCTAATGTGGCTCATGAATATGTCGACCTCGGCCTGCCGAGCGGCCTACTATGGGCCACCTGCAATGTGGGTGCAAACACCCCCGAAGAATACGGCGACTACTTCGCATGGGGCGAGACCCAGCCGAAGGACACCTACAACTGGAGCACCTACCAATACTGCATGGGCAGCAACAACACGCTAACCAAGTACTGCAACATCTCTAGCTGCGGCTACAACGGCTTCACCGACAACCTGACCACCCTCTTGCTCGAGGACGATGCTGCCACGGCCAACTGGGGCTATGAATGGCGCATGCCCACCCAGGCAGAATGGCAGGAGCTTTACCAAAACACGACCCATACATGGACAACCCAGAACGGCGTGAACGGACGCCTTTTCACTGCTACGAACGGCAACAGCCTCTTCTTGCCCGCCGCTGGCTACCGCACCAATAGCAGTCTCGGCGATGCCGGCAGCTACGGCCATTACTGGTCGAGTTCGCTCCACACGGTCTTCCCGTACGGCGCGTGGAGCTTTTGCTTCGATTCGGACAGTTACTACATGGGCAACTACGCCCGCTGCTGTGGGCAATCTGTGCGTCCTGTCCGCTCCGTACGTCAGAATTAAGTATTATTATGGATAGGGTAAATAATAATATGAGTCAGAATGGAATTATAAACACTGAAATGGAATGAAATTATTAGACTATGAAAACCATTCAAAAAACTGATGAGATTTTCCACTATTTTTCTGTGGAGGAAGCAAGAAGGACAAAAGACTATAACGACTTTGCCTATTTCCGTTGGGATGGCACGGATTGGTTTGCTTTTTATATGTATGCGGATAATTATTACAATGCTGCATTTCAACTTCTTGAAGATGCAAGGAACAACAGATATTCAGATAGCTATCAGCCTTGTCAAAACATTGATTCGATAATCTATCCCATTTGTTTCCTGTATCGGCATTTTGTTGAGCTTACCTTGAAATGGCTTCACCTTAAATATGCAACATTAGATGATGAGGGCAGAATAGAATACTTGAACCATGCTGGCCATAAATTAGATCAATGTTGGAAAGATTTGAAGCCGTTCTTGCAAAAGAAAATATCAAAAGTAGATTGTGATTGTGATATAGATGCAATCGAACATTATGTAAATGAATGGCATCAATTTGATGAAGAGTCATTTAAGATGAGATATCCATGCTCCAAAAACAAAGAATCGGTTTCAGTTGAAGGTTTGAAACTGGACGTCGTCACCCTTAAAGAAAGAATGGAATCATTCCGTGATTCAATAAATCATGTGGATGGTTGTATTGAGAACACTATGTATGATTTCGGATCGCGTGATGAAAAAAGCAAGTTCTGGAAAATGTACGCGGCTATAAAGGAAAAAATAGAAGGCTTTATTTCAAACTTGAAACAAGCAGATGAGAGAAAAAAGATACCACATCCGAGAATTCCTATATTGTCATCCAATGAAGCCGTAAAATGCGTTGATTCTTTTTTTCAAGGATTGTCTTCGGATGAAAAAATTGTGGTTGAAATCATCTATCTTGTGTCATCTTCATCCTGCAATTGGCCAAAAAACAAAACCCAGGCACAACAAGCGTTTCTTTCAGCGTGTGTGAGTCAGATGCGAAGAGAACACTTTGAATTTGGCGAGCCGGTTGATGATAGCAACATCTCGTTCAACAACAAGAATAAAAGAGTATTGCTTCCATCTTTAATGAAAGCTTTGTCTTTGTTGGAGAAGGAGTAGAAATAAGGACGGCTGAAATCAGCCGTCCTTATCATTCATTCAAAGGAACAAATTATGTTCCACGCCACAATGTACACCAAGCCGATCCACCAATAACCAATCGTGGCCGCTATCATAACGCAAACTGTTGAAAGAATGAAATTTACACACGCTTTCGCCTTCTCTTGCTATGAACGATTGTCGTCACAGAGGATGAAAAGCAGCTTGAGGAAGTTGATGAATACCCGAGTCGTTGATGGCAGGCCGAGGCGTTCAATGCTTGAACTGATGATGAGATAGTCGGTAATTGACGTAATGATTTTTGCTCCAAAGGAGGCTGTCTAGAAATTAGTTTTCATAAAAAAATAATTATTAAATTTAAAACGATGCAAAAATACAAAATTTTCTTCAAATAATCAATGTTTTTTTGTTTGTTTCTGACTAATATCCTCCGTTAGTGCGGATTTGCACTCCGACCTTAGCCAAGCATTAGGATTTGCAATCCTTCAAAGATAAATCTGACGGATGCGGTATTTTCGGGAAAACGTGACTATGTCAGTGTTTCGGAATGAATCCCATTTATAGTGCTAAAATTTCAAAAAATCTCCCTATAACAGTGCTTTTTTTATCAAAAATCTCCCTATATGAGGGATTTTTGTTATTTTTGCCGCAAAATATGGAGGAAATATGATTGACAACGCTTTGATTGCCTATATGGAGGAGATGCTGCGCCGAACGCCGATGGACTTCGTGCGTTATATGGCCGACCGCATTGATTGGAACAGCCGCTTGGTTGGTATCGTCGGGCCGCGCGGCGTGGGCAAATCGACCATGCTGCTGCAACGCCTCAAGGCGCATCGTGAGAATGGATTTTGGCTTTATGTTTCGGCTGACCATACTTTTTTCGCCAACCATAGTCTTGTGGATTTGGCGGATGATTTCGCGAAAGAGGGCGGCACACATCTCTACATTGATGAGGCGCATAAGTACCGCAATTGGTCGCGTGAATTGAAACAGATTTATGATGTGCATCCAGATTTGCATGTTGTGTTCACAGGCTCTTCAGTGCTCGACATCACAAAGGGCGAGGCCGATTTGAGCCGTCGCGCCTTGATGTATTCCATGCAGGGATTGTCGTTTCGCGAGTATCTTGAACTGTTCCATGATGTGAAGACGGAAACATATTCCTTAGAAGAAATACTTTCGCATAAGGTTGAATTGCCTATTCCGCATCCTTTGCCTTTGTTCCGTGAGTATCTGGCTTTCGGCTATTATCCCTTCGCCAAGGAAAGCGGATTTGCCATCAGGATGGAGCAGATTATTTCGCAGACGATTGACTCTGATATTCCGCAATATGCTGATATGTTGGCATCTACGGCGCGAAAACTGAAACAAATGCTTGCGGTGATTGCGGAATTGGCACCTTACAAACCCAATGCCGATAGCCTCGCCACCGAGTTGCATATCAGCAAGAACAATGTGCCCGATTATTTGGTTTATCTCGAAAAGGCGGGAATGATTGGCTTGCTGCGCGACGATACTGGTGGTTTGCGTGGCTTGGGAAAAGTGGAAAAGGTGTATGTCGATAATCCGAGTTTGATGACGGTTTTGGCCAATGGAAGGCCCGAAATAGGCCACTTGCGTGAGACATTTTTCTACAATCAGATGCGGGTGATGCACAAAGTGCTTGCATCAAGGGAATCGGACTTCGTTGTCGATGATTATACTTTTGAGGTTGGTGGGCGCAATAAAGGGAAGAAGCAAATCCAGGACATTCCGAATGGTGTTGTCGTAAAGGATGACATTGAATTTGGTCACGGAATAACCATTCCACTTTGGTATTTCGGCTTGACTTACTGACAAAAAGGCATCAAAAAAGCCCCTCAATTTCTTGAGAGGCTTTTTTCAAGTTCTTTAACCGAGATAACTCTTCAGGATTTTGCTGCGGCTGGTGTGTTTCAACCGGCGTATGGCCTTTTCCTTGATTTGGCGCACGCGCTCGCGCGTCAAGTCGAATTTCTCACCAATCTCTTCCAGCGTCATCGGGTGGCTGCCGTTCAGTCCGAAATACAGGCGGACGACATCCTGCTCCCTTTGCGTCAGGGTGGAGATGGCTCGGTCAATTTCTTTGCGCAACGACTCATACAGAAGCTCGGTCTCAGGCGTCGGGGCCTCCTCGCTCTTCAGCACGTCGTACATGGTGTTGTCTTCATCCTGCACGAGCGGTGCGTCCATCGAGATGTGGCGACCGGCGTTCTTCATTGACTCTTTCACTTCCTGTTCGGTGATTTCCAGCACCTCGGCAATCTCCTCTGCATTGGGTTCACGCTCAAACTCTTGCTCTAACTTAGCATAAGTCTTGTTGATTTTGTTGATGGAACCGATTTTGTTCAGGGGGAGACGGACAATACGGGATTGTTCGGCCAAAGCCTGTAGGATGGACTGACGAATCCACCACACAGCATAGGAAATGAACTT
>Ga0265301_10004221_pt1 | contig 14647 bp, 7 predicted proteins | sample AusTroGonzalo_MG_2_FD_193488 | JGI IMG/M metagenome (GOLD analysis project Ga0265301, IMG submission 193488) | Bovine rumen microbial communities from tropical cattle in Woodstock, Queensland, Australia - Gonzalo_04 | ecosystem: Host-associated > Mammals > Digestive system > Stomach > Rumen ...
GTCTTCTACAACTGGGGCCCCACCAACGGCGGCTATGCAGGAGAGGGCGGCAGCTTCAACTTCGTGCGCAATTATTACAAACCCGGCCCCTCTACGGCCAGCAAGAACTCCATCGTCAACCGTATCTTCGCACCCAACGCCGACGACGGCAGCAACAAGAACGTCAAGGGCCTGTGGGGATCGTTCTTCCTGGACGGCAATTACTTCGACAGCAGCTGTCCTGACCTGAGCTCCAAGCAGAAAGATTTATGCGACAACGTGAACGCCGACAATTACGCCGGTCTGCATCCCAACGGCAGCGCTCCCGAGAGCGTTCGTGCCGCCGGTGCATTCGACATCAACGTCAACGGCAGCAGCGTGCGCGAGCAGTCGGCAGCAGAGGCGTACTCGGCGGTACTTGCCGGAGCCGGAGCAAGAGGAGGCGGCCTCAAGCGCGACAGCATAGACGAGCGCCTCGTGAGCGAAGTACGTTCCGGCACCACGACCTACGGCAACAAGGGCATCATAGATTCCCAGTCGCAGGTAGGCGGATGGCCGGAATACAATGCTACCGAAGAAGAACTGGACAAAGCAGCCATCGACTCCGACGGAGACGGAATGCCGGACTGGTTCGAACAAAAATTCGGTCTGAACAAGAGCGACGCCTCGGACGGCAACGCCAAAACACTCGACAAAAACAAGCGCTATACCAACCTGGAGATGTATCTCCACTATCTGGTACGCGAACTTTTGTAAACGATACTCACACTAATCTATTAATTAATCATCAAAACTAATGAACAGTCTAGCAAAGAAACTCATTCTTGCACTGCTCGGAATGGCTATGGCAGCCACACTGTCCGCCCAGACTATCGTTAAAGGTATAGTCACGGACGACAGCGGCGAGCCGCTCATCGGAGCCGGAGTCTTCGTGGAAGGCACTACCATCGGCACCGTGACGGGACTCGACGGCGATTACGAACTGCTCGTTCCCGCAGACGCAGTGAAACTGGTGTTCTCCTTCCTCGGACTCTCCGACAAGGTCGTTCCCATCGAAGGACGCACAGAAATCAACGTTGAGCTGGCAGCGGACCAGACCTTCCTCGACGAGGTGGTTGTGGTCGGTTACCAGACGGTCAAGCGCCGCGACCTCCTCGGTTCGGTTTCTTCCGTCAACTCCGACAAGCTCAGCGAACAGCCCGTCACCAACGTGAGCCAGGCACTTGCCGGCAAAATGGCCGGTGTGTCCGTGGTCACCACCGAAGGCGATCCTGATGCCGACATCAAGATCCGCGTACGCGGCGGCGGCTCCATCACCCAGAGCGTATCTCCCCTCTACATCGTGGACGGTTTCCCCATGGAGTCCATCAGCGACATCCCCTCATCGGAAATCGCTTCCATCGACGTACTCAAGGACGCATTCTCCACTGCAATCTACGGTTCCCGCGGCGCCAACGGCGTTATCATCGTGACCACCAAGAGCGCAGACAAGGGACAGAAGATTTCCGTGAAGCTCAACACCTATTACGGTCTCAAGTGGATGGCCAACAAGAACGCAATCCAGCCCATGAACGTAGAGAACTTTGTAAAGTTCCAGTATGAGAACGCGCTCGTGCAGAACAAGGTTTCTTCCCAGTATGAGCCTTACTTCGGACGCTTCAGCGATATGGACCAGTACACCGGAATGGCCGGCAACGACTGGATTGACGCAGTATTCGGACGCACCGGCGATTCCTTCTCCGCCGACTTCTCCGTTTCCGGAAGCTCAGACAATGTAAACTGGACGCTGGGATATGCGCACGTGGGCGACAAAGCCATCATGTACGGAAGCGATTACTCCCGCGACAACCTCAGTTTCAAGAGCAAGTTCAAGACCGGCAAGACCACCAGCATCGACGCCAGCATCCGCTACTCCCGCGTAAAGGTGAACGGAGCCGGTGCCAACAGCATGAACGACAAGGGCACCCAGGCCGGCAACGGCCGTCTGAAGCACTCCGTGCAGTACACCCCCATCCCCGTGAACACCATCAGCAGCGATGACGAAGAAGCCGATACCTACGGCGACAACGTACGCCCCCTGCAGAGTATTGCCGACAACGACAGCCGGCGTCTGCGTACCAGCCTCAACGCCAATGCGGCATTCAACTGGGAGATAATTGATGACCTCAAGCTCAAGATCGAGGGCGGCCTGGAAGACTGGCGCCAGAGCGACGACCGCTTCTACGGTCTGTCCACCAAGTGGAGCGCACAGGACAGCAAGGTCCCCGGGACCCCTTCGAGCAACCATCAAGAGATATTCCGTACCCGTTACCGCAATACCAACACATTGAATTACGACTTCAAGAAGGTACTCAACAACGACGACCACCAGCTCACCGCCATGCTCGGTCAGGAGCTCACCATCACAAAGTCCAACACCATAGACATGATGGTGGACGGCTTCCCGACCTTCTTCAACTCAACCCTCGCATGGAACTTCATGAGCTCCGCGGCCGGCACTTCACTGCCCGACGGCTCCGTTTCCAACAACGCCGCCGTGGGCAACCAGTATGCACCCAACGACGTGCTGCTCTCATTCTTCGGCCGCGCGAACTACGACTACAAGCGCCGCTACAGCATCGGTGTAACCCTGCGCGTGGACGGTTCTTCCAAATTCGCCAATCCCTGGGGCTTCTTCCCTTCGGCCGCCGTGGCCTGGAACATCTCCAACGAAGACTGGATGAGCAACTCCCGTGGATGGATGGACCAGCTCAAGTTGCGCTACAGCTTCGGTACTGCCGGTAACAACAATATCCCTTCGGGACAGCTCAACAAGGAGTACGTCTCTTCCGGCACATCATACCTGAGCACCACCGGTACCATCATGACCACCAAGAAAACCGACGGCAAACTGGTGATGAACAATCCCAATCTTAAGTGGGAGACTACCTACACCCACAACATCGGTGTAGATTTCGCCTTCTTCAAGGGCAAACTAAACGGTAGCATCGAGGTCTATCAGAACGACACCAAGGACCTGCTGATCAACTTCCCTATCTCCGGTGCAGGTTATCAGACACAGTTCCGCAACGCCGGCAGCGTACGCAACCGCGGCGCCGAACTCAGCCTCAGCGCCCCTCTCGTTGCCAATGAAGACTTCGGCCTGAATGTATCTGCCAACGTTGCATACAACCAGAACAGGGTTACTTCCCTGGCCGGACTGCCCAGCATCTCCGCACGTTCCGAGTGGGTTTCCACGAACGAAATCTCCATGGACTACCTCGTAGAGGAAGGCAAACCTCTGGGTAATATGTACGGCTATAAGTACGACGGCTTCTACACTACCGACGACTTCGTGGGTTATGTGGACGGCAAATGGATACTCAAGGAAGGCGTGGCCGACGACAGCGAAGTCATAGGCAGCAATTACCTGATGCCCGGAGCCCTCAAGCTCAAGAACGTAGATGGCAGCGAGGACAACAAGGTCACTGCCTCCGATATGACCGTCATAGGCAATGCGATGCCAGACTTTACCGGCGGCTTCTCCCTGAGCGGCTACTGGAAAGGCTTCGATTTCAGCGTCAACTTCAACTACATGATAGGCAACCAGGTATACAACGCCAACAAGATTGAGTTCACATCTTCCCGCAAGTACTACAACCGCAACCTTATCAACATGATGGATGTGGACAAGCGCTGGACGGCGGTGAACTGGGAAACCGGCGAACTGATTACCGACCTGGAGACCATGGCTGCCGCCAACCAGGGCAAGACCATGTGGAACCCCATGATTACCAATGCAGTATTTACCGACTGGGCAGTGGAGGACGCTTCTTTCCTGCGTCTGCAGAACGCCACCATCGGCTATACCCTGCCCGCCAAGCTTACGGAAAAAGTACACATCCGCAAGCTCCGCATCTATGCAACAGGTACCAACCTGTTCTGCCTCACCAAGTATTCGGGTTACGACCCTGAGGTCGATACCCGCCGCAAGACTCCTCTGACTCCCGGCGTGGACTATTCCGCATACCCCAAGAGCATTGGATTCGTAGCCGGTCTGAACCTTTCATTCTAAACGCTACCGAAGATGAAAAAGATATTCAATCTTATCCTTTGTATCGCAGTAATCTCTGCCCTGGCATCTTCCTGCGACAGTCTGCTTAAGCCCGAATCCCCCTCTTCCTATGAGGCAGAGACGGTTTATTCCAACTATAATCTTGCAGAGGGAACGGTGTTCGCTATTACCGAGGCCTTCTGCATCGACAAGTCTTACCGCAACCGTTTCCTCCCCTGGTACGGCTTCAACACCGACGTGGAGTGGTACAACACCTACAATCCCGGCGGAGACCAGGGAAAGAGCGACATAGGCATCTACGACTGCCGTCCGGACAACGGCCAGCTCAATGAGGCCGAAGGCTGCTACACCCTCATGTACACCGCTATCGAGCGCGCCAACCTCGCCATCGAGGGCCTGCGCAAATACGGCGATGTGCAGAACAAGGAGAACATGGCCTACCTGCTGGGCGAGGCACTCACCCTGCGCGCCATGATCTACTACGACCTCTGCAAGGCATGGGGAGACGTTCCCGCACGCTTCGAGCCCGTTGTGTCCGAGACCATCTATCTGCCCAAGACCAGCCGCGAGGTGATCTTCAAGCAGCTTCTCACCGACCTTGACGAGGCTGTAGGCTATCTGCCTTATCCCGGCCAGACCGCACAGACACGCCGCACGGACCGCATCAACAAAGTCTTCGCAGAGGGTCTGTACGCCCGTATCGCCCTCATGGCATCCGGCTACGCCCTGCGTCCCGATGACGGCATGGTGGGCACCGGCGACCTCGGCAGCGTACGTCTCGCCACCGATGAAGAACTGCAGAAGAGCGTTCTCTATCCCAAGGCCCTCGCTCACCTCAAGGATGCGATCGCCAACGGCGGATGTTCCCTCGACAGCGACTATGAAGGCTACTGGAAGCGCCAGAGCGCCCGTACAAACCTCACATTCGACGGAGAAACCTTGTTCGTGATACCTTTCGGCGAGAACCGCGGCCAGTGGAACAACTACTTTGCCGTACGTGCTGACGCCGGAACCAAATACAACACCTACACCAGCGCCCGCGGCGGTTCTGCAGGTCCTCTCCCCTATCTTTGGTGGAAATACGACGAGCGTGACGTACGCCGCGACGTGACCTGCGCCAACTACCGCTGGGACAACAAGACCGAAGGTCTGATCCCGACCGGCATCGGCTCATGGTACTTCGGCAAGTATCGCTTCGACTGGCAGGGCAAGCCCGCCAGCAGTTCCGACGACGGTGCCAAGCCCGTAGTAATGCGCTACTCAGACGTCCTCCTTATGGCCGCCGAGATAGAGAACGAGCTCAACGGGGCTACCTCCGACGCCAAGAACTGGCTCCTCCAGGTACGCCGCCGCGCCTTCAAGGGAAACGAGGAAGCAGCCGAGGCATACGTCAACGGCCTTTCCGGCAAAGAAGATTTCTTCAACGCCATTGTTGACGAGCGCGCCCTCGAGTTCTGCGGCGAGTTCCTCCGCAAGGCAGACCTCATCCGCTGGAACATGCTCAAGAGCAAGCTCGACGAGGCCAAGACAGAGCTCCGTGCCCTGCGTGACCACACAGGCGCATACGCCGACCTCCCCGACGACATCTACTACCAGTACGACGAATCTACCGAAAGCCTTACTGTCTATGGCTTCCGCCCCGGCGAGACAACCCGTCCCAAGGGCAACTGGGAAGTCAGCAAGAACTACTACGCCAAGGTTACCAGCGACGACGGAAAGGATACCGGACTCTATGAGGCCCGCATAGACGGCATTTACGCCCATAATGAATTGATGGAATGGTACATGTACTGGCCTATCTTCGCAAACCAGATTACCAACAGCCAGAACAAACTCGTAAACGACTACTACTATGAATAAGATTAAATATATCCTTTTGGCACTGACCGCCCTGTTCGCGGTTTCCTGCTTGCAGGACAAGGTGTTCGAGGAAATCACCTCAGTTCCGCTGAAGCGCTGCCTCGAGCCCATGAACCTGTCGGCAAGGGTGGACGCCAACAGCGGTGTGACCACCACCTTCCGCTGGGATGTGACGACCGACGCCGAAGAATACCTTCTGGAGGTGCTCGACGCCAACACCAGCGAGGCCGTCCTCACCAAAACGCTTGTCGGAAAAGAAGTCCCCTTCGTGACCGACGAGCTGGAGGCTGACCGGACCTACACTTTCCGCGTCACCGCCAAATCTTCCAAACTGCAGGATTCCAAAGTAGCCGAATACGACGGCAGCTTCAAGACTTACGCCATCAAGGACAATCTCTTTCTGGTGGTAACGGCCAAGACCTCCGAGTCTGTTTCCGTGACATGGTCGGCAGACGCTGCGGACTACAAGGACGTAACCCATATCGAAGCAACTCCTGTTGCCGGTGGTGCAGCAGTGAGCAAAGAGCTCAACGCAACCGAGGCAGAGGCCGCAGCAGCCGCTATCAGCGGACTTGCTCCTTCTGCCGAGTACGACATAGTGCTCTTCTTCAAGAGCGCAAGCCGTGGCGCCGTGACCGTATGGACCGCTCCCGCACAGGGCTCGCTGTCCAGAGTTACTACTTCCGAGGCTCTCATAGCTGCAATGACAGCAGGTGACGACGTGTACGTGGGCGCCGAGGGCTCCCCTTACGTGGTTGGCAGCGTGACTCCCGCCAAGGGATTCCGCATGCTCGGCGAATACGCCGCAGACGGCAGCCGTCCCGTTGTACAGGGCGACATAGTGCTTAACGCCGGTTACACCGGAGACCTGCACATTGAGAATATCCACTTCGACGGCACCGCCCGCAGCCGTATCATCGACCATAAGGGCGGAGAGCTCAACATAGAGAAGATCAGCCTCGTCAACTGCGAGATTACCGGTTACAACTGCGGTATCTTCTACGACAACGTGGCCGACCAGCTGACTCTCGGCGAGCTGCTCATCGAGGGATGCGACATCTACAACATCCCCGGAAGCGGCGGCGACGGCGTTGACGTACGTAACGCAGCAGCCATCGGCACCATCACCTTCCGCAACAATACGGTTTACGATGCATTCCGTTCGTTCTTCCGTATCGACGACAAGAGCACCTCTCTGAACGCCTTCGTGATGGAGAACAACACCATCAAGAACGTGGCTATCCCCGACAAGGGCATTCTCTACATCCGTTGCCCCTGGACTTCGCTTAGCGCAAAGAACAATCTCTTCCTGTATCAGCAGGGCGAGAAGGCCGTGCTGGCAACTACCAACCTCCCCGAGAACGCTCCTGCCAACGTGAGCGGCAGCAACAACTACTGCTACATGATAGGCGAGAAATTCTTCGGAGAGAACAAGAACTTCACCGCCGCCCAGATAGGCGCCGCCATTCTTGAGGCAGACCCTTGCTTCAACTCCAAGGGCAACAACTTCCATCTTTCCAATGCCGACCTGCAGGAAAAGAAGGCCGGTGCGGCAAAATGGTGGAACGCTTATGTAGAACCGGTCGAAGACCTCACCCTGAACGTAACTTCCGCTCCTCACGTATGGAACCTCGGCGACGCCACTCTGTTCGCCGGCGACCTGGAGAAGAGCAAAGTGCGCGACGGCCTGCTCTTCGTGGCCTCCGAGGCCCGCAAGATGAACCTTGACGGCGCCATCACCTTCAAGGCTGCGGCCGCCGTAAACAAGAAGGGCGTACCTACAGACGGCTACGTGGCATTCAAAGCCGCCGAAAGCGGTTCCGTAGTAATCAAGATGGAGGATCCCGACGCCGACGGCTGCCAGATAGTGATTGCCGTGGGTAACGTGGACGGCGGTTCCGCAACCGTGAAGGGCGGTGCCGTTGCCAATGCCAACAGAGATCCCCAGAAGGTCGTGCTGACCGGCATCAGCGAAGAGAGCCTCGTGTATCTCTATCCTACCGGAGCTTCCAGGATCACAGCTCTCGCATGGTCAACAGACGTTGCCGGAGTCAACACGGCCCTTGCCTCCCCCAAGCTTTCCATAGACGTGGAGAGCATCACCGAGGGAGACGAGACTGCCGTTACGGTAAGCTGGAACGCAGTTGAGAACGCTGCCGACTACACCGTGAGCTTCAACAAGAAGAAGACCACTACCGAGGAACTTAGTTTTGTGATCGATGCAGAAACCGCAGCGGCGCTCAGCGCCGGAGTTTACCCCGTGTCCGTAGTCGCCAATCCTGCGGCTTCCGACACCTACAACACTGCTTCCGAAGCTGCTGTCGTAGCTTTCGCGGTCATGGCCCCTGTAGGCGGCGGCGAGGAGACGGTAGAGAAAACTCTTACCTGGGACTTCTCCAGCGAGGCCTGGCAAGCCGAACTCGCAGCCAAGGGAGCCAAGGGCGCAGATATCACCAACTGGGTATCTACAGTTGACGGACTCACCTGGACTTCTACCCAGAAGAGCAAGTGGAACACGGCCACCATCAACGAGGAGACTGTGTACTACATCCAGGCTGGCGGCAAGAGCGACGGCAGCGACCGCTTCTTCAGTTTTACCGCTCCCGCAGCCGGACAGCTCCGCGTAACTGCATCCAATACCAGTAGCAGCGAAGACCTTACCCGCATGGTAACCGTGAGTGTAAACGGCGGCGAGCCCCAGAGCGTTGCAGGAGGCTTTCCCTCCACCGCTCCTGCGGTTTGCGAATTTGAAATCGAGGCCGGTGCAGTTAAGATCTATCCTACCGGCAACGGTCTGCGCTTCCTCAAGATAGAATTCACATACCTGGAGACCACAAGCGGCGGCGGACAGCCCATCGCAAGGGAAGACTATGTTTGGGACTTCTCCAGCGAGGCATGGCAGGCAGAGCTCGCAGCCAAGGGAGCTAAGGGCGCAGATATCACCAACTGGGTATCTACAGTTGACGGACTCACCTGGACTTCTACCCAGAAGAGCAAGTGGAACACAGCCACCATCAACGAGAAGACTGTGTACTACATCCAGGCTGGCGGCAAGAGCGACGGCAGCGACCGCTTCTTCAGTTTTACAGCCAATAATGCAGGTAAGCTCAGCGTAACTGCATCCAATACCGGAAGCAGCGAAGACCTTACCCGCATGGTAACGGTGAGCGTAAACGACGGCGAGCCCCAGAGCGTTGCAGGAGGCTTTCCCTCCACCGCTCCTGCGACATGTGAGTTTAATATCGAGGCCGGTGCAGTAAAGATTTATCCTACCGGCAACGGACTCCGTTTCATCAAGATAGAATTCCATAGCAAATAATATGTCTTTTATCAACGAAAACTTTATGCTGCAAAGTGATACAGCCCGCGGGCTGTATCACGAGCATGCAGCTCACATGCCCATTATAGACTACCACTGCCACCTTGTGCCGCAGTGGATAGCTGAGAACATCCAGTTCCGCGACATCACCCAGCTCTGGCTGGTGGACAAGCACTACGGAGACCATTACAAGTGGCGCGCAATGCGTGCGAACGGAGTTTCCGAGGAATACCTCACCGGCGGCACCAAGACCTCCTGGGAGACTTTCGAGAAATGGGCCGAGACCGTTCCTTATACAATGAGGAATCCCCTTTATCACTGGACCCACCTGGAACTCAGCAGGGTGTTCGGCATAGACAAGCTGCTGTGCCCGGCGACCGCCAGGGAGATTTTCGAAGAGTGCAACGCCAAGCTGGCCACTCCGGAATTCCGCGGGCAGGCTCTTATCAAGAAGTTCAATGTGGAGGTGGTCTGCACCACCGACGATCCGGCCGACGACCTGCGCTGGCACAAAATGATTGCCGAGCACCCCTTCGGAACCAAGGTCATCCCAGCATGGAGGCCGGACAAGGCAATGGCGATAGAGAATCCCAAGGCATACAAGGAGTACCTGAAACAGCTCGGCGAGGCTGCCGACCAGGAAATCGACTCTTACGCCGACCTTCAGGAGGCCCTGCAGAAGAGGCACGACTTCTTCGCTTCCATGGGCTGCAAACTCTCCGACCACGGCCTGGAGAACTTCTACTCCTGCGACTATACAGAGCTGGAGATAGAGCTCATCTTCAAGAAAGTACTTATCGGAATCGCCCCTACTCCCAAGGAGCTGGAGAAATTCCGCAGCGCATTCCTGCACGACCAGGCTGTCATGGACGCGGAGGCCGGATGGGCCCAGCAGTTCCATATCGGAGCCATACGCAACAACAACACCAAGATGTTTGCGGAAGTGGGCGCCGACACAGGTTACGATGCCATACACGACCTGGATATCGCATCCGCAGGCCACCGCTTCTTCGACCGCCTCACGCGCGAGAACAAGCTTGCCAAGACCATATTGTACTGTCTGAATCCCAAGGACAATGCCGTCATGATTACCATGGCTTACACCTTCAACGACGGCACCGTTCCGGGCAAGATGCAGTTCGGTTCCGGATGGTGGTTCCTGGATCAGGAAGTCGGCATGAGACGCCAGATGGAGTCGCTCAGCAACCTGGGCCTCATCTCCCGCTTCGTGGGCATGCTGACGGACAGCCGCTCGTTTATCAGCTATCCTCGCCACGAGTACTTCCGCCGTATCCTCTGCGACGTGTTCGGCAAGGACGTGGAATGTGGCAAACTGCCTGCAAGTGAACTGCCTTTCATCGGCCAGATGGTTGAAGATATCTGCTACAACAACGCAAAGAATTACTTTAATTTCTGATGAAATACATCAAGATTAATCCCGACGATAATGTGGCCGTTGCGTTGACAGACCTGGCCAAGGGCGAATCCGTGGAGGGCTTAGAGCTCTCCATGGATGTGCCCCGGGGCCACAAAGTGGTGCTGCGCGACCTCAAGGCCGGAGACAATGTAATAAAGTACGGCTACCCTATCGGCCATGTGACGCGCGATGCGGCCGCCGGCACCATGGTGGACCATTCGTGCATCAAGACCAACCTCGAGGGACTGCTTGAGTATAAGTACGAACCGGAGAAGGCGGAGATTTCTCCACTCGCCGCGCCCGGTCGGAATGACAACGAATCGGTCATTTCTACTGGAGTAAAGAACTCCCCTCGCACCTTCCGGGGATACAGGCGCGCCAACGGCACCGTCGGCATACGCAACCAGATCTGGGTCATCCCTACCGTGGGCTGCGTGAACGGTATCTGCCAGGAGATCGTCCGTCGCTTCAAGGAGGAGATTACCGGTCAGGCCGGCAATGACGCATCCCGTCATGCCCGGCCTGACCAGGCATCCTCCGTCGACGCCATTATCGCGTTCCCGCACAACTATGGCTGCTCCCAGCTCGGCCCGGACCACGAGAACACCCGTACCATACTCGCCGACATGGTCCACCATCCCAACGCCGGCGGCGTACTTGTGGTGAGCCTGGGCTGCGAGAACAACCAGCTGGACACCTTCCGCGAACTGGTGGGAGAGGTGGACGAATCGAGAGTGAAAATGTTCACCTGCCAGCAGGTGGAGGACGAAGTGGAGTTCGGCCTGCAGAAACTGCGCGAAATCTACGCCGTCTGCTCTCAAGACGAGCGGGTGGAGGTCCCTGTAAGCGAGCTGCGGGTAGGACTGAAGTGCGGCGGTTCCGACGGACTCAGCGGCATCACCGCAAATCCCCTGCTGGGCGTTTTCTCAGACTGGATCGTCGCCCAGGGAGGCACCACGGTCCTCACGGAAGTGCCGGAAATGTTCGGCGCGGAAACCATACTCATGAACCGCTGCCAGGACGAGGCCACCTTCTGCAAGACCGTCAGTCTCATCAACGACTTCAAGGAGTACTTCCTGGCGCAGGGAATGCCGGTGTACGAGAATCCTTCGCCCGGCAACAAGGCGGGCGGCATCTCAACGCTGGAGGAAAAGAGCCTCGGCTGCACCCAGAAGTGCGGCAAGAGCACGGTACGCGGAGTGCTGAAGTACGGCGATAGGCTTTCCGTGAAAGGTTTGAACCTGCTTAGCGCCCCCGGCAACGACCTGGTCGCCAGCACCGCACTTGCGGCTGCCGGATGCCAGATCGTACTCTTCACCACCGGCCGCGGCACCCCCTTCGGGAGCTTCGTGCCCACGATGAAAATATCTACCAACACCCCTCTTGCCGAGCACAAGAGCGGATGGATTGACTTCAACGCAGGGGTGCTGGCCCAGGACCAGACCATGGCAGAAGTAGCCCCGCTTTTCATAGAGGCCGTACTGGCCGCCGCCTCGGGAGAGCCGGTAAATAACGAAATTCACGACTATCGCGAAATCGCCATCTTCAAGAGCGGCGTGACGCTTTAGCCATTATTAACTCCGTGTGCAAGAATGGGGTTTCTGCACACGGACACCATCAGAATGATTACTCCGTGTGCAAAACACCCCGCTATTGCACACGGCAACAACAAGAAATGAAAAAGAATTATTATTCTGCCCCCGTTGCAGAATTGATGGAAGCAGAAAACGCCTGGTGTTTCCTGCAAGACAGTGGAACCAGCTCCGAATCCCTTGAAGGTCTCAATTATCAAGACCTGGGTGACATCTGGAATTAATTTTGGGAGGAACAGAACATGAAAAGATTAGTTTATATTCTAAGCGCAATTGTATTTATTGCCAGCTTTGTTTCCTGCCAGAAGCAGATAGAGATTACTGTGGCTCCAGAACAGAAGATATCTTTTGAGGCCACTATGCCAGACATAACCAAAACGAGTATAGATAAAGAACTCAACGTTCTCTGGTCTGAAGGTGACAAAATAGACGTTTACGGTTGTACCGACAACGCTTTTGCTGCAAAGGCTGTATTCGAGCTGAGCTCCGGGGCCGGAACCAAAAACGGGAAATTCACCCTCAAAGAAGGCGAAACTTTCGGGACATACGACAGCTACGTTGCCATATATCCGTCTGGCTATGCGCTCAAAACATCTTCCCTTCCCGCGACAATCGAGATAGCCTCAAACATTAGTACCTACACCTCTCAGGCAGTTGTAGAAAACGGATACGATCCTGCACATGCCATTATGACAGCTACCGTCAGTGGCGGAAAACTGGTTTTCCGGCATGGCGTAAGCTATTTCAGGATTCAGATTCCCGATGACGGTATCACCAAGGTTAAAATTGTCGCTGCCAGCAACGCTTTCCAGAAGAGACCGGCTTATTCTGCAGAGAATGGCAGTATCACCGCAAACAACAGCGGAAGCAATGAGATGGGCTCTGTAGAGGGCAGCTTCAAGAAGGGTTCATATTACTATTTCTGCGCCGTTCCAAGAACAGCTGATAGTCAGAAACTCAATGGAATAACCATTACCTATACCCATAATGGAGTAGACAAGCCTGTGTCCACTACAGTTAATGCCGTTAAGAATTTATTCCCTTACGTGGGCTATGCTTACGACCTTGGATGTCCTCCATTGATTACTCCCGCTCCTGTGATTACGGCAAATGGCGTCGATATCAAAAAGGACGACACCAGCGGAAAGATTGAATTCTCAATAGCCAACAGTGTCACCGGCGGTGTGCTAAGCGCAGCAACTACTGAGGGTAAAGTAAATACAATCAGTGACTTCGTCCTCGGAGAAGTAAGCAACGGAACCATTCCTTTCACTTGCTCCGCCAATACCGAAGCAAGTGTCAGGTATGCCTACGTCACTCTCACCTACACCTACGATACAGACAAGACTGTGACCAAGAATATAGTTGTCTCTCAAGCCAGTGCGGGCGGTGGAGCGTCCGCTACTACTTATTTCTATTACATCAACAATGATGGAACAGAGACCAATACCAACGACAAATTTTCTGGTACTCTAAGCAACGGCCTCGTGTCTTTCTCTGCTTCCGACAGCAGCGGATGCGGTGCCGACTCATTTACCGTAGAGTCGTTAACAGTAACCAAGGGATTGAAGTTCAACGGAAATGGGGCTGTATCTTTCACCACATCCTCTACCCTGAACTCAAAGTTAACTTTCTATTATGTAGCCAGGAAATCCGGCGACAACTCGGCAGCCCGAATCAAGCTGACCCCCTCAGGTGGTACTGAAACAGTATATAACAACTTCAACACTTACGGAACTGTATCATCCCAGGTTGACGTGGCACTGGAAAAAGGCACCACTTATACCATCGCAAGGGACAATAAAGAGCTTGCCCTTGTTCTTGTCAAATTAGTAGAATCAAGCAATTGATAATGATAAAGCATACCTACATATCTCCCTCCTGCGAGTCAGACTCGCAGTGGGAGCTTGCGGGGCTCCTCGCTACGAGCGACCTCACCGACAGCGGTGCGGGTGATTTCCTTGAAGATGGTGGCGAAATTGTCTTTTAACCATTTGCAGCGATGAAAAAGATATTTATCACCCTTCTCGGAATCGCCGCAATAGCGGCCGTTTCCTGCCAGCCTAAGGAGCAGGCAGCAATACTCCCAGGCAACGAGGTCCTAGTAAGCCTTACTGCAGACCAGCCTGATACCCGCACCTACATAGAGGCGGAGAAAGACGGCTGGCAGCCCTACTGGAGTCCCAAGGATTCCATCAACGTAACTCTCGCAAACGATTTCTCCAAAGAATACCGTTTCCGCAGTTCTGCCGAAACCGGCAGCGTGACCACCAAATTCACCGGCAAAATAGAAGCCTACGAAGGCGAACTCACGCTCTATGCCTACCGTCCCAGGAAAAGCAACCGTAAAGAAGAAATCTTCAAGTTTATGGTGGGACCCGAGCAGCATGTACCCAGCCTCAGCACCTTCGACCCGGCATACGACC
>Ga0265301_10004227_pt1 | contig 14638 bp, 9 predicted proteins | sample AusTroGonzalo_MG_2_FD_193488 | JGI IMG/M metagenome (GOLD analysis project Ga0265301, IMG submission 193488) | Bovine rumen microbial communities from tropical cattle in Woodstock, Queensland, Australia - Gonzalo_04 | ecosystem: Host-associated > Mammals > Digestive system > Stomach > Rumen ...
ACCTTCCATCACTTCGATGTCCGCTACTCCGGGGATGGCCTGGATGATGTCGTAGGACGGTAAGAGCTGCGGGAAGATGGCGAAGGTCACAACGAGCAGCAGCGCGCCAAGGAAGATGAAGACGGACGCTTTGGCTTTGGGCGAGATCTCTTTGTCCAACGAACTGCTGCTTTCTCCATAAATATACGCGCGTTGCACGGGGTCGGCTATCTTCGCTTGGAACTCCGGGTCTTTGTCGAGGTCCGCTCCGCGTTTGTAGGAGCAAGCCGCGGCTGCCGTGAGTCCGCACAGACATGCGGGGATATTGACCAGCAGCACTTGGGGAATGGCCACGTCAAAGCCGTTGGCGTTGGAGATGGCAACGAAAGCCACAACTGCCGCTGCGATCGGCGAACAGGTGATACCCACTTGTGCCGCCACCGACGCTACGGCACACGGACGCTCCGGACGGATACCTTTCTTGAGGGCGATGTCGCAGATAATAGGCATCATCATATAGACCACATGTCCCGTTCCGCATAGTACGGTCAGCAGGAAGGTGGCGAACGGCGCAAGGAAGGTGATGCGGTCGGGATGCTTGCGCAGCACTTTCTCCGCCAACTGTATAAGCCAGTCCATACCGCCGGAGGCCTGCATGATACCCGCACAGGTGATTGCCGCGACGATGATGAGCATCACGTCAATAGGCGGTGTGCCGGGTTTGAGACCGAAGCAGAACACCATCACTGCCAGTGCCAGTCCACAGATGGCACCGAGTGCCAAGCCGCCGTGCCGTGAGCCCAGCCACAGCGCGAACAGCATCAGCACGAAAAGGATAATCATTAGTACCATAGAGGATTAATAGAGCAGTTTGAGGTTTCCTTTTGTTTGTTTTTAGTAGCTCGGCGGAAAACCAATCCCGCCGGGCTGAAAGGATTATTCATACACCGCTTTGATAACGATGGTCTTTTCTGCTGTGATGTTTTTCTCCTCGGTCTGCCAGTGGTCGAATGTTTTGTCCTGTACCTCCGGTGCTGCGGGGTAATCAAACTTTATATCCTGACTTTCGCCAATCTGCTCTGCCTGCTTATCTAAAAATACAAACGAATTTTTGGGTTTGGCGTTTTCTTTCGCCGTGGCATAGGCGGCTTCCGCATCGGTGAGCGTGGCGTAGTTGGTCACCTGCGCTTTCTCTGCGGCCGACAATCTGTCGTAAGCCGTACGGGCAGCCTCAATAGCCGCTTCGCTCTCAGGATAGGTGACCTCACCGATAGCTTCAATCTTGGCGTAGGCATCTAGCACAGCATAAGCACTTACTGCTGTTTGCAGTGTCTCGAGCTGTACTGCCGTTACCTGGGCTTTCATCGCGTTGGTCAATACGCCGTAGGCTTCTTGGGCTTGATCGATTTTCGCTTTGCATGCCTCGGTGTATTCCACCTCACCGATAGCGTCAATCATGGCTATTGCTTCGATGGCGGCAGAACTCATCCAGTGGGCATGGTATGTTCTGTTGCCGATGGAACCTTTGGCTATCGTCAATTCTGTCTGCGGTTCGATGCCGTTCGTGCCAGTCCACCCCATGAAGGTATCTCCCTGCTTGGTCGGATTGGTGAGCGTGAAGGTCTCCGTCTCCACCGAGTATGTTTCGGGGTTAGGCGTCTCAACGTCGCCTCCGTCAAGGTCGTACGAAATGGTGTAGGTATTCAGCGACCACACGGCATAGAGGTTCAAGCGGCCTTTGTTGCTGTTGTTAACTGAAATAGCCTGCTTGTCGGAATATTCCACCTCTCCGTCCGGAGCAGTAGTCCATCCCATGAAGGTGTAGCCGGTGCGGGTGAAAGTGTTTGCTTTGAGACTACCGCTCGTTTCAATCGTTTGCGGGCTCATCGTGCCGGTACCGCCATTGCCATTGTAGGTGACTTGCTTGTAGTACAAGGTCTGCCATGAAGAGCCAAAATCTTTGAAACCACCCCACTGGTCTATGTCGTTGGTGCCGGTGACAGTGTTATGTGCCACATAGGTCAGCATAATCGCCCATGTGATTATCCGCGCGGTATCCACATTGCTATTGTCAAAATCAAAGGTCTTGGTCAATTCCGCCGTCGATTCTGTTCTCGGATTTCGATTATACGGGTCATTCTTTTGTACCAGATACCCAATGCAATAGGATTTTCCGGACTTGTTGGAGTAGTCGCCGCTGTAGTCCACATTTGTATTCTTCAGCGCATTCAAATCATTGTGCGCATACAAAGCCGTAGTCTGGGTGACATAGTCTGTACCTCCCGACACCTTGTAGTTCCATGTCAAGCGTTTCACCGTAAAGGGCTCTACTGGCTCGCTATGCGTATAGGTGGAATACACACCGCAGTAGTCACCATTCATGAAATTACCGGAACGGCAGTGTATCGTAAAACCGGTGCCATTTTTGTTCTGCCATTGATAGACTCGTTTCGAATCCGAACCACCATCCCATTGTGCAGCCCATGCATTACCATTTAATCCGTTGAAAGATACACCCCCCTTATTGTAACTTGTTCCGCATCTCACCGCGTCGTAGGTCCAAGGTCCCTCAGTAGGAGGATTTTTCATCGGGGTAGGGTCGTATGCCCATGCGCTCTGTGCCACTATCGTCAGCAACAGGGCTGTGTATAATAAAATTCTTTTCATAAATTCAAAATTTTAAGTTTATTGCTGCGCGGTTTATAAACTACAGTTTTGCTGCAATACACCTCTAACCGCGCGGAACGCAATACATGATTATTTTATTACTTTCTTTCCGTCAATCGTATAGATAAATTCGTCCGTCAGGATATATACATTGCCCTTTTTGATGAATTTATGATTGGACGATTTACGATTTACGATTGTCTCGTCGATGTCGGTGGGTACACTCGGCTCGTCACCGCCCGAAGGAACATCCTCAAGTTCACCATACCATGTGCCCTCGTACTCTCCCTGTTCATTCTTCTTGCCCGGTGCAAAGTACAATGTGTCAGCCGCCCATGTCAGGTTGGCGGTATATTCTGTACCGTTATTGAAGATGATGTGTTCATACGTTTCATCAAACGTATACGAATACACATCTTTCTCTGCCGTCGGTTCATCGGCGCTACCGTGAGTCCTATTTATCACATTGGCACTTCCGATCTTTGTCATTTCCTCGCCCGGCCAAGCAACAGGAGCATCGTCCTCTTCCGACCAGACATACGCATTGACAGTCTCCCAATCAAGCGTGTTCACCAGATAAACAGTCACCGTCTCTACCGGGGCCTTTTCATACACCGCTTGGATGCGGATAGTTCCGTCGGAGATATTTTCCGCTACCACTTGCCAGTACAGGAACGTATAGTTGGTAAACGTCGGAGGTTCGGGATAATTGATATTTATCTTCCGTTCGCCCACAGGATTGCCGTTATTATCCACAAATACAACCAAACTGTTAGTTTCCGTTTCTTCTTCTTTTCCCGATGCATAAGCGGCTTCGGCTGCAATCAGCGTGCCGTAGTTGGTAACGAGGTCTTTCTGCTCTGCGGTCAGCGCGTCGTAGGCGGCACGTGCTTCGTCAATAGCCGCTTTGCTATCCGGATAAATCACCGAACCGATAGCGGCAATCTTCGTCTCTACCTCCAAAGCGGCATAGGTGTTTTCGGCGTTTTGCAAGGTCTCGAGTTCCGCAGCCGTCAGCTGTGCTTTCTCTGATGAGGTCAGCGTTTCGTATGCGGCGCGGATGGAATCAATCTTCGCCTTGCATGCTTCGGTGTATTCCACCTCACCGATGGTAGCCATCTTGGCCTTTGTATCCAATACAAAATAGGCTCTTTCTGCAGTCGTCAGCGTGCTATAGTTATTCACTTGTGCTTTTTCTGATGTGCTCAGCGCGTCGTATGCGGCGCGGGCGGTTTCAATCTTCGTCTTGCATGCCTCGGTGTATTCCACTTCACCGATGGCGTTAATCATGCCCTTTACATCCAATACGGCATAGGCTCTTTCAGCGGCAGTCAGCGTGCTATAGTTGCCCACCACGGCTTTCGCTGTTTCGGGCAGGGCGTCGTATGCGGCACGTGCGGCATCAATCTTCCCTTTGCTCGCCTCGGTGTACTGAACCGTACCGATTGCAGCAATCTTTGTTACAACACTGTATGCTGACTCTGCATCGGTGAGCGTGCTGTAGTTGGTTACCTGTGTTTTTTCTGCATCCGTCAGAAAACCGTACATCGCACGTGCTTCGTCAATCTTCGCTTTGCTCGCCGAAGTGTTCTGCACCGTACCAATCGACTCTATTTGCGTCATCACCGATGCCGGTGTTGATTTCCATTTGGCGTAGAGTGTCAACGCACCCTTGTCGTTTTCGGAAGCTGTAACCGTTCCTCCATCGGCATAGACCACCGGACCGTCCGGAGATGTTGCCCATCCGATGAAACTACAGCCGTTGCGGGTAAAGGTGTTGGCATTCAGGTTTCCGCTGTTCTCAATCTCCTGTTTGCTCATCAAGCCGGTACCGCCATTGGCATTGAAAGTGACTTGTTTGTAGTAATAGTATGTCCATGTAGTGGCGATACTCTGGAATGTGCACCAATGAAAGCAACCTGTCGTCTTATCGGTATTGTTATCCACCACCTGGGTCATCATAAGACACCACGATTTGGTTTGTTCGGTGCTACCGGTACGGTTATCGAAATCAAATTCATGGTTTAAATCCAAGTAAGTTGTAAGTTCTTCATTATCTGTATTCGATAATCCTTTATGCCCGATATAGTATGGACTGTCCTGCTTACCGTTATAATAGGCAGTTTGGTCCACAACTGCAGCCTTCAGCTGATTCAGATTGTTATGGGCATACATTGCAGCACCGGTAGTGTATCTGCTTGATCCTACACATAGTCTATAATCCCAACTCAATTTCATACGCGTATAGGCAGGCACGGTCTCGTCACGATAATAGGTGGAGAACAGCACTGCAATAGAACGTTCATCAGTCTCGGTGGCCTCCATCATAAAACCGAGACCATACTTATCATTATGGAATTGGTAGGCTCTTTCCGTGTAGCCCGCTTTCCCCCATATATAACCGTTCAGGTTGTTGAAACTGTTTGCAGTAACTACAGGTACATTATTCTCAATATTGTACTTTCCGCACTTAGCCGCATCGTAAATCCATCCTCCCTCGGACTGCGTCGGGCTCATCGCTTGTGGGGTGCATTGGTACGCCGCCCAGATAGTTGCTGCGCATAGCAGCGCAGCGGTAAATAAAAATAGTTTTTTCATAAGCATATTGTTTGTTGTTATCATACTGTTCAAAACTCGTGCAAAGTTACAAAAAAAAATGCAAATATGCAATACGCGCGCGCATTTTTTACGTTTTTGTAGTTATTTTTGCGAAATTTTTACGTATTCTATAGTTTTTAGCCGAAAATTTTACGTATTCTATAGGTTTTTAGGCGGAACTTTTACGTGTCCTATAGTTTTCGGGTGCATTTTTTTCAATCAGTTTCCTTCACCTGGGAAACTTTAGTTAATCCTCGAGCATGGTTATTCGGCCTTGGGGGTTGCGGTAGTCGTCAGGTATAAGGCCGTGCAAGGTCTGCTCAAGATAGTCCGCGAATACATCGCGGCATCGCTGCTCGGTCTTGCTGAGCGTGGGGCAAGGATGCAAGGTCTCATAGAAGCCTCCCTGCTTGTAGAAGTCGGACACACCGATGGTGTAGGTGCGCGTCTCATCCAGTGGTTCATAGGTCTCGGTAGCGGAGTCAAGCACCTGCACATCGGTCACTGTATGGCTGGCGGTGTGGATCGTATATTTCAGCCCTGCTACATGCGGGAATTGTCCTTCTTCAGCCGGACATTTGGCGCAACACTTGTTGAGCATCGTCTGGATCTGCGCCCCTGTAGCGCTGATCAGACAGAGGTAGTTGTCGTATGGCAGGACTGCATAGACATGACCGTAGCTGATGTCGCCGGCCTTGAAGTTGCCGCGCATTGCACCGCCGTTGACCAAGCCTATATCTGCCTTCATCGCCGCGCGGAAAGCATCAGCTACCAGATCACCCATCGTACACTCGCGATGGCGGGTGATCCACTCGCCGTCTGCATCTTTCACCGTCATGTCAAAGTCCACGTGCGCCACCTTGCGGCTGGTTGCCTGATTGAGCAGGGTGTAGATGGAGTCAGCCGCTGCCTTGACTTGGTCGTTGATATATGGGTTGTCGGTATCGGCTATAAGGCGGAAAGCCATCTTACCCTCTTTGCTGATCCACAGATGACCTATATTTACGAACTCTGCGCCTGCTTGCGAAACGGGTACACTGTCGCCATCGATGTTCGCCTCCATCCGGCAGCGGATCACAGAGTGCGTGTGCGCGTCAAGCACGGCATCTATATCGCGCGTAGCCGCAATCAGCGTGTGGGTGTCAACACCGGTTTCCGACTTCTCCTCCCCCAGATGGGCAAGCAGGATCACATAGTCGGCACCATCCTTTCGCGCTTGATCCACTGCTGCCTGCACCAGACCAGACACATCCTTGGTGCGCATGTCATAGAGCTGATGGCCATCCTCATCGAAGAACGTGTACGGCACGGACTCCATCGATTCCGGCGTGGTGACACCAACGAAGGCGACCCGCTTGTTGCCGTACTGCTTGATTGTGTACGGGGGGAACTCGGGTGCGGATGCGCCGTATGCGTATAGGTTCGCCGATACGACGGATGTATGCAGCTGATCCAGTAACTTGTGCATAGTCGGCACGCCGAAGTCGAACTCATGGTTGCCGAGTGTGACAGCATCGTAGCCCGCTAATTTCATCACATCCACGACATACTGCCCATGCGAGTACGAACCGAGCAGCTGACCGTTGATAAAATCGCCCGAACTGACTACCGCCACATAACTCGTGTCGGCGGACAGAATGGCGTCCCTCAGTCCACGCATCTTGGCGTAGCCCTCGATGACGCAATGCGCATCGTCTTCGTATAGGATGACTATGCTCTTCGCCTCCGCCGGCTTCGATTCTTCCTTCGGCTTGCAGCCTACTACTGAAAGTAGCAGAACACAATATACGATGTTCAAAAATGGATGTTTCATATTAGTCAATTATTTAACTTTCTCGGTTGGTGATTTTCATTGCTATCTACTGCACGACATACCCGCATATTTCCTGCATGTTTCCCCAGGGCTTCAATATATGCTCAATATATGCTCAATATATGCTTCTGCTTGCGTCAGGCTACTCTCCTGCCGATAATTATACGTTTTTTTCAAATATCCCCAGCAAGCGGGAAACTTGGTTAATATGCACGTATAGCCTCGTTAAAACGCTGCTCAATATCCTGCAGGCGGTAGAGGCGGTCGGCGTTCTCGGTCAGCCCGTCCAGCTGCAAACGAACGGCTGCCGGCGGCCGCTGGTACGACAGGCTGCTCTCGCTCCTGAGTTGGTCAGCGGAGGCATAGATGAGCCACAGGTCAGCGTACTGCGTACCATCCTTGGCGACGAACTTCTCTATCGCTAATTTGCACCCGATAGGCGTCGTGCGCTCGATACTCTCGGGCAGGTCGTAGGGCTCGGTATTGAGTGCGGCGAGCACGCTGCCTATATTCGAGTCATGTCCGCAGAGGAACGTGAAGACGCGCCTCGGCTGTTGCAGTTCCTCGAGCATCGTCTGCAATAGCGGATGTGCTACGTTCACCGCCACCGATGGCGCGGTGAACAGCGCATCGCCGTACCACTCTTTGACGTGGGCGATCTGCGTCCACTGTTCGAACGTAATCTCATGCCCGAAAGCCGCCTTCCTGAGGTCCGGCTCCTCGTAGTACTGCAGCGACAGCGCATCCGACACCGTGCATGCCATCTTCAGCCCGCCGCTCATGTACGGCTCGGCATTCAGCTTGAACCCCACCGATGAGGGGAACTGGGAAAAAGACGAGGTATCCGGATAAGCGCGCGAATGGCTGATGTTGATCACACGCTCGATGAGGGCGTACTGCGCGGCAACGCCTGCATCCAGATCGCCCATCTTAGCGGCTATCTCCTGCTGCGCTTGCTCGGCAAAGCCTGCGGGCAGTTTGGTGATCTGCGGATTGAACACAGGATCCATCTTATCGAACGCCACATGCATCTCTACCGTTGGGTTTTTGCCCGGGAACACCGCATCGGCGAACGTCCTGGCGGTGAGCTGGCAACGCTGCTTGGCATTGGCATAGAAGCGGAACGAGGTCGTGTCGGACGCATAGCGAGCGGTGAACTCTTTCCTGCTCAGCCATTCGCGGAAGAAGATACCCATCTTATTCTCCAGTCGTTGCCCCTTGGCGGTTAGGTAACTGGCAGGATCCTCCCAGTTGAACCATACGTAACTCGAATCCGTCAGCCGCTCCAGCACCGAGCCTTTGCCCACCAACGGCGTGCGGATGTTATGACGGCTCAATACCACCAGCTGTTGCAGCTCGTACTTATCCTCAAAACCTTCCGTGCGCTCCAGCCACTCGGTCTGTCCCGCCCCCTCGGGCTGCTTAGGCGTGCAACCAATAGCCAACACCGCCAGGGCAATGAATATGTACAGGTGCTTGAATCTCATATCAACGCATTCTGTTAAATCCGGTTAATCTGTGAACATATATATATATCCAAACGCGCCTACAAAGATACAAAAAAATATGCACATACGCAACACGCGCGCGCATTTTTTTACGCAGGATGACACTTTTTGTGCATTTTTTTACGCAGAATGACACTTTTCTCCCCCTCGCAGGTAGTTAAGTCCTGTTTTTTGCCCAAAGAGGCTGCACCCGAATTCGGACGCACCGCCATCTGCCCAAGAAAAGATGAAAAAGAAATAGTTATTGTCGTTTGTTTTTCATTTGTTTTCCGGCTGCAAAGGTACAAAAAAATCAGATATATGCAAATAATTTTGTCTAAAACATGGATTTAACCTATATAAACCCCGAAATGCCATGTATTAGTACATCAACCCGAATGCCCACAATGGGATTATTTGTTGTGCTGCATATTCTATTTCGTCACGCACTACGTAACCATTCTGCACCTCCGAGATTTGTTTCTTCCCTTTCTTTTTGCCTCCCACCTCAAAGGTATATTCGCCGACACTGAAATCACTCACACGTGATGCCATCACATCTTGTGTCACTTTCAACTGGTTATAGAAGAAAGTCTCTCTCACATTGCCAATCTCTGCTTTTTCTCCAACCAACGTATATTGTATGTTCGTGTTATCAAGATAGACTTTCTCCACCTTTCCTAACCCACGCATACCACCGGTGTCATCTCTAAGTTGCCCAACCATTTGTGCTTTTTCCATATACAGCAAGTAGTCCGGCACATTATTGCGACTTATGTGCAATTCATTGGCTAATGCTTGCGCTTCAGGTTTGTAGGGAGCATTCTGAGCGACAATAGATAACATCTGACGCAACTTTCTGCCGGTAGCCGGACTCATCTTGGCGTAGTGAGGAATATCCGATTCCATCGTTTGCCGGATAACATTCTGCATTCGCTCATAGAAATCGCCTTCTATCGCAAAGGGATAATACCCTGTTCGCAGATATTCGCGGAAAAGGGGCATCGGATGCGGCAATTCGTTGGGCTGCGCTTTACCGGCCAACACTTCTTCCAACGTATATACCGGAACTTGGATATGATGAACCAACTCCAAGTATTCGCGGAAGGATAAGCCATACAAATGCTGCATTACCACACGTCTGCTCAAATCCGCCTCTCCATCCAGCAAGTCCAAGATTGATGAACCGGTAATAAACACTCTCAATGCCGGATGGGTGTCATAGATCTGCTTTATCTCGCGACTCCAGCCCTCATATTTATGAATCTCATCAATATAGAGGTGTTCGCCGCCTTCTTTCACAAACTCGTCCGCTAACTCAATCAGCGAGTGGGTTGTGAAATAACTATGGTCGGCAGAAACATACAAACTATGTTCATCCGGTGTCTCGATGATATGCTGTTTTACCATCGTGCTTTTGCCAACTCCCCGTCCTCCGGTCAGGCACTGTAAGCGTTTATCCCATTCTATCCGGTGGTATAAATAACGCTTGAAATCCATAGAGGTAAGCCTCAATTGCTCCTGCATGTACTGCAATAATGATGCATCTATCATAGTAATATAATCATTGTATTTGCACTATACAAAGTGCGCGTTTTTGATATTTGTGCACTTTTGACGGTGCAAAGATACAACTTTTTTCTGATATATGCAAACAATTTTGCACTTTTCTGTGATATTTCTGCTATTTCTGTTGGTTCTGCTATTTCTGCTTGGCTACCTTTCGATGCTCGCGATACCATACAGCTCACTCATGCATCAGCACGGAGCAGATGAAGTTCCCGAGTACAGCGATGCGCTTGCCAACAATCGGATCCACTTTGCCAAACAGCTGCGCTGCATGACGTGCAACCATCTCGTCATGGCGTGGGTGATCCGCATCTTTCTTGATCCGCCCGGCCTCACGACAAGCTTCCGTCCATTTGTTATGCTGCGCCGCCTCAGCGCCCACACGCGGATGACGCTTGAAATCCCGTTTCTCCTGGCTATACACCTCCTTCGGACCGTATTTGACTATCCGTCCATCCGGTGCTTTCCATCTCTTCTGTCGCATCGTCAGTCTTTCACTTTTGTCTAACTTGCCGGTCAGATCTTCAATCCCGGCACTGGTCGTAAATTGAGCCATATTTTATGTGTTAAATTGTTAAACTGTTAAATTGTTAAGTTGTTAGAATCCTATTCCTATCTGTTGCCTATAGAGAAAGTGGGGTAACCGCTAAGGAACAACCAGGGTATCTCTAAGGAATCACTAAGGGTAGTATGCTATATATTGCGTTACGGTCAGCGACCGAGACGAGCCATACCGCAAAAGTGGATAGGAAGATTTTTATGTGGCACAGTTGGCACAGTTGGCACACTCTCAGATATTGTAAGGGCTGGAAGTGTGCCAAGTGTGTCAAGTGTGTCATGCAGTTTTTTTATAAATTCCATATTTGATTTGTTGGACAAATCCTTGTTCCTGCCATGCGTCATTCCATCGGAGAGCTGTTCTTCTTGAGACGCCTTGCGATTTAGCCTCTTCTACAAGCACTTTGGATGCAAACTCGTTGGGAAGTTGGTCGAAGAGAAGTTTACGTTGGTCGAGAGGTTTGATTTCCGGGACGAGATCTATGGCGTCGCCATTGATCATGCGGAAAGCGGATGCCATGTGGAGTAGGAGTTTGTTTCCGATGAGTTCAGCGGTGGTGTAGTCGGCATCGGAGCAAATGAGCGGATTAGTGGATGAGTGGGATAGTGGATTAGTGGATGTTACTCTCATCACACTCAGCACCATCGCTATCCTCTCAATCTGCACCGCCATACGAACAACGGCGGAGTGGAAGTTATCGCCGAGGAGATTGATGAGCGTGGTGTACTCCGTCTCGAGATGTTCGCCGAGTCGCTCTTTCTGGGTGTCGGTAAGAGTCCATTCCACTTCGCCGCCCTGCATCAACTGCTCATATATTTTCAGTAGCTGCCGTCCAACCATCTGCGGCACAGCACTTTGCGTAGGTTTGGCAGAGACATAGCGCTTGTTGAACGGATGTGTCTCGCGGATACAGAGGGTGAGTAAGCGTGAGAAGTAGCCATTCTCGACAGACGGTACGAGTGTGCGGTACTGGTTGAAGGTACCGGTAAGGAGCATAGAGAGTCGCGGATTCTGTATTTCCGAGGAACCGGTACAGCGATTCCGGCTGATGGGTTCGTGTTCGGCGGCCTTACGGAGAGCTGTGTTGTAATTAGCAGCGGCTGTGCGCCAGATATCTGTGATGACCGATCCTTCCGACTCGTGCATATATCCGCATCCGTTGCGCTCTGCCAACGCCTTGAACCATGCGGGCAAGGTGCTGTCACCTGCTATCAAGATCGGGTACTGCTCATCAATCACGCGCACCATTTCAAGTGCTTGGTTAGCAATACCTTTTCCGCTCGCACTTGCTGCTAATACAAAGCATTGCAGGTTGCTGAAATACTTCTTGCCTGTCGGGCCGTACCGAAAATAGATAGTAGGCACACACGCGCTCGCTGCCGCGAGTGTAGCCATGAGCAGGATGTCTTGCTCGGCAGGCGTAGAGGCTTGCGAGAGCATCAGCCGCAGCAGTTCGGGCAGGTTGTCTTGGTTCAGGTACTCGACGATGTGCAGATCGTCCTGGTCTTGGCTGTCCTGTACTGACACAGGAGCAGCAGGTAAAGTTAATCGTTTACTCATAAATGGATCATTAGAATTTAGTTAATAAAACAGGTTTTAGGTTTCCGGATGCAAAGGTACAACAAATTTTTAATATTTGCAAGGTTTTGTCCCCCAAGTTGTGCCATTTGTCCCCCAACTTATGCATCCGTGGGAAAAAATCGCTGCAAAGATACTATGAACATTTAGTGCTTTCCAAATTTTTGAAGGGATTTTTGTCCTTTTTTGGCATTTTGCTGCATTGAGATTACAGCGCCCTCACGAAATCGAATACAAATATGCCCACATTTTTGGCCGTTTTGCAAATTTTTTACCAATTTTTGTTTAGATAAACGGAACAAATCTTGTTTTTGCTATTAGGACTTGGCATTCGGATGTAGAAAGTTAAGTTACAAACACCATATTTTTACACCCGCCATACGCAAAACGAGCACCTTTCGATGCCCGCTTTGCATAACAGCCATATTGGATTACAAAATTTTCAATTTTTAGTGTTTGCAGATACTATAATGTGTTTTTCTGTTTGCTCCACTCGGTGGGTGAGATACCAACCTCGCGGGTGAAGGTGTTGGTGAAGGCTGTGCGGGACGAGAATCCGCACCGGGTGGCTATGTCAGCCATCTTCATCCCGGGTTGCTCCTGCATCAGGTGCTTGGCTTCGTCGATGCGGTAGCGGTTGACGAACTGATAGAACGAGCAACCGTACTCGGTGTTGATAAATTGGCTCAGATAGGTGCGGTTCATAGGTAGCACCTTGCGTAAGTCGGTCAACTGGAAATCGGGATTGCAGTAAGGCTTCTCCTGTTCGAGCCAGGCTTCCAACTTGGCACGGTAGGCATTGGCAGGTTTCGGCTCTTCCTCCTCTTCCTCCACCGTATTGCGCAGTCGCTTCCACGGGTCGGGACGATACAACACACGCTCGGTGGTGTAGGTGAACATAAGCAGAAACAACCATTGCTGTGTGAACATCCGGTTCGGCACGTACCAGAAAACGATAAAATAAAACGCCAATCCCGCCAGAGCCAGCATCGTCAGATAGCGCACTATCCATTGCACATCAATATCCTCCAGCGTGGAGAAGTTGTCCTCGCACCACTGACGGTACTTGCGAATATGCCGGCAGAGCGTGATGAAGATAACCACCGGATAAACCATGATCAGGGGCAACAAATTTGCCGGCAAGAAGTAATCCGCCACGCCAAGCAACAGCATCGGTAGCAGCAACAGCACAGTACGCCAGCCGTTGAGCCAACGCGGACGCAGCACCTGCGTGGGGTAGATAAACAGCATAAATGCCAATGTATTGCCCAATGTAACCGAGGCATTGAACAGCGGGTCAGACGGCATGCCGCCTATCATCTTGATATGCAGTATATACCGCATCGCCCACATCACCACATCTACACATCCCCAAACCAGCAGCACTGCCGCCCACGACATGCGCAAGCGGTTGTGCTCGCTATGCGTGAGCAACAGAAGCGCCCCGAAGAAGCAGACGGCTGACGTACCGATATATTGTATCGGATTGATGTAGTTCTCAAATATCTGTTCGGGAATGAACGTCCCCAGCCAATAGCTGAGTACCGTCAATAGGACAATCACAACGCCGAAAACAAATTCCGACTTATACTCCAGCCAAAGATTATGGATTGTGTTGTTATGCATAGTCGTCCACTAAAAAGCCGCTGCAAAGGTACAAAAAATATTTTGAAATATGCAAATAATTTTGTCTAAAACTTCAATATTTTTGTAATTTTAGACAAAATAGCCAATAAAAATACAGTAATCCGACATATCAAAGATCTCTCTTTGCTTTGTAACCCGGAGGGAAATCAATCCCTCCGAGCCTAACAGTTTAATCGTTTAACGGCTTAACAATTTAACAGTTTATCGTACGATAGTACCTACAGCGTTATAGGTCTTGCCGTCACGAATAATGAGCAGCTGACCGTTCTCGATGCGCTTCGTAGCCTTGGTATCCACAGCGGTGTTGCTGATAGCGGTTGCTTGCTTCTTTTCAATCGTAGCCTCGATGGTTACATCGGCAGCAGGCATAGTGAAGCTATATGCACCGGTCTCAGGATCGAGCGTTGCATCGATTTCGTACCTAATACCCAACTGTTCTTCGACAACCACATAGTAAGCCGTGAAATCCGTGATCTCGTAGCCCTCTTTCGGAGTAACGGAGATAACAATACCTTCGAGTGCAGTCTCTGTGCTGAGTACCACTTGGTCTGCATTCTCCGTGTCGCTCTTAAGAGCGATAGTGAATGTAGTCGGGGTCAGATCTTCGTAGTTCGGCATAACGGGCTTGATATAGTTGTACGTAGCCAGGTTAGCCAAAGCTTGGGCGATGGTTACCTGTGTACCCTCAGCATCGATCTGTACGGCTGCATTCTCATTAAAGATAACCTCACCGCTAATTGC
>Ga0265301_10004228_pt1 | contig 14638 bp, 7 predicted proteins | sample AusTroGonzalo_MG_2_FD_193488 | JGI IMG/M metagenome (GOLD analysis project Ga0265301, IMG submission 193488) | Bovine rumen microbial communities from tropical cattle in Woodstock, Queensland, Australia - Gonzalo_04 | ecosystem: Host-associated > Mammals > Digestive system > Stomach > Rumen ...
CATTCAGTCCCTTGATGGTGACACCGCCCGGTGTCGTCACCAGATCGATGGCGGCCTCAGGGTGCAGCCCGCTGGCATCTAAGAGTTCCACGGCACCCTTCATCGTCTGCATCACGATGGCCTTCGCGTCATCGGCCTTGAAGCCCAGTTCCACGCCGCCCTCTGCCGCTGCGCGGATATAGCGCATGGCATAGGCGATGCCGCACGATGCCAGCGTCGTGCCGGCAGCCAAGTGTGCCTCGTCGGTGATGAGTGTCGTACCCATCTCGTCAAAGATTGCCTTTACCTGTTCTGTATGGTGCTGTATCGCAGCACCACATGGTACAATGAACGTCATCGATGCCATTTCTGCAATCGCGATGTTAGGAATCACGAGAAACAGCGGCGGACACTGAGCGCCCAGCCACTCTTGAATGCTTTCCGACTTAACACCGGCAGCAATCACGATCAGGATCTGCTTCTGTGGATTCAACTCCGGGGCGATGTCTTTCAGTACACGCTCCACGAGCCACGGCTTGACGACGACACATACCACATCGGCGGTGTCGGCTGCCAGTTTGTTGTCGGTGGTCACCGATACACCTGTCTTTGCGAACTTCTCGAGAACCGCCTGCGACGGGTCGCTGACGGTGATATCCTCGTTCTTGAACATCTGGCCTTTGATAAGGCCCTCGACGGTGGCGCCACCCATGGCGCCAGCACCTATCACAGCTATTTTCACTTTTCTACCCTTTCTACTTTTTTACCTTCTTACTTTTCTTTAGATCTCTTCCGGTTTAACCCTTATCAGTCTTTCGATAAAGTCATCGGCTTCTGCCTTTGTCAGACACAGTGGTGGCAGCAAACGCAGAATGTTCTGTCCGGCACAGCCGGTGAAGCAGTGCTCATGTTTGATGAGTGGCTTGCGTACCATGGCGTGTGGCATGTCTAACTCAATGCCAATCATGAGTCCGCGTCCACGCACCTCCTTGATGTGCGAACTGCCGATGTTCTTGATGCCCTCCATCAGGTAGTCACCTACGACACGGGCGTTCTCCACCAGTCCTTCGCTCTCGAAAACGTCGAGTACAGCCAGTGCTGCTGCGCAGGCCAGGTGGTTGCCGCCGAACGTTGTTCCCAACTGTCCGTAGACGGGCTCGAACTCCGGTGAGATGAGTACACCGCCCATCGGGAAGCCGTTGGCGATGCCCTTGGCCACGGTGATAATATCGGGTTTGATGCCCAGCCATTGGTGGGCGAAGAACTTACCCGAACGGCCGTAACCGCATTGAATTTCGTCGCATATCAGTACGGCACCGTAACGCTTACAGGCATAAGCCAGACCTTGGGCGAACTCCGGCGTGGCCATCTGGATGCCGCCCACACCCTGGATACACTCTAGGATGACGGCTGCCACACCGCCTTTCGACAGCTCACGTACCCAAGGTTCCAGGTCGTTCAGCGGCAAGAAACGGGCATGGTGGTTGTCGTTGATGGGGGCAACAATCTTCTTGTTGTTTGTCACCTCGACAGCCAACGATGTGCGTCCGTGGAATGCTTTCTCGCACGACAGCACACGGGTATTACCCGTCTTGAACGATGCCAGTTTCAGAGCGTTCTCATTGGCCTCGGCGCCGCTGTTGATGAGAAATAGTTGGTAGTCTTCGTAGCCACTGATTTTACCCAATCGCTCGGCCAACTCCACCTGTAGCTTGTTAATCACCGAGTTACTGTAGAATCCCATCTTACCCAACTGCTCTGTCACCTTTTCTATATAGTGCGGGTGTGAGTGACCGATGGAGATAACAGCATGGCCGCCATAGAGGTCCAGATACTCCTGTCCTTTGTCGTCCCAAACTTTACAGCCTTTGCCCTTGACAATGTTCACGTCGAAGAGCGGATATACGTCGAATAGTTTCATAGCAATATTCTTTTACGTCTTAACTTCTTTGTTAGAATGCTGAGGCCTTCAGCTTAAGGCCGGCTGTCTCGTCGATGCCGAACATGATATTCATGTTCTGCACGGCCTGTCCCACGGCACCCTTCAGGAGGTTGTCAATGGCGGTAGTGACGAGCAGCTTGTTGTCGAAGGCATCGATATGGACAAGACACTTATTGGTGTTCACCACCTGCTTCAGGTCGATGGGCTTGTCCGTGTAATGCGTGAAGGCAGCCTCGGCATAGAAGTCCTTGTATGCTTGAATGACCTCATCGGCAGGAGCCTTGGTGCGGATGACCTCCGTACAGAAGATGCCGCGGGCGAAGTCGCCGCGATAGGGGATGAAGTCGATGTCGACATCCAGATGTCCCTGCACCTGTGTCAGTGACTGTCGTATCTCGGCCAGATGCTGATGGGTGAACGGCTTGTAGATGCTCAGATTGTTGTTGCGCCATGAGAAATGGGTCGTTGCACCAGGCTTCTGTCCGGCACCGGTTGAGCCCGTGATGGCGTTAACGCTGACATCGAACTTCAGCAGGTTCAGGTTAGCGGCAGGCAACAGACCAAGCTGGATGGCGGTGGCAAAACAGCCGGGGTTGGCCACGTGCTGGGCCTGTGCTATCTCAGCCTTGTTTATCTCTGGTAGGCCATACACATAGTCGTGGCTACCCTTGATGCGGAAGTCCTGCGCCAAGTCGATAATCTTCACGTGCTCAGGGATGGTATGCTCCTGCAGGAACGCCTCACTCTTACCATGGCCGAAGCAGAAGAACACTACGTCTACCTGCTCGAAGGGCATCTGGTCGGTAAATGTCAGGTCGGTTTCGCCGATGAGTCCTTCGTGGACATCCGACACCAAGTTTCCTGCGTTACTCTCCGAGTTGGCAAACACAATCTCTGCCTCAGGATGGTTTAACAACACCCTTATCAACTCGCCACCAGTATAACCTGCTGCTCCTAAAACCCCCACCTTTATTCCTCCCCGAGGGGAGGATGTTTTTGGATTACTCATTAGTCAACTTACTTTTTATAATATTTAATACGTTAAAGATTTTTTCTAAGACATCTTCATTTGTGAATCGGATAACTGAGAACCCCAATTCTCTCAGGCGTTCAGTTCTTAGCTCATCTTTTCCTATTTGTTCGTATTCAGAGTGATATCCTCCGTCCACTTCTATGACAAGTTTCTTTTCGATACAAACAAAATCTACAATATAATCTCCAATGATATGTTGTCTATTGAATTTGACGGATAACCGTCTTGAACGAATATGTTCCCATAGTAGTTTCTCTGCATCAGTTGGGAATCGTTTATTTGTTTGAGCAAAATCCTTAAGAAGCAAATATCTGTCTGGCGATGCTGTATTGTAGTTTCCGTCGTTTCTACCCATCACTTTCTTTCTGTCTCTTTCTCCCCCATCTCCCTCCCCTCGGGGAGGGTTGGGGTGGGGGTTATCTTTTCTCGTCCTTGTGGATGCCGTAGTAAACGCGCAGAGGTGTGCTCGATACCTTGATGAAGCCTTTGGCCTCGTCGGCGGTCCAGCCGGTCTGTGTCTCGCCATACTCGCCAAGCTTACTCTTTGTAAGGTCATTGGCGGAATCGATGCCCACAGTCTCGAAGCCGTAGGGGCGGAGTTTCAGGATGGCTGTGCCGGTGACGTTACGCTGACTGCTGGTCAGCATGGCCTCCATGTCGGGCATCACGGGCTCCAGATACTGGCTCTCATGCAGGAACATGCCGTACCAGTTGGCCACCTGGTCCTTCCAGTACTGCTGCCACTTCGACAGTGTCGATTTCTCCAGCAGGCGGTGAGCCTCGATGATAAGTTTCGGGGCTGCGGCCTCAAAGCCTACGCGACCCTTGATGCCGATGATGGTATCGCCGACATTGGCGTCGCGGCCGATGGCGTACGAGGCACCAATCTCCTCAATTTTCTGGATGGCCTTGATCTTGTCTTCGAACTTCTCGCCGTTGACAGCCACAATCTCGCCCTTCTCGAACTGGATTTTCAGCAGCGCCTCCTGCTCCTTGGCTGTGACGTGCTTCAGGTAGGCCTCCTCGGGCAGTCCCTGCGTGGGGTCGAGCAGTTCGCCGCCACAGATGCTGGTGCCCCAGATACCGACGTTGTACGAGTACTTCAGCTTTGTAAAGTCAGCGAAATAGCCGTTGGCATTCAGGTAGTCAACCTCCTCCTTACGCGTCAGGTTACGGTCACGTGTCAGGGTGATGATTTCCACGCCGGGAGCCATCACGAGGAAGGTCATGTCGAAACGAATCTGGTCGTTACCGGCACCCGTAGAACCATGGGCGATGGCGTCGGCACCTATCTCTTTAGCATAGCGTGCGATGGCGATAGCCTGGAAAATACGCTCACTTGATACCGAGATGGGGTAGCAGTTATTACGCAGTACATTGCCGAAAATCATGTACTTCAGCGATTTCTCGTAATACTCCTGTGTCACGTCAAGCGTCACGTATTTCACAGCGCCCAGCTTGTAGGCGTTTTCTTCGTTCTTCTTCAACTGTTCTGCTGAGAAGCCACCTGTGTTGGCGCAGGCGGCATAAACCTCATAACCCAACTCCTTGGTCAGGTACATCACATTGTAGCTGGTGTCCAAACCACCACTGAATGCTACGACTACTTTCTTCTTTGCCATATCTTTTATTTTTTACCTTTTTACTTTTTACCTTTCTTCCAGCTCCTGTAGGTGCTTGATGCGCGACAGTACCTCGTCGCTGAGTTTAGCTGGCAGATGCTCTGTCGGGTCGTAGAGCATGGCTGTGCAGATGCAATACTTACGGCCAGTGCGGTGCAGCACGTCCACGTTGACGCAGCCCTCGCAGCCTTTCCAGAATGCCTCGTCTTCGGTGAGGTCGGCGAAGGTCACCGGCTGGTAGCCCAGTGCCGTGTTCATTGCCATTACCGCTGCACCACTGGTCAGCGAGAAGATCTTGGCATGCGGCCAGCGGGTACGGGCCAGCGTGAAAGTCAAGTCCTTGATGCGTTTGGCGATGTGCATGCCGCGGAAGTCGGGGTGTACGATGAGACCTGAGGTCGTCACGTACTGCTGGTTCTCCCATGTCTCAATGTAACTGAAACCGGCGAAGCAGCCGTCGCTCTTGCGCAGGGCGATGACCGCCTTAGCCTCGAACATCTTCTTCGCCAGATATTCGTGTGTTCGCTTGGCGATACCCGTGCCGCGCACCTTGGCAGCCTCGGCTATCGTATCTAAGATGGTGTCCACGTATTTCTCGTGTTCAGGTCCCGCCACCAGGACCTCAATCTCTTGTTCCATATTCTTATTTAATGATTCCCTCCAGAACCTTTTTTACTTCTTCGTGCGTATAGCCTTCCTTGATGACGATGAAGATGGTGTCATCGCCGGCAATGGTGCCTAAGAGTTGCGGCATGTCGCTGTTGTCAATGTTCCATGCGATGGAACTGGCATAGCCTGGACGCGTCTTGATGACACCCATGTTACCGGAGAAATTTATGCTGATGAAGCCCGACGACTGCATCATTTCGCGGATGTTACCGGGTGTTGTGACTCGTTTGTACATCGTGTCGTTGGGCAGTACGTAGACATAATTGCCGTTTAGTGTCGACGCCTTGGCAACCTTCAGCTGCTTCAGGTCGCGGCTCAGTGTGGCCTGCGTTAACTGGAACCCCTCCTTTTGCAGGGCTCCCAGCAGTTCTTCTTGACTACCCATCTGCTGGCTGCTGATAATCATGCGCAGCGTCTCCAATCTACTCTTTTTTACCTTCATTTGTATATTTATTCGATAAACGCCTGCAAAAGTACAGCTTTTTTCGCATACCACCAAATGTTTTTGCATAAAAATTCGCGTTACTGCATAAAAAGAGCCGACTTTCCAGAAAAAGTCGGCTCTTCCTTAAAGGGTGTTATGGTGTGTTTGTTCTTACTCCACCACGACTTTGAGTGCTTTGGCTCTAGCTTATCCGAACAGGAACAAGCTAGAGCCGGCTCGTTTAGTCGTTCACTTAATCATAACCTTCTTGCCATTCTTGATGTAGAGACCCTTCTTCTGGGTATTCTCTACCTTCTGACCGCGCAGGTTGTAGATTGCACCATCGTCGGCGGCACTGTTGTTCATGCCATCAATCTTGGTGCTCGGATTTCTATGCTTGTAAATGCCAGTCACCTTGGCGGTGAGCGGAGCCTCGAAGCCTCCGAAGAAGGTCATCATGCAGATTTGCGGGAGAATGCCGTTCTGTATGCCACACTTAGGATCTTCAGCGAAGACGTACTTGAACTCAGTTGCTCCGGCAGGTACGTCAACCAGGTCCTGATTAGACCAGAAGGCGAGGTGCCATCCGGCAGCAACAGGCTCGGCAAACTTGATGATGACATAGTCACAGTCCGTCACATCGATATTCATCATCTTGAACGCGATGTTGAGGTCGCCATGAGCAGTGTAGGTATTATACTTATCACCCTCTTCAAGATCTGTTCGTGTGAAGGTGTCGAGATCCTTACCCTGATTCTGTGCAATCTCAATGAGGTCTGGATCAAGCTCCTCGACGGGTTCTGCCTTCTCAAACTTGACATTCTTGAACGACAACCAGTGGATGTTGTTGTCGGCAGCGACATTGAACATAATCTTCAATACGCCGTCATCACCAACAGTACCGGTGGCCGATACTTCCTTCAGGAAGAAGCGCTCTGTCTGGTCACCATTGCAGACATCAACGGCAGTGCCGTCGTTGGCCTGGATGGTAATACCGTAGGCTGATGTCTGACTTGCATCCTTGACACGGACACGTGCCCAGGCAGATACTGTGTATTCGCCAGGCTCCAAGCCGTTCATAGTTGCTGTAAGTGTCTTTTCTCCGAGTGTAGTGCCGTCATCATGGAAGTACTCGAAGAACGGAACACGGAAGTTGGTACCGTCTTTGTCGCCCTCAACGCTCCAGCTGTTGATGTAGTAAGCTGCGTTGTTGAAGTCTGGGTTCGTATCCCATGCCGACAGCAGGAAGTTGTCAACAGTGATCTGAGCGTGCCAGCCTGTTCCGACAGTCGGATCCTGCAGGGCGTTAGCCTCGGTCTTTGTCAGCGTACCAGCCTCGTACTTAGCCAGCCATGTACCATAGTACTGGTCGTAAGCCTCCTGCGTGTAAACGTTGGTGGCATCGATGAGTTCCTTCATCTTCGGCAGCATGTTCTTAGCAGTCTTGCTGGCTTCAGCCGGATCGATGGCTTCTTTCAGCAGAGCTATAGCAGCCTTGATGGCATCCTTACCAGAGACGTTGGCTGTCTGGCTGAGGGCGTTATTCAGGCCATTCTTCACTACAGCAATCTCGATGTCCTCATCGCTCATCAGTTCAGTAGCCTTCTCGCGCAGCTCTTTGAGCTCCTTAAGTTCAGCACCGCCAGAGATGTTGTCGATGTTAGCATTGGCGCCGTAGTACGTCAGCTGGAAGTTATCCCAGATACACCAAGTGTCGGTACGAGTACCCTTGACACCCACGGTCAACTTACCGTCGGTCACCTCAACGAAGAGAGGACCAACCTTGTAGTTGCCGGCAGCGAAGGATGCACTCAGTCTGTCCATGTTAGACTCGCGGTCGGCTCCCTCCATGTTGTTGAATGGAGCGGTAACGTTGTTAGCATAGACTACTGGGTAGTTAGCTCCGTCATACAGGTGAGCATAGTCGCTCAGAGCAGCCTGGGCGGTCAGAGCGTAGACACCGTTGGCCACCTCAATCTCCTGACTCAGCGTGAATTCAGAACGCCAAGATTCTGCACACTTGTTCTCGTTGGTACCACCGCAAAGGTTCTTGTTGCCTGCTACCATAGTCCAGGCATTGCTGTTGCGGTTGTTACGTCCGAAGTTCGGGTTCAGAATCAGGAAAGTAGCGTCCATAGGCTTGTCCTCGGTAGCAGCGGCAAGAGCCTCGCTTGTAGCAGGAACAATCTCCCACAGAGCGTTCTCGTTGTCAGCTGTGAGACCGTTACGCAGGATAGCAGTGCTAGCTGAGTAAGGCTTGTCGTTCGGATCCTCTTCTGCATAGCCGAAGTAGTCGTTGCCATTAGCTACAGTGTAGAGAACCTTCTTCTTGGCCTCCCCATCCTTCACAAGTTTCATTGATGTGATGGTGGCTGCAGTTGTACCACCCTGCCAGCCAGCAGGAATCTTGATGCTCTGTAGAGCCACGAAGTCGCACGGTTTGCCGCCATTGAGGAACATCAGGTCACTAATCTTGATCGTCAGTTTGCCGTTCTCGGGAATCGTCGGCTTGATCTCGTAGATGGGACCTTCGTCAGTGACGCGGTTGCACATCAGACGAATCACTGCACCGGGAGTTCCTTCGATACGCAGTTCCTTGTAGTCCGTGATGTTGGCGTAGTCCTTGTAAGGAACAGCACCACTTAGGTTACCCCAAAGAGCATCACCAAGAGCAACTTCTTGATTGAGTCTCACACCACCATTGGCAGAACCGTTGTCAGTAGCTGTGCCGCTGACCTCCGACCACTTGTGGTATAACGAAGCATCGAAATCAATAATCTCTTCGGTTCCCTCAACTTCAACTTCTACCGGCGTAATGGTCAGAGCCGTCGGATTGTCGTTGTCCATATAGAGATTCTTGCCATCCTGGTTGAAGAAGTATTTAGTACCTCCGTTGCTGACCTGTGACTCCATGTTGTACTTGCCGTCGGGCTTCATGGTTAGGGTCTGATACTCAGAGTAGTCGAGTAGGGAAGCACGTGTGCCCCAGTTGTTGCCGGCACCCCAGTAGAGGCCGCTGGCCACGTTCTTCAACACATACTTGCCAGAAGCAAGCGTGTTCTCGCCCATGAAGTTAGCCTCCTTGAAGTCGGTGATAGCCTGGCGCATGTTGCCAATCTCGGCCTCGAACTCAGGAACAGTCAGCTTGTTGTTTGCCAAAGCGACCTTGGCAGCAGCGATGGCAGTATTCAACTCTTCCTTGTTGTTTACGTGAGTCTCGTCGGCAGCCAACTCCTCGGCCTGGCTGATCAATGACTGCATAGAAGCCTTGTCTGCAGCGTAGGTCTCCTTGGCGTTGTTAGCATTGTTGGCCTTGAACTGGTCAATAGCTTCCTGCAAGTCTGCGGTGTCAGACAGGTTGTTAGCCTGAGCCTCTGCGATAGCGTCGTCCAGCAGTCCGACTGCCACGGCGTCGCGGTCCTCGGCCAGCTTCTGAGCCTCAGCCAACAGCAGGTAAGGAGCGTTGAAGGTGTTGATAGCAGCGCTCAGCTTGCCAATCTCAGTCTCAAACTCAGGAATGTTCAGACGAATGCTCTCCTGAGCAGCCTTGGCTGCTTCGAGGGCGGCGTTCAGCTCTTCCTTGCCAGTGGTCTTCTCTGCGTCGGCGGCCAGTTCCTCAGCTTGAGTAATCAACTCCTGCATCGAGGCCTTGGCTGCGGCGTAGCGCTGCTTAGCGGTGGCAAACCATGTCAGCTGGTAAATTTGGGTGGTGTGCCAGTTGGTACCAGCCTTCTCCTTACCCAATCCGAGTCTGATATTTCCGTCAGTTACTTCCACGTCAAACTGGATTAAGCTTGCTTCAGTGAACGATGTTCCGATGTGAGAGGTAAGGAATTTCTTCTCATTGTTAGCGAAGACATAGGCCACGTCAGTAGCATTGTCCTGCATGGGGCTGTCAAAGCCTCGGCCAGGAGTGAAATATGCTGTGCCATAGAAGCCTACCTTGTAGTTACCATTGGTCAGACCAGTGATGTCCTGATAGATGATAGAACCGGTTCTATTAGCGGCATCCTCCCCTTGCTCATAAACCTCGGCGGGGCGGGAACTGCGACCGTCAAAAGTGGTGACGGCTGCTGTTGCCCAATCGGGAGCAAGATCAGCGGCAGAACCGTCAAACTTCTTCCATCCATCAGTGGCGACCTTAGCAGTCTCGTCCTTCTCCTGGTCAGCATTGTTGGCCTTGAACAGGTCGATGGCAGCCTTCAGACCTGTACCAACACCAGTCAGAGCTTCTGCGATAGCATCGTCCAACAGTCCGACGGCAACGGCTTCGCGATCCTCCGCCAGTTTCTGTGCTTCGGCCAGCAGAGACTCCTCGGCCTCGGTCAGACCGACACCCACGGGAACGTCCTTAGAGGTGGGCCAGAAAATCTGGACACCATCGCTGTTAATACCAACAATACCCTGTACGCTGCCGATGACTTCGGGCAGTTCGAAGAACACATTGAAGCGATCCTCGAAGCGAATGCTGTTGCCCTTGCCCTGGTTGTCAACGAAGACTCGGAATCCCACGTCGTCCTTCTTGGCGCGAACGTCTATCAACTTGACGAAGCGAGCCAGAGATGTCTGTTTCTGTGCGTCGATGGCGTCGATAACCTGAGCCTCTGGCGTTACATTCTCTGTTACCTTGAAGGTCTTGTAATTTGTGTTAGCAGTACGCTTCAGCGCCGGCATCTTGTTATTATCGGCGATGAAGGAGTTTTTACCAACAATGAAGCCGTTCAACTTCTGTCCGACGTAGTACTGGATGCCTGTCTGGTAGAATACGATAGCGCCAGAAGCATCCTCGACGAACACGTTATCGCCCTTAATGTAAGTGACGATAGCATCCTTCAGCAGCAGCGTGTCGCCATCCTCATTGTCCTGAGGCAGGAGCTTGAAGGTTGCGATGTCCTTAACGGCATTCTTGGCGTAGGAATCTTTCAGTCCGAAGCTGAAGCCATAGTATGTCAGATTTGACTCGTTGGCGAAGATGTAGTAGGTCTTCATAGCCTCCACGGGGAACGAAAGCATGTTGTTCGTCACGGTGGTAATACCGTTGAAGTCCTTCAGAGCCTCGCCGTCCTCAGTGACATAGAGTTTCTTGCCCTGTTCCAGGTCGACGGTGACGTCGAGCTGTCCGTCCTTAGTTGGTGTAAAGACATAGTAAGTACCCTTCGTGGGCAGGTTCTTCTGTTCGGGGTCATAAGCCTTGCCCTTGTCGTCGACGGGGAAGGTGTTGATACCTGTGGTCTTCGTTCCCAGTCTGTTCACTGAAGGATCTACGGCTACAAATTCGTACTCAGCACCCTCGGGGTCGTTGCCACCATAGGTCATGATGACACCGTTGACGGTGTTCACGCTCTTAGTCTGGGCAAAGCCTTCGCCGACGCCGGCCTCGGCCTTGTTGCTGCGGAGGTCGCTCTGCGACATCGGAGCCAGCACGCAGTTGGCACCCTCGACGAAGGTCACGCCAGTGATGGTGTTCTGCATTTCACCATCATACAGCATGAGGGCGGGGCAGAGACGCTTGTCAATCTTAATCTTGTCAGCGTTCTTCTTAGCGTAGAAGTCTTCACCTTCTTGAACGACCTCGGCCATCTCGATGGTGACAAACTCGTAGGCGTTAGCCGTGCTTGCGGCGTCAACAAGCTCTATGGTGGTGGCTGTAGCCTCACCGTTAGATATCGTAATAATGTCGCCAGTGTTGTTCTCAAGCGTAAAGTAGTGTGTGGCTGCATCATAGGTGCCATAGACGTGACCGCTTATGGTCTTGCCGTACTCGGCAGCGGCAGCACCGACGATGTTCTGCGTACCCTTGATGACAATACCCATGGGGGCATCGCCCGTGATGTCCTGAACGACGATAGAGTCCTCGCCGGCGTTCAGCACCTGCAGGGCGCTCATCTTGAAGTTGACAGCTCCTGTAGTAGCAGTCAGTTCGCTGATGCTTGTAGGCTCAGTAATGGTGCCGGCATACTCCAAGCGGTAGTTGTCGACCTTGTACCAACAGTTATTCTTACCTTCGGCACCGATAATGGCCTTGCCGTCGGTAACGGCAAATGTCAGTTCACCCTCGATACCGTTATCATCACCAGTACAAGCAACCTCCTGATTGTTGCCGTTGGCAGTAATCAATACGGTATTATTATTGCTAGAAGCAACTAATGCTTTAAGGGTATACAGACCGTTCTGCAGGTCATTAACGGTTTGACTGATAGACGCACCAACCCAATTATCCCAAGTGTTGAAGATGTAATCGCCATCTTTGCCACTCATGTTATATTTCTTGGCACCAGTATCCCCACTGCTTCCATGTGTCCACCCTTGGGTGTCACCCGTCTCGAAGCTCGGATTCACGATAATGTCGGTATAGTTGGCGCCTACGGTTGCCTGTTGGCGGACAGCTGCTTTATAGGCTGCATCAATATCCTCCAAAGATAAAGCGGTGTTGGCTGCCTCAACAAACCCATCTTGGGCGTCAGCAGTAAGCTTTGCCTTGAGGGGCGCAATATAGTCATCAATGGACTGGAGGTAAGTTAGACGGAAGTTGTCGGCTTTGTACCACCAATGTCCTTCTTCGTTGTACGATCCGTCATCATTACCACCAATAGTGCCGATTGTTATTGTGCCGCTGGAAACGACAGTAGTCACAGAAACATCACGGCCAGTGCCTTTTGTACCTTGGGGACATTTTACTACTTCACGAGAGCCGTTGGCGGTGGCATATATATAGGCGTCTTTGTCGTCATCGCCACTTGCCACCGTAACAGTCAAACGATAAATGCCGTTCGGTATGTTCTCAATGGTCTGTGTAAGAGGCACGCCTTTGTACCACGTATTGAACAGGTGATCGCGATCGCAATTGGTCATCGTGTAAGTAGGGTTACTGTTCTCCTTGACACCCGTATCGACGGAACTTCCGTGAGTCCAGCCGAATGTGTTACCTGTCTCAAACGTCGGGTTGACAATGCCTAACGTGTAGTCGGTACCAGGAGTGGCAACAGTTTGGGCATTATACAACTGAGCATATTCACGATAAATTTCATCGGGATTGTAATCATTGGCGTATTGACCACCATTGTATTTCGTACTAACGGAAGAAGCATCAAAACTAGTCAGTCCATTATACATAAAGGTGTTCGCAATCCAAATACGATTACCAATCTGTTCGTACTCGCTAATACTTGCTTTGGCAGCATCCACTGTGGCAACCAATGCTTCGTAGTTGTCAACTGTCAGTGAAGCCTTGGCAGTGTTATAGGCATTAACCAGTGCCGACTTCGTCTCTGCGTTCATCAGTTTTGTCTGATCGGCTTCTGCATATTTGGCTTCCAGAACTGCCTCGTCAATACCGATAACTGCTGCTAATGTGGTAGCGGTGCCATAGTATGACAGGCGTACGTTGTCCAGAGCAGCCCAGTCTCCAGTGCCTCCGGGTTCAATTCTGGCACCGAGTTCACATGCTCCTTCTGACTCCATCTCAAAAAAAACGTCGTATGTGCCAGCACTTGTGATATGAGTAGACCTGTTAGCGGCATACAAATAGAATTTGTCGTAACGAGCCGTACCGCCACAACTCAGTTTGTACACGCCCTCTGGAAGGGTCGGGCTCTGGTGAATTTTGTGTGTGTCACTAAAGCCATTTCCGCTCCATTTCTCAGCGAAATTGCCTTTTGCAAAGCTCTGTTCGCTGTTCTGGCGCCAGTAACCATCATGAGTCCAGTCTTTTAAGGTAGACTGTTCCCATCCTGCGGCAGCCACATCATTGTTGTTGTTGGATACTTGGTAGTCAAAGTCCGGATTCTTGATAAGCCATGTTACATCCAAAGGATTGTCTTTTGTGGCAGAACTGAAGTCCTCTCTTGTGGCTTTGGGAATAATGAGCCAGTAAGACAGGTTGCCATCTTGAATAGCATCTTTAAACAAGATTTCAGAGCCATAACCTCCGGAACCATTGACAAAAGAGAGATACTTGTTGTCTGATGTAATGGTGAAGGCATTGGTATAACCAGCGACCTCAACGGAAGCGAAAGTGAGGGGAGTCTCACCTGAATCCACCCATTCTCCGCTTAAGTATTTTCCGCCTCCTCCGTTGGCGATACCAGTGTAAATACTATAGACGCCATCGGACTTCTTCGTTAATGTTACGACAAATCCTTGGCCGTCTGCTATTGCGTGAGTAGTCCAGCTTGAACCACGGTTAATGAAGCGGTCACCACCTATGTTGTATAGATAGTATTCACCTTCTTCATCTGGTAAAGGAGCACCCGAAGTCCAGCTTTGTGCCTTCACATACCCGACGCTCACCACCAGTACTACAAGCAAGAGCAGTAGTTTTGTTAGGTTTCTTTTCATAGAATGTTTTGTTAGTAATAAATTGTTGCGCCGCAGGTCCGTTGGGCACATAGTCATTTAGGTTTTTTTGTTCGTTCGGTTAGTGCAGGCTGCGGACCGCATTAGTTTCTCCCAGTCTTAGTGGTGAGACCAGCCCGGCACTGTGCTCATAATCCTTTTTGTTTCTTTCTGTTTTTTTTCGTGTTTTTTTTAGTTGTTAATACTGTTACTTATATGATTGTTATAGGTTCTTAGACACCAACACGGTGCGCCAACGATGCTCTTTTCGAGCACCAAAGGTGCACAATGCGGCACAAATATACGAAAGAAGTGGAGAAGTTGATACTCTTTTCTGTACTTTTTAGGTTTTCTTAACAGATATATCCATAGGGATGACTGCTCTGTTGCAGGAATCTCAATTTCGACAAAGCCACCTTTCGTGCGCGTGCGTATATAAATATAAAGGTGTATCGTTGCTAGAAATTGATGTAGGACAAGAAGGAATAAAAAGTGGCGATTTTACACTAAAAAACTTCCTGAAAAGTTTGTTTGTTTTAAAAAAAGTGCTTACCTTTGCATCCGCTTTCGAAAACGAGGGCATGAAGAACTTCTTGAGCAGCGAGAGAAATGCAAGTTCACTTGAATTTCCGAGT
>Ga0265301_10004229_pt1 | contig 14637 bp, 24 predicted proteins | sample AusTroGonzalo_MG_2_FD_193488 | JGI IMG/M metagenome (GOLD analysis project Ga0265301, IMG submission 193488) | Bovine rumen microbial communities from tropical cattle in Woodstock, Queensland, Australia - Gonzalo_04 | ecosystem: Host-associated > Mammals > Digestive system > Stomach > Rumen ...
GTGGTAGAAAGGGGGGGTATGTATATCGAGGTTTCCCCGGTCCGCTTCAGGCACCGGCCTGATCCGCCGCTATTGACGACATCGACGTGATAATGCTACAATTGTAGTACAAACAACAGAAAGGAGGTCCTGATCATGGACTGGAGCGAACTGATAACAAGATTCGGTTTTCCAATTGTATGCTGCATCGCTCTCGCCTGGTATGTTTTCTATCAGACGAAGAGCTTCCGCGATGAGCTGAAGGAAGAGCGGGCAACCCGCGAGGCCATGCAGAAAGAGTTTCATACTGCGCTGAATGAGCTGCAGGAAGCTCACAACGAAGAGAGCCGGAGAACCATCGAGGCATTAAACAACAATACGCTTGCGCTGCAGCGTCTTTCTGACCGTCTGGATTCGGAAAGGAGTGAAGAAGTTACATGAATGTAAAGTTTTATACCTTTAATAAAAGAAGGAACTCGACGAAGCAGCCGACAGGATCCGGGACGACTGTGTCCTGCGTCCTGAAGGCGCCGACGTCGATACATGATCCGGTCCTCGAGCTTGCCGGAGCTCCAAATGTATCTTACGATTACGCATATATCGGAGACTTTGGCCGTTATTACTTCGTCAGAGACATCGTAATTGAAACAAACGGAATTTCTACGTATTACCTGACAGAAGATGTACTTGCGACACATAAGACCGAAATCGGCAACATGCGCGCTTATATCGCATACGCTTCGACCGGTTACGACGCGATGCAGATCGACAGCCGTATCGCAGTCAAGACGTCCAGAACGATGGCAGGCGTCGCGAGTGCTGACATCCTGAACAATGAAGGAGCTTACTATCTTACCGTTTTGAACAACCGAGGCGGAGGAGGTGCTTCCGGTTTCTCGAGAAGTTATCAGCTAAACGAGGCAGCAATATCCAGGATGTGCGAATGGTTCGGAGACAGTACGGTAATGCAGTCATTACGAAACTACTTCAACGGCAATCCGATGGATGCAGTATTTCAATGTATCTGGCTTCCGTATAAGCTGTATCCGACCGGAGGAACCGCAACAACCGTTTATATCGGAAACCGAAATAATGTATCCGACGGTTATCCGTTACAATCGGGGCAGACATTAGGTGTCGTTGACGGATGGCCGCAGGCAACGAAAACAATAAACCTTACCATTCCTCATATTTATTCTGATTTCCGAAAGATTGAACCATATACAACCGCTTTTCTTTATCTTCCCGGTATCGGTAATCTTGACATAAAGCTGTCCGACTTCACGACAAAGATTAACATCTCCGTCAGCATCGAGATCCTGACCGGAAATATCACCTATCTGATATTTAATGATGCCGGTGCTCTCGTGCAGAGTGCTATCGGAAATATTGCATCTCCGTGCGCTATGGGTAAGGAAAACACGGCAGGCGGTAAGCTGATCAGCTCCATCGCACAGCTCGCAGGCGGAGCCGTGACACTTGCAGCTGCAGCCGGAACCGGCGGAGCAGCCGGAGCGATCGGAATGGCCGCGGGAGCGGGAGCAGCTTTGTCCGGGGCTGCTAACACGATCCTCGCAGCCAACACGCACGCGCCTTCCGTAACCGGACAAATGGGCGGACGCGGTTCGGTTCTATGGCCGGCCATTTCCCTGACTCTTGTTGCTATTGATACAGAGGATCCCGACGCAGCGAATTACATCGCGGAGAAAGGTCGTCCTGTCGGTGATGTCCAGGGTATCGGAGGTTACTCCGGTTATGTCCAGACAATCGACGCGCATATTGATTGTGACGGTTCCGCAGAAGAACGTGAAGAAATCGAAAGCTATCTGAATTCCGGCATCTATTACGAATAACTTGACAAATCTACTACATTTGTAGTATAAGGAAAGTGAGCGAGGGGCATACGGCCCCGGATTAAACTCGTAGGAGTGGCGTGCCTGCCTGATCAGCAATCAAGCCCCTCGCTACATTTTGATGAGGTGAAAAGCTATGTCAATTTTCGGAGACATTGTCGCGTTAGCGAAGGCCGGATTTACTCCGGCAGAAGTAAAGGAACTCATGGCGATGGATAAGCAGAACCCGGAACCCGAGAAACAGGCGGAGAACACGGAGAAAGATCCGAAGCAACCCGAACCTGAGAAGGCACCTGAAAAGGCACCCGGCGAGAAAGCTGATCCGGAGCAGGAGGATAAAAAACCGGCGGACGATATTGCTGCCATGAAGAAGACCATTGAAGACCTTCAGAAGCAGCTTCAGGCCGCACAGAAAAACAACACTCAAAAGGACAACAGCAAGGACCTGCCCGATCCGGATAAAACGATCGAGGACGTAGTGAGGTCCTTCATGTAGAAAGGAGATTATTATGCCCGGTAGAGTTTTTACACCCAAAGACTGCTATGCGCTGATTAACGCCATAGCCAAAGAGGCAACCGGTCAGGAGCCTACGCTCCAGGCTGTTGACACCTCGACTTTCGTTTCCGTTGGCGAGACCATTCTCCGCTCCGGAGTCGAAAATACCCTCAACGCCATCGGCCTCGTTCTCGGCCGCACGTTTATGGCAGTACGCCCTTACAAGGCGAAGCTTCGCATCCTGAACGCTCTCGACAGCGGTCTGTATGCGAACCGCATGCGGAAGATCTCGTTTTATTCCAGAAACGCAGAGCCCTCCGGTGCTTTCAATACCGACCTGTATACCAATCATGCAATGGACTACGACAACGGCGCAAACGGCGGTGCTTCGCTTCCTACCATGTGGGAACAGAATCAGCCGGTTCCGCTCGAGCTGAATTTCGGCGGCCGTTCCGTATGGGATGACAGCACGACGGTATACAAGGACCAGCTTCAGGTAGCTTTCTCCAGTGAGGCGGAGTTCGCGAAATTCATGTCCGGCGTCATGACCGAGAAGGGCAACGACATCGAGACGCAGAAGGAAGCGTTTAACCGTGCTCTCCTGCTCAACCGTATCGCAGGCATTTACGACATGAACACCCAGACCGGCGGCGCGATCGACCTCGCTGCAGCATACAATACCGAGATGAACACCAACTACAGCCGGCAGAGTCTTCTGACGACGCAGTTCACGAGCTTCCTCGAGTTCGTTATTGCGAAGATCAAGAAGCTCTCCGATCAGCTTACGGACCGCTCGGCGATGTATCACTGGAGCCCGGCGAAGACCATCAACGGCGTGAGCTACACCCTGCTCCGTCATACGCCGAAGGAAAAGCAGAAGCTTATCATGTATAAACCGTTCTGGATTGATTCCGAGGCGCGTGTTCTCCCGCAGATCTTCAATGATGAATATCTGAAGCCGGAGAATTACGAAGGAGTTAACTTCTGGCAGAACGCCCAGAATCCTTCCGCCATTGACGTGACTCCTGCCGTTCCGGATCCGAACGATCCGACGACGCAGACGGTCGGCACTCAGGTCCAGCTCGAGTATGTTGTCGGTCTCCTGTATGACGAGGATGCCATGATGATTGATTACCAGCTGGATTCCGCTGACAGCACCCCGGTCGAGGCAAGAAAGCGGTACTTCAACATCTGGTATCATTTCGCTAAGAACATGATCGACGACTACACCGAGAACAGCATCCTGCTTTATATCGGTGCCGGCGGAACAGACTGATCATAACGGCGAGTAAACTTTTCATACCTGCATCAGCACACTGGCCGGAGACAACTCCGGCCTTTTGTGCAGAAAGGAGCAATCTATGCGCGGCTATTATTTACCGCTTAACTACGATCAGATAAACGTCGCGGAGGGGACTTATATTCCTTCGACGGTGAAGAAGTACAATAACCAGGCTTTCCGTTTCTGGGAAAGAGCTTTCTTTCAAAGGGCATGCAGCACACTTAAAATCGGAATGCCGAAAGTGTGGTCCGAGCAGGGAATGAAAGATCTTCTATATTATACGCTTTTCGCATTCGGTTTCTGCGGATGCGGAGATCTGCCCGATATAGGAAAGTGGTTTAACCCTGTCACAATCTCCGGCTTCGATTTTTACTATCGCCCGAGAAAGATGATTCTGACGAATCCGTATTATGATAAATCCGTCGAGATGGAGATCGGGAAAGACGGCGAGCTCATCCGTATGACTCCGGACCTTTGCGGAGTATGGGACATTATCGCATACCATGCCGAAAAGATGGCCCTGATGGATCCGGCAGTAAATACTGCAATCATCAACTCGAAATTTGCTTACTTCGTCGGCGCAAAGAATAAGGCAGCTGCGGAGGTTCTCAAAAAGCTGTTTGACAGAATCAACTCCGGAGAGCCTGCTGTATTCTTTGATAAGAAGCTGGCGAACGACGGAACCGATAAGGAAGAGCCCTGGCAGAGTCTCATGCGCGACAATCTGAAACAGAGCTATATCGTCACGGACCTGCTCCGGGACATGCAGACCATTATCAACGACTTCGACGCGGAGATCGGCATTCCGACGGTACCGTATCAGAAAAAGGAGAGAATGGTGACCGACGAAGCGAACAGCAGACAGCTGGATGCGACCAGCCGCTCGCTCGTGTGGTATGAGCATCTCCGGCAGAGTTTCGAGACAGTAAACAATTTCCTCGGATTTGAGGAAGGAGACAAGCTTACGGTCGAGCTCAGATTCAAACCGGAAGAGGAAGGAGGAAGCGATGGCACTGGCGAAGATAACCCTTCTCGGGATGTATGAATATCTTAATTCGGAAGGAATCGACCTGTTCAGCGAGATGACACTTCCGACCGGAATCGACAGGGACATCCTGGTCGATTCCATCATGCTGCGCGGAGCGGAGTTTGAAATCCTTTATTCCGAACCGACTACGATGCGGAACGCGATCGGAGCCTGGAGCCGGAAATGGCAGCACACTCTTACGAAATGGGCGAAAGCTCTCGCGATCGAATATGATCCTCTCGAGAATTATGACCGAAGGGAAAGCTGGTCCGATGCGAAGGTCGGAAATGAAAGCAAGAAAGGAAGCCGCACTTCTTCCGGATCCAGCTCGGACATGTCTGTCTCGAACGGCAGCGACATCTCTGAAAACAAGCGTGCAGCTTATGATTCTTCTTCATATTCTCCTGTTGAGAAGGATGAAAACAATTCAAAGAGCAGCAGCTCCGGCGCGTCGATAACAAAGGCAGACGGAACAGACTCCGAGGATCGCAGCAACACGGAGAGCTCGCTGCATGAAGGACGAACGCACGGTAACATCGGCGTAACGACCAGCCAGCAGATGCTGGAAGCCGAATGGAATGTCGCAAAGCTTAACATCTACGAAGAAGCCGCAGAGCTCTTCCTGACTGAGCTGACGATATACACATATTAAGGAGGTGCTTATGTTTGTAGTATTCAAAGACCGCAACACGCTGGACCAGATTCAGCTTACCGGAGTAAAGTCCGTTTCTTTTGACGGTGTGACTTATACAGTCACAAAGTCAGATAACACAACCGCAACCTTCGCGGCTTCGCAGTATTTAATGTGGTCATTTACATGACAGAAAGGAGAACAATATGATTTTCAATCATCTATATCCGTATACGGACGAACATGAGCTCAATCTCGACTGGCTGCTCCGTAAGATGCGCGAACTCGGAATCAAGATGGACGAATTCGAGGCAGTGAATACCATCACATTCTCGGGCGCATGGGATATTACGCATCAGTATCCTGCCTGGACCGTTGTTTCCGATAACAATATCGGTTACATTTCCATCCAGCCGGTGCCCGCGGGAATCGTTCTGACGAATACCGATTACTGGCGTGTCATCGTCGACTATTCCGCACAGATCGCCGGAATGCAGGCGGACATCATCAACCTGCAGAACACGGTCGGAGACGCAAGCTCCGGACTCGTGAAGCAGACAAACGATAATACTTCAGACATCGCAACGCTGAACGGCACCGTTTCCGGACACACGACAGCGATCGGCGACATCAACAAGAAGCTTGATCCCGGCAAATGGATATTCGTCGGAGACAGTTATCAGAACTATGGCAACTGGTATGCAGGAGTCATCGCAAGACTCGGTCTTACGGATAACACCGACGCTTTCTATGTCGGAGGCTCCGGTCACGGATTCACGGTATCCGGAAATCAATGGGTAAACGACCTGATTGCATTCTGTACCGGAAGAACGGACCTTGCGGACTTTAAACACGTTGTGTTTGTAGGCGGTCTGAACGACTCGACCGATGCTGCCATTGCTTCCGATGCTGCGGACCTGATCGCAAAAGTTAATCATTGCATTTCCGCAATGGAAATCCGCACCCGTAACGCAGAATATGTTATGGCATACGTCGGAGCAGGACTTTCCGATTCCGCATACCTCGCGGACAGAGGAAATTATAACAGATGGTATGCAAACGGCGTTTTCCGGAGCCTGTTCACGCAGCCCGGACGCCGGTATCTTGAAAACACGAAATACTGTCTGTATTCCTCAAAGCTGTTCAACGCGGACGGAGTGCATCCGAACGCGGACGGTGCTGCCATTATCGTGCAGGCGGTTTCGGAAGCCCTTCTTTCCGGAGTCTGCAAGGTCGACGGCCATCTGGAGACCGGCTACGACGATCAGCCATTTTATACCGGCCATTGTCATTGCTTTTACGGATATGCGAACAACGTAGAAAACGGACGTGTCACGACGACGCTGCGCCTTGTCGTTGATCAGGAAGTACAGAGTGCATACACGGTAGACGCGACCGGTGTCGACCTCGGCGTAATTCCGGAGGGATGCTTCGTCCGGAACAGCCAGCCGATCCGCTGCAGGATTCAGAAGTCTGCAGCAGGTTACGCGACCAGCATGGAATGTAAAGCACGTCTCATCAACGGACATCTTTGGGTATATTCCGACCAGCTCACAAACGGACCGACATATTCAACCGTTGCCTTTGCCGTGAATGACAGAATGGACCTCGGTCAGCTCTGTTTTGACGAGTATGTCGACTGGAGCCTGTAATATCCTTTCCCCATACGAACACGAAAGAAGCCCTTGCATTTCTGCAGGGGCTTCTCTCGTTTAACTAATCACATGGAGGACAAAACCATCAATAGAATGGAAGCTCCTCAAGAGCACAGTCCGGAATGTTTATCCAGCCTTCTTCCGTCTCAACCTGTCCCTTGAGCATCTTCCCGGCCCTTCAAGCGTCCATCGCTTTCTCGATTGCTTCACAGAGCTTATCGAGCTCGTCGTTGGCTTCCTTCGGGATGTATACATAACTCTGATATTCGCCTCTGCTGTCCTTATACGACGGCCATGCGATCCAGCTCTTAGAATCGGACTGAACGAGATTGCATCCCTTAATCGTGAGGATTCCGTTCAGCGTCAGGTTGATCAGAGTGCGGTCCGTCTTCTCGGTCTTTTTCGTCGTCCCGGGATAAACGCGGCCGGTCCATTTGAATTCCTTACCGGTGTACTCAAATTCTTTAAAATTGTCCTTCTTTTCGTTGCTGCTCTTTCTTGCCATTTCTCTGGCCTCCTTAAATAATTTTTATAAGTCCGTTTCCGTCTCTTTCGGCGATGATCTTCCAGTCGCCTGTAAGCAGCTGCATCACTGCCCCGTCTTCGTTCTGACAATACCGGCGCGTGAAGATGTTCACGGCCTCGTTATTGTCAACCGCAAGAAACCGGTCAACCAGGCGGCGTTTCGCGTTCTTCCGGTTCGCGATCTTTCCTACCTTATAAATAACCGCTTCCTCCTGGTGCTCCATCACATACGCGACACATGACTTATAAGGCATAATGTCGGTCACCTTCACCTTGCGGAAAAAATTGTCTGCCCGGGCAACATAAGCCTCGTTAACCGTCACCCGGATAATCTCCAGTCGTTTCAATCCTTAATCTCCTTTCTGTTTAATCGGATTCGTCATCGTCATCCTCCTGCTCTTTGATGAGTTTATTCCCAAAGAGGAAGTAAATGATCACCATCCAGATGATGAACTCGAGCGTCATGCTGCACCTCCTAATCGTTACACTCATGTCCTTCACAACCGACAACCCACTCCGGAGAGAAGCTCGCCCAGGCGATTACATTCGACAGACTTCCGGCACCGTGCCACCAGTGGCCGTCATAATATGCCCGGTTCCATGATACAAATCCCTTCTGTGTTTTACAGATGACAATCTTCAGATCCTCATCCTCCGGCAGCCTCTCCTCCGGGCTGTAGAAGTGAAGAGGGATGGGGTTATTTAACTGGATCCTCTGTGAACGGTCGTCCATTCTTCAACACCTCCTTATCTGAATAAAACAGAACACGATGCTTCAAAGAATGGTAATACCAGCGCATCGCATTCAGCTGCTCGTTTATCCATATACGTTCCTGTTCGGACAACTTCTCATAAGTGTCCGTTACTGTGAATACGTTCAACTTGTCAATTCGGTTACTTAACTGCCGGAGCTCCGCAACCATTCTCTGTAGTGTTCTCTTATCCATTTCTTTTCCTTTCCTCGTCCTGCTCAACAACCTCGAGCGCTTCGATATAATCGTCGAGAGAAGTGCGGAGCGGACAGGGCGAGCACCGTCCGCAATTCTCTCCGTACCGTTTCAACCGGTCACTGCACTCTTTCCGCTTCTTCAATATGATTCTCGCCTGCAGGAGCTCCATGTTATTCCTCCTCGGGGCAATTCTTGAAAATCCGATTTTCAATTTTTGCAAGCACTGCCATGATCAGTATGCAGTCAAGCGGATGCTTCTTCAGGAAATTCGCCATTTCTTCCTCACCTTTATCTTCCGGAACTCCGTTAATAATGTTCATAAAGGTTTTTCCGAGGTCTGTCCGCTGAATAACAGCATAACCGCGGGCATTCAGAAAAGTGTCAAGGCTCTGACCTTCTGCAGCTTCTTTCATTTCTTCCGGACCAAACTGTTTATACATGCCTACTCCTTTCTCTTCAGATAATCGGTAATAATCGCATCCAGCTCTTTCCTGGTAGCGCACTGCTTAACAGACTTATAAAGCTCCTGTTTCTCGAGCGGCGTCACCGAGATTTTAATCAGACGGTCGTACATGATCGTCGGAATCTCCAACACATTCTTGTTTGCGTCAATCAATAGAAAACCTTTCATACCTGCATCACTTCCTTTCTACATGATCCGGTTCAGATATAAGTCACGAAGGAAAGCAAGGAACCGGTCGATTACTTCCTTCTCGTTTACTGCCGGAGTCGGTGCCGGCTCTTCGTAAGTGATTCCGGGAATCTTTCCGCAACGGAAACTTGTCCCGGAGAAACCTGTGTGTAACGCGATGCCGTTCTGGCTTCCGGAATAATTGAAGTCAATCCATTGATCATTCCCGATGCAGAGAGCTGCATGTCCTTCCGTGGCGAGACCGTAACCGGCAGGAGCTCCGACCGGATTGCGCAGATCATACAGCTTATTGTAAAATGTTTTGTTGTCACAGTCGCCGACCGGATTCGCTGCCATCTGCGCATAGCTGAGACGTTTGTACACGGTTCCGCCTCCGAGAAGCTGCTTAATGAAGCAAAGACAGTCAGCTGCATAAACGTCGGTATTACAATAATGCTGATTGTTATAGCTTGCGTTCTTCGGATACATCTGAAGCACGCGATTGTATTCGGTCGTGCTGTCGTACTGGCACCAGAATCCCCGGAGATAGCAGGTCGTTTTCTGCAGGTAAGCGACAGCATTTGCTACCAGCTCTTTACTCGTCAACGCCATAAGCACCTCCGTCAATCATCGAGATGACCGTCTCGTTCCTGGTCGATTCCAACCACTGAATGACGGCATTCTTTACACGGTCCAGATAAGAAATACCGTCCGGATCATTCACGCGCAGCAGCAGCATGACGGCGGAATCTCCGTCAAATTCCGCATTTAGCATAGACTCGAAGCTGCTCTCGATCTGGCTGTAAGCGTAATCGTATCCGGCGACGAAAGCGGAGTCTTCTCCGTTTAGCTGTTTTTCGCAGTAAGGGCCTTCGTTCCGGACATTTGGAAAATAGCTCATGTATTTTCTCCTTTCTTATAATATAATCGCGTTCGCGATAGCGGCCGTGCCGGGACTCGAACCCGGAGAAGCGAGGATACTGCGCACTACCTGGCCCCGACGTTGTTTTGAAAACGCAGGTCTGCATCTTGCCATAACCCAATGCTAACATACGACCGCTATGCGAAAAGGTCCGCCCGGAATCGGACCGGGATCCTTCGGAAAAGTCCTGGTATTCTGCCATTGAACTACGGACCTGCTATTGTTATTCACCATCATATACGATATTGAAGTCCTTGCTTCTTTTTTCAATCCATGCACATTCTACGTTGATGTCGTTCTTCGCTTGCAAATACTCTTTTCTTGCTTCTTCGCGGCTGGAATAATATTCTCCGGTATATTCCGCTTCGATTTCGGAATTACCGACCGGCATGCACATTACTACATAATATAACATTTCTGTGTCCTCCGTTTTATAATATTGAGGGCTTCGGCTCCGGTGAGTTTATGAGAGTTCGTATTTTGTCTGGCTTCCGCCCTCAAACAGAGTATACCGCGTTTGAAAATCGTTGTCAACTACAATGTGAAAATCTTTTTGTAATTCACAATGAGGTCGTACATCGTATAATTTTCAAAGATGAAGCGGTCCTCGATGACTTCGTCCCGGAGATCCAGAACAAAATCGTAATAAAATTTCTTCTGCTCGTTCTCCCTGGCGAGATTGTAATGGTTCTGTACCTTCGCCCTGGACCGTGTCGCGTAATAATATCCGTCTTTCTCGTAAATGTATACCATCTTCTTTTTATACTCATAGGAACAGAGCGGACGGTATCCCTTCAGGTTCTTCTTTCTTACAGCTGTAAAATCATCGAAACCGAAGTGCCCGCCGAAAGCCATCTCCGCCCATTCGGTTCCGGCCATGGCGAGCTCGATTCCGGACTTCTCTGCTTCTGCTGCATACTGGTTATTGATGCAGTGCAGGAAGATTCCTCTCTCTTCCTGGTAAACGGTTTCTGTGCCGGTGACATCCATGTCGACGGCCGTGTCAACGACATCCAGCACGGTGAACGTCGGATTGTTGACGCTCGTCGCGTTCGCGAGACAGATCAGACGCAGGTCCTTTCTTCCCCGGATGACACGGTCCCTTCGGATGGTCATGTAAATGTCGAGCAGCTGCTCCCCTTCCGACCGGTTTATCCGCTCGCCCTTCTTCGGAATAAATTCATCGAATATCATGTCCTCGACTTCCGACATGTCAAAACCTTTTATGTCTTTCGCAGCGGAAAGGGCTGCAGCGTAACCGACCGGAGCACCGGACGGCTTTCCGTCCTCGTTGCAGTGATAAAAGCCGGCGATGCCCTTCACGATCTGGACCGGCTTAATGTCCCAGCCAAAGTCACGATTTAGCGGAACAAACGGAGAGACGTCAAAGCTGACGCCCTTCCTGGTTCCTTCCGCGCATAGCATTTTTATGTCCTCGATGGTCCGCTTCATAAAAAGAAACTTCTGTTTCTCCTCAATCTCATAGCGCAGCGTACTGTATGTTTTACCGGGGCCGCGCTTCGACCAGATCAGATAACACCAGGCGGACGGACATGCTGCGAAGTCGTCCCGGATGTCATAGTATTGTTTCATCGTATGATATCACCTCGATTTCTTCCGTGAATATTCTTTCCCAATTTACCGAATTGACGGAATCCAGAAGATAATCCGCGGGCGACAGGTCGATGCTGTCCCCTCTTTCGTTTCCTTCCTCGTCCGTCCAGATGTCTTCCTCGTAAAAATAAGTATGCTGTTTCTTTCCGGTCGTGACGCCGTCAAAGATGAATCCTGCCCGGAAGTTCCGAAGATCGTCCTGCAGACAGAGAAAACCTTTTTTCGGAACACCGGCGACCGTGATCTTCAGATGGTCGTTCATGTCCCTCGTCGCGTACCGTTTCGCGCCGACGCTGATGAACTGCTTATATGTACCATCGAGCTCACAGATTCCCAGCCAGTACTCGCGATCATTGTGCAGCACTGCACCGTATCCGCGTGCGGTCAGTCTCTTCTTGCATGCTTCATTATAGGAAGCAATTCCCGCCTCGTTCCAGTTAAGGCCATAACAGGAATCCGTGTCGGAGTATAACCACGTCCCTGCGTTGGCTCCGATGGTGAACAGGTTCCTAAAGGCGATGCTCGTCACCCATACGCCCCATTGATAAGGCAGCACGGACCTCGGATTTTTCACATAGGCATCGTACAGCTCGCGCTCGTCCTGGTCTTCCGATATGGAATATTCTCCGGACTGATAATTTTCCTCGATGACAAGCTTCACCGGTCTTTGAACACACATTCCGTAGAGCGGTCAGAGACTATTCAATTTTGCTTTCGCAATTGAATAGTCTACCGGATCACCCCCCTTCAGCTTCGTCTTGTCGACAAAGCACTGGTAAACGTAGTCAGTGAACCATCTCGGCAGATAATCCTTATACGAGAAATATACGTCGGTGCATGCGGCTGCATCGAAATCGTACTGCTGCATGATTACCTCGAGATCAATCTCGTTCAGATATATCTCGACATATTCCGCGCAGAGGATTCTTCCGTTATCCTCGACGATGTTCACCGTGCGGACCGCTTTCGATTTCTGCAGCGCCGGCATGGGAATCCGGTCCGATTTGAGTCTCGGTTTTACGAGGATGAGCTTGAATATGTAAGCATAATCTTCCGCGTTCTCGAGAATGAACTCCGGTTTGCACGGTTCCCCGAGAGGACTGAAGCGCTCCATCGGGAATTTATACGCAAGCATCGCGTAAGGATATGCGGAAGCTTCGTCGAATGCCTGCACGATCTCCTCGACGATCTGCTCGATAAAGTGCCGGTTGTTGTGCGTATATCCTCCGTGAAAGACCAGCTCGAGAATCTTCTGGATCTCAAACGAAGGAACAATCTTCAGGAACCGCTGACGCCATCCGGCAGCCTTCGCAAGCTTCTGGACGTTCTCCCTGGGAATTCCTGTCGCCGTATAGGGAATGGAGTATATTTTCTTTCCGAGCGCGTCAAGCGTCTTCTGAATGCACTCAACTCCGGCAAGCGTATCGTGCTCGATGTATGTCTTCTCATTCGGTGAGAATCTTCCGTCGTTCTGCGTCCTGCGCTTGTCGTAATCCCAGAAACCGACTGCTTTCTGATGGGAGACGTTCATGTCCTTCGCCCATTTGTCGAGAGACCTCTGCGCCAGGATAAGCGAATCCTTCAGAATGATTCCGTTCGCGAATTCGATGACGATCGGATAATGAGGCTTCACGTTCAGCTGATGCTCCGGCGTTCCCCATGCAGCCAGGAAAAACTTCCGCATGAATACCCAGTCATAACTCATATTGTGCCAGTAAAATACCGTTTTATCGCCGGACATGTGCATGACAATGTCATTCACGGCCTGCACCATCTCGGACGGCTTCGTACCGTACAACGTGACGATGTTCATGTCAAAGGCCCGGATGGAGATTGTCCAGGCGACGACGTAGTTTTTGCAGACGGTTCCCGGGACTTCCTTGCTGGTCTCCGTGTCGGCCATGATGATGACGTCGTTGAAGCTCTCGCCGGTCTTCTTTCCGGATCTCCGGAGATACATGACATTATTGAGAATGCTGTAGTCGAAATATCTGTAAAATATGAAAGAGTAAGGATTGTGCCTGATCAACCAATTCTTCCTCTGTCGGTATAATTGTGTCCGGTCTCTCATTCGACGCCGAAGTCGAGAAGAAGCTGCTGCACTTCTCCCGGATATTCCTTCAGGACACGCTTGACGGTACGGCTCACCATCTTATCAGGCACGCGGATGTCCTTCTCTTTTGCTTCCTTCAAAGCTTTGTCAATCTTCTTGCTGTTCTTCTGGATCGCGACAAGTGTCTTTGCTTTCGTCTCGGATCCGTAATCTTCATCAAGCTTCTTCGCGAGATCGGACTCGAATAGCTTTCCGAAGTCTTCCCATGTATAATTTGCTCCGGGATGGTTCTTGTTGAAGCTCTTCGCCCTCTGCTCGTATATGGATTTGATACCGGATTTTGTACTCGTCGGAGATTTCAGAAAGGTCTTTATGTCCTCAATCTTCGCCTTCAGGTCGGCGATGGAGTCCGGTGCCTTCGTATTGAATCGCGTCGCGTCCGGTCCGCTCCATGCCTGTATATCGCGTTTTGCTCTGGCATAGGACCATTTTATCGCCGTCTTAAAGTTCTTCTCGTTTCCGTACCTCTCGAGACGCACCAGACGCTGATCCGCGGCCTTTGCTGCCGTCTTATATATCTGAAGCAGCTGCTGCCGGTCTGACGGCATTGTGTTCATCGTGAGAATCTCCTGCATGCTGTAAGCCTGTCTTTTCTGGTAGCCGGCTCGGGCTCCCTTTCCGGATCCTTTTCTTGCCATGTCACAAATCTCCTTTCAATAGTTCGGATGAATCGACGCCGAGAGCTCGGCAGATCTTGACGAAAGTGTCAACCTTGACCGGACCGCCGCAACAGATCCGGCTCACCGTAGACGGCGGCAGCTTCGCCTTCCTGGCGAGATCGAGCTGCTGCATGTTGCGCTCCTTTAGAATTTGATTGATGTTGTTATTCAGATTCATGTTGTCCTCCTTTGCTGTTATGATGCTCCTGAAGGGGCTCTCAATTCACAATACCATTTTTGCAATCGTATGTCAATACGCTTCGGGGAAACCTCGATATACATACCCCCCCTTTCTACCAC
>Ga0265301_10004234_pt1 | contig 14617 bp, 13 predicted proteins | sample AusTroGonzalo_MG_2_FD_193488 | JGI IMG/M metagenome (GOLD analysis project Ga0265301, IMG submission 193488) | Bovine rumen microbial communities from tropical cattle in Woodstock, Queensland, Australia - Gonzalo_04 | ecosystem: Host-associated > Mammals > Digestive system > Stomach > Rumen ...
TTTCTTCTTCGCCTTCTTGTTCGTTTCCTTCCTGTCCATTTGAATTACTTTCCTGATATTCAAACGCATAAAGATCAAATGTAAACTGAGCATCAACTTTTGGGCGGCTCGGCGTTAACTGAAAACGGATTTCACCATATGTTCCTGGTCTAAGACCAAGTTCGTCTAAATCGGATGTATCAACTCCGACCACATTTCTAGCGTTTTGAACATTAACCAAATGGTAATCTTGTGTCATCGTCCATGTCATCGCTCCGTTTTTAGCTGTTAGATCTTCAGCTTCAGACAACTTGTCAGCAAACACACCGGGTGTAACACCATTGCCGCTAAGCGGAAAAATGGTAAATACGTCTGTTGCAGCCCTTACACCCATTCCTGTTGCGCTGTTTTCCTTATTCGTAGTAAACCAGGCAATCGAGCTAAACACCAGAACAATAAGAGTAAACAATAGCATAGCTAAAATCTTAATCAAGGAATTGCGTCTGATTCTACGCTTTTCATCTTCGGTTACAATCTCATCTGGTGCAGATGTTCTTTCGGTAGTCGAAGATGTATCGACTTTCATATTCAGTAACGGTTTTTCATTTTTCATCTTCGGCTCACCTCTGCAAATTATTTTCAACACATAGTATTATTTACGGCAAAATTGAGTTTGTGTATATTGTAATAATATATGCACTTCCTCAACTTATATTATAGCATAAATCTCCTGATTTTTCAAGGGATTTTGCGGATTTTCTTCATTTTGTAATATGTGAATTATATGGATGAAAAAATAACAGATAGTTGATTATAGTATAAAGTCAACGCCCTCTCACGATTGCAAGAGGGCGTTATTGTTATTGAGGCTTTATAAGCCTATGATAGACTGATTTCATAAAGTTCCCCCGAACTCTCACCAAACGGAAATGTTAACCATTAAAGCTTATTGTCTTTAGCTAGCCGGTGTTTCCGTTGTAAATGTTACATTTACATTAATAGCTGTGAATGCATCAATGTTATCGGACATACAAGCAGCGTCTTCACCGTCATAGTACATATAAATTTCAACATCAGTTGGTGTAGTCGTTGCACCGTTAATTATCTTAGCAGCAAGCTTGTTTTCCTGAGTAAGAGTAATTGTTCCATTTGATGAATTACCCAAAAGGTTTTCAGTATCTGTTCTCTGGCCGGTTCCATCGAATATTAATACATTAGATCCCGACTTTATAAGTATTCTAAGGCATGGATCATAATTCTGAACTGCTGTGCCTGTTCTGGATTGAACTTCAACGTCCTTAACGTAAACAGGTAAAGATGTTGTGCTTGTACCAGAAGCTTTAATCTGGAATTTGTTCAACTCATAATAGTAATCACCATTTGTGCCGTTTGTAACAACTGTAGCCGCTCCATCAGCATACGCTTGACCATCATTCGATTTCAAGCTAGTGTGGTGATACCATGTTCCAGCATTAACAGTAAATGTAGGCAACAGCGTCTGTGTGCTATTAGCGTTATATGCTTGGTCTGTATTAGCAAAATCAGCTGCTCCCGGAGCAACATACGTACCTGCCGCTTCGCCTGTTCCTGCATTATATGCAGCGATTACAATACCTTCTTCCGCTCTTGCGGTTGTCTGCAAGCCTGTAACGCTTACATCCTTATTCATGGTGAACCAAGCGTAGGTTGAGGTCGAGAGAGTTACAGCCGAAACAGCTAACATAGCGAAAGCAGGCAATAACTTTCTTGTGGTCGAGTTTTTCTTAGTAGTTTTTTTCATAAATCATTACCCCTTCATTAAGTATTCCGGCTATTGTTCTGAGCCGCCGTGAGCTCAAATTAAGGTGTGTGTGAAATATTACGTTCTGTTTATATTTAGAGTATACACTAAAATTTCCGGTTTGTCAATATAGTTTCAGAAATTGACACCATTTTTCTTCAAAATCGTTAAAACGACCAAATAGCGTAATTCTCATTGGTGATATTTTACATCTCGGATTTGTTGAATTAACTTTCGGTTATACATCTTGTAATATTTCAACTGTTTTCGCCGCACTTGTTCCCTCCCCTTTTGCCCTATACTATTATATAGGGGTAACGACCTCGCCGGAGCATTTTGAATGTGGAATTCGGAATGCGTAATTTGTAAAAGATGTTTTTTGGAGGGGCTCCAATTCCGCATTACAAAAATCCGCCTTAACATTTGTGCGAATTGCCCTATGCACAATATCCGCCACGAAAAATCGGCGGTTTTCACAAGTTTTGTTCATGTTTTATTCATTGACAACATCTGTTAGGTGTGTTATAATTATATTGATAAATTATATCCGCTTTTGGGAGGTGTGCCATGAATAAGCCTGAACAGCCTTTAAACGTCGACGGCGTAAGAGCCGTTGAGCTTCATTACCGCGCTATCAGGGAGATCTCAGGCGGCAATACCTCGTTCTATCAGTCCCAGACGCGGCTGAATTCTCCCGGGCTTGGTGTTATGCTCCCCGACGCCTACCGCGAGGTGGCTGAGATGTCGGTGCAGTGCATAAACCTTTTCGCCCTTGAATTCGTTCAGGCGCTTGAAGCCTGCAACACCTTCACCGAGCGTGAGCTGAACTACGGCTGGCTCTCGGTGTATATGCCCATATGGTTCCTGAAGGAGACCAAGGCGGAGAAAAAGGCGCTGGAATACTGCGCCAAGTACAATGTTCCCACCAACAGGGTGTGCTTCGAGCTCTCTGAAAAGCTCCTCGCCGAGACCGACGGTGCTGCTGCCGACGCTATAAGAAATATGCGAAACCGAGGCTTCCACTTCATGCTCACCGATTTCGGCGGAAGCGCCTGTCCCATGATGAGGCTCGCCGATTTCAACGTGGACTACGTTATGCTGAGCCCGGAGGTAGCCAACTACATCGGCAGGGACGAGCGCTCCGACAGCGCTGTTAAGTCCATTATAGGCTTCGTAAGCGACATGGGCTGCGAAACTGTCGCGGACGGCGTCGTGAATGCCCGTCAGGCTGAACGCCTCTACGAATTTGAATGCCTTTACTGCGCCGGTCCTCTTGCCGGCAAATACATAACTGAAAGATACGTCAGAAGAAGATCCGACGAATGATTACCTGTCAGCGGCACTGCACTTTCATCTGCAATGCTCCGCCGTTCACAGGCTGACAGAACGGAGGGTGCACATTGAAAAAGAAGGATAAAAAGAATAAAGAACCCGAGCAGAACGTCCAGGAGGTCTTCGTGGATGACCGCACCGCCGAAGGCAAAATGCGCGACGTTCTTACGCTCCGGCGTACCGCCAAAGAGGTAAAGCGTTACAGTGTCCTCATGAGACTGCTGTCGCTGCTGGTGGTACTGCTCATCGCCATTGTGGCGATAGCCTACGCGGTATCCTATTTCTACGATCAGTTCGGAAGCTTCACCGTAAGGATAAGCAAGTACGATATGATAAATCAGGGACTTACCCTTTCGGAAACTCCCGAATACAGCAAGACCAGAGCGGTCCTGAACGCGGATATAGTCTACGATATGACCAATATCAGCGGCAAGGACATCCCGGCAAATGTGGATAAGGTCAACGGAAGCCACAACGGCGAGAACTACATCGCCTATACCTTCTACCTTATCAACTCCGGTGACGACACCGTTACCTACGAACGCCAGATAACTATCGACAACGTCACCAAACACGTTGACGAGGCTATGAGAGTAGCTGTTTACATCAACGGCGAAAAAGCTCTCTACGGCAAGACAAAATCCAGCGGTGAAGGCAAGGAAAGCGACTGCGACTATGAATTCGCCTCCTCCACTAAGGTAATGTACTCCACCCGCGAGAGCTTTGCTCCCGGCGCCAAGGACAAATACACTATCGTAATGTGGCTTGAGGGCGACGATCCCGACTGCGTCGACGACATAATCGGCGGAACCATGAAACTTGGAATGGATTTCAAGATCATAGAATCTACATAAGATCAAGGAGATAACACTTATGAAAAAAGCAGCTAAGATAATAGTAAATATTGCAGCATGGATCCTGCTGATATTCGCGCTTCTCATCACGCTCATCGTATTCTCATCCGAAAAGAACGACGGTATTTCCAATTTCTTCGGATATATGCCCCTTACCGTTGAATCCAACTCCATGAAGCCTACCTTCAAGAAGGGCGACATGATAATCTGCAAAGAGGTAAACGACGTAAACAAGCTTGAAAAGGGCGACGTCATCACCTTCTGGACCATTATCGACGGTCAGCGCGTGAAGAATACCCACCGAATCACTGAGGTAAAGAACGAAAACGGCAATATAAGCTTCATCACCAAGGGCGATAACAACGGCATCGAGGATACCGTACCGGTATACACCGGCGACATCATCGGCAAATGGACCAAAGGCAGGATTGCAGGCTTCGGAAAGGTAGTCGATTTCCTCAAGACCAAGCGAGGCTTCTTCATCTGCATAATCATCCCTATGGCTCTGTTCTTCCTGTTCGAGCTCTATAAGTTCATCGTTACCATCATCGAGGTCAGAAAGCCCGAAAAGGAGGAGATCGACGAGGGGGAGATCAAACGCCGCGCTATCGAGGAATACCTCGCCGAGCAGAAAAAGGCGGAGGCAGCCGGCGAAGTTGCTGCCGGAGCCGCTGAAAAGACTGCCGATACAGCAGCAGAGGTCAAGGACGCCGTTTCCAAAACTGCCGAAAAGGCTGAGGAGACCGTCACCGAAGCCGGCGAAAAGCTCACTGAGGCTGCGGAAAAGACCTCAGAAGCTGCCGGAGATATAAAGCAGGACATCACCGCCGCAGCCGATGAGGCTGCCAAGACCGCAGAAAGCGCTGCGGATACTGCCGAAAGCATTATTTCCGGAAAAACAGACGAATAAACTTCCATGCGGCTGAGGGAAGATCCCCTCACCGCCGCGGATATGACTGGAGCAGACTATGAATGATTTTCTGAAATGGTTTTTTGCGTTCATCTCTGAAATGCTCAAAGGCTATTCCGAGATATTCAACGGACTCAAAAACGGCTTTAAACAAGTCTTCAACATAAAAAATTACATAGCGATTTTCAAGCAGCATACCGCGGGTATGGGAGCCCTCAGCTGGATACTCACCATACTGTCTATCGTTATAGTCGCCGCGATATACGTTCTCATCGCGCTCATTATATTTCTGGGCATACGTAAGTACATACGCTTCAGACACTCTATCGTCAGTAACGAGGACCTCCTTGAGGAGATCTCGGCGCTCCAGCGTCAGGTGCTGAAAATGGCTAAGGAAAAAGATGAGATCATGGCTATGAAGGTCGCTCAGATAGGTCTTCCCTCTGGCAGCGGCGCTCTTGCGCTCAGCGGTGCAGGCGGAGAGGAGGTCCAGCAGGGCGAGGGCGGAGAAGTTCCCGCAGCCCCGTCTGCCGACGGCGTCGTTCAGACCACGGAGCAGCGTTTCTCAAAGCTCATCGAAGTGGACAACTTCTACAAGACCTATACTCCCCCGGAATACGACAATACCTTTACCCTCGAGGAGCTCTGCGACAGGTACAGAAACTTCGCCTGCTCGCGTATGCACCTCTACTATGAGCCCAAGACCATACGCCTTTTCATAGCTGGTATGGCTTCCACAAAGCTCATTATCCTCCAGGGTATTTCCGGTACCGGTAAAACTTCGCTCCCCTACTCCTTCGGTAAGTTCCTCCAGCACGATACCACTATTGCCTCGGTACAGCCTTCATGGCGTGACCGTACCGAGCTCTTCGGATACTTCAACGAATTCACCAAGAACTTCAACGAAACTGAAGTTCTCAAGAGGATATACTCCTCAAACTACAACAACGATATAAACCTCATCCTTCTCGATGAGATGAATATCGCCCGTGTCGAGTATTACTTCGCGGAAATGCTCTCCATTCTCGAAATGCCTAACGCAGACGAGTGGGCTCTGGACATAGTTCCCAACTCTTGGAGCACCGACCCTGTCAAGCTGGACAAGGGCAAGATAGTCATCCCCCAGAATATCTGGTACATCGGTACCGCCAACAACGATGACTCTACCTTTGCTATCTCCGATAAGGTGTACGACCGTGCCCAGCCTATCAACCTCGACGCCAAGGGCGTTCCCTTTGACGCTCCTGATACTCCTCCCCTCAACGTGGGCTTCGATTACCTCGATAAGCTCTTCAAGGAAGCTTTCGACAAGTACCCTATCTCTCAGGAGAACCTCAAGAAGATACAGCAGCTTGACCTCTGGGTAATCGAAAAGCTCAGAGTTGCCTTCGGTAACCGTATCCTCAAGCAGATGAACCTGTTCGTGCCAGTCTACGTCGCCTGCGGAGGCGAAGAGCTTGACGGTATCGACTACGTTCTCGCTACCAAGATATTCAGAAAGTTTGAAGCCCTCAACCTTGCGATGCTCCGTGAAGAGCTGCGCGAGCTTTGCGTATACATAAACAAATCCTTCGGAAAAAATAAAATGAACGAATCCATAGCTTACCTCGAAAGACTCCAGAAGCTCTTCTGATGATTCGTTCCTGAACGGCAGGTGAAATGAATGAGCAATCCTTACGCCCGTTGGTACGGTGAATTCAAGGACTTGATAGATACTATCAGCGAAGATAAGCTGTTCGACTCCTTCGATGAGCTCATTCACTCCAGCCGGAATACCTTCGCCATGAACCGCAAGATCATGGAAAAGGTCATCGACGTATCATGGGTGGAGGCTATCGAGAACGGTATCATCCACCTTGATAATTTTATGAGAAATCCCCGAAAAACTATCGAGGACGTGGAGGAGATAGTCCCCATTGCCCTCTCAAAGAAGATAACCATAGAATCGGTCAAGCACCTCGCCCAGCACACCGACTACATCCAGAGCGTGGACAAAAAGACCGGCAAGATAACTCCCTCAAAGATACTCAACGTCCATAAGGAAGAAAGCCTTATGACCTATGAGAACAAATTCGTCAACACCCTCGTGGACAGGCTCTTTATCTTCATAAATACAAGATACGAGAAGCTCGCGCAGGTCGCCAAGGACGAAAAGGTAATGGCTATGGACTACGATACCGACATCGACGACGGCTCCGGCGGTAAGCTGAAGGTCTCGCTGAAGGTGGAAACTATCGAGGACCTTGACTCCCGTGACGAGAACGGCGTTACTATCTGGCAGCGCGTTGAAAAGCTGAAAAAGGCTATCGAGGGCTATAAGGGCTCGGAGCTGTGCAAAACTCTGGGCAATACCTTCATCCGCCCTCCTGTAATGCGTACCAACGCCATTATGAAGAACGTTGACCTGAAAGCCTGCCTCACCCTATGGCAGTACATCGAGAGCTACGACAAGGTGGGCTATGAGATAAACGTGGAAAATACCGCGGTGAAGCCCGAACAGGACTACATCGAGGATTTCTATAAGATAATCATACTCAACTTCCTGCTGTTCCGGTCCTATACCGGCAGCGAAAAAACCAAGCTGGAGGAGCTGAAAACTCAGCGCTCAAAGCCCCTTGCACCGAAATTCGTGAAGAAATTCGATAAGGAGCTCGCCAGCGACTACGGCGTATCCTCTGAGACTACCGCCGGATATGTCACCTCAGGAGGAGAGCTCCAGTTCATAAGAAAGCTCCCAGACGACCTTTCGCAGGTCTACGAGCAGATAAACGCCGTCATCGACATCGAAAAGGAATACCTCAAAAAGCGTGAGATTGCCCGTCAGGAACAGGAACGCCAGCGCCTCGAAGAGGAGCAGCGTCAGCTGGAAGCTCAGCGCATAGAGGAAGCCCGTCAGGCAGAGCTGGAAAGGATACGCCTCCAGCGCGAGGAGGAGGAGCGCCAGTTACAGGAAATGCTCGCCAAGAAACGCGCCGAACAGGAGGCTGCCGAAAAGGAACGCGCCCGTCTGGAGGAGGAGCGCCTTGCCCGTCTGGAAGAGCTGCGTAAACGCGAAGAGGAAGAGCGCATAAAGCGCGAGGAAGAAGAACGGATCGCCGCCGAACGTGCCCGTCTGGAGGAGGAGAAGCACCTCGTCCGCAGCGAGCTTGGTGACGCAGAGGGAATCAACCTCGAACAGCTCAGAGGCGAAGAGATCAAGGAAGAACTGGAAAAACAGCAGGCTTACAACTCCGTCACCGACGCCGAGATCGAAGAAGCCAAAGCCGCTATGGAGGAGAGATCCGAGGAGGGCGAGGCTGAATTCGAGGATCCGAGAGAGGTCGCAGCCCGCCTGAAGCTGGAACAGCAGAAACGGGAAAAGGAGCGTCAGGAAAAGGAACGCGCTCAGCGCCTCAAAGCGGAACGCCAGTATTTCGAGAGCAAATCCTTCAAGGAGATACGCCGTGAATACACGAAGAACCCGTTCTTCGCCATTCCAAGGCTCATCAGATATATCCTCGCTATGGTCTTCGGTATCATCCCCGAGGACACAGACCGTCCCGACTTCAAGGCGAAGCGTGCTGCTATCGCCGAAAAGAAGCGTCTCAGGGAAGAGGAAAAGAAAAAGCACAACGAAATGGAGTTCTACTACAAGAAATACGCCCAGACCTTCAAGTACCGCTTTATGCGTAAGATAGCCGATTATAAATTCAAGAAGCGTAAACGCAAGGAGAGCCGCGGCAAGCCTCTGCCTGTATATAAGCCTCCCGTAAGGACGGCTGAGGAACAGGCTGCTCATACAAAGTATATCAATGAGCTCTACCGCACCTACCATGTAAGCCGCATTGAACGCATAAAACGACGTATCGCTGAGATCAAGCGAAATTACAGCAGCGAGGGATCATAGTGAACATCAGCAGTCTCTTCAGCAATTATAAAAGCAGGATCATCAGAGCTGTAAACATCGCTCTTACTGTGCTTATCGCCGCCCTTGCAGCCTTCACGGTCTACGCGCTGGTCTGCGCTTCAAAGGGAAAGGCTGTGAACGTATTCGGAAAGAGTATGTTCAGGGTAGTTACCGGCAGCATGGAGCCCTCCATAAGGGTGGGCGATTACATACTCGTCTCAAAGACTGAGCCCTCCGAGCTCCGCGAGGGCGACATAATCACTTACTATTCCGAAGAGGAGGACGTCCGGGGACTGGTGGTCACCCACCGAATAGTCTCCGTAAACAGCGACGGCTCCTTCGTTACCAAGGGCGACGCCAATCCGGTCCCCGACAAAAAAGCTGTGAGGGAGGATCAGCTCATCGGCAGATATGTGGGCAAATCAAGATTTTTCCACTGGCTGAATTCCTTCGCAGACGGCAGGAAGCTCCTGCTCATATTCGTGATAATCCCCATAGCCCTCATAGCTCTTTATGAGGTGAGGACCATCGCGCAGATAAGCTTCCAATCCATAAAGGAAAAATCCCCCGGCGACGACAGAGAGCGCCTTATCCGCGAGGCTATCGACAGGGAAAAGGAACGCCTCGCCGCCGAGCACTTCGGTGAAGCTCCACCGGAAAAGGAAGAACAGTCCGGCGCGGAGAAAGAGGAACAGCCTCCCACGGAGGACACCCCTCCGGAAGAAAATGATACCGGGGAGGACCTGACCGCTGAGGAGGTCCCACACGATGCTCCGGAAGCAGAAACAGACGCAGAAAAAGAGGTGGAAACAGTTGAATCAGGAAGCGATAATGAAAAGGAAAATGATTAGAGCTATAATACTCCTGATCATTACATTCATTGCCCTGCTTGTATTCATCGGTCTTTACATCGACGAAAGAAAACAAGTCCAGAAGACCTACCGGCGGCAGTACAACACTGAGCTGGGACACGTCTCCGGCGAGATAGAAGGCTACCTCAACGCCGAGGGCGGTCACGATACCCGCTATTCAATGATAATAAGCTACATGAGCAGCGCAAATTCCTTCGCCTTTCTGCTTAACGGCTTTGAAGAACAGCAAAAAGCCGTTAACGAGATAACCTTCAGCCTTATCAAATACCCCGAACAGATGGCGAATAAAATGGAAGACCTGAAAAAGGCTGTGGACGACATTCTCGACGGTCTTGACAAGGGCTACGACGAACTCAGAGAAATCGTCAGCGGTCTTGACAAACAAGGAAACTAAGGAGGATATACGATATGAGCGTTCGCGGTGAAAAACGAAAGCTGAAAAAGGAAATAAAAGTATGTATGCAGACAATTGAGGAGATCGAAAGAAAAAGATCACGTTCACAGTCTGCACTGGTACAGGCTGTGCTCCTTCAGGAGACTCCTGAGGAAAACGATGTTGAGTGGTTCAACAAATATACCGGCGAGATAACAGCCTGCCGTAATCACATGATAGATCTCCAGAAGAAGCTGAAATCTCTGGGCTGAAGGCTCTGTGCTTTTCAGCGGACGATTCTGTAACTACTTTACTACCAGCGTCAGGCAGCATTGACTATATGCTGCCTGTTGCTGTTCATTCCAACAGACGGTGGTGAAAAAATGCTGACATTATATTACGAGACTACCTTCGCCGTATCGCTGGTGCTCACTCTCTTCTATGCCATGCGCTGGCATAAGCACTTCAATGTTCACTTCACACTGATATTCACCCTGATACCTATCGCCAACCTCGGCTATATGCTCCTTGCTCAGTCGGACACTCTGGAGGGAGCCCTCAATGCCAACAGGATAATATACATCGGAGGCTGCTACCTCGAGCTTTTCATCATGATGAGCGTTTTCAGCCTGTGCCATATAAAGCTCAAACGGGTGCAAATAATTTCCCTGATAGCGCTGTGTACGCTGGTGTATCTCTCAATGCTCACCGGCGATGAGAATTCCTACTTCTACCGTTCCATAGGCTTCACGAAGGATCACGGCGCCGGAAGGCTCGTAAAGACTTACGGCTTCGCACATACCCTGTTCTACATTATGCTGGCAGTGTACTTCGTCCTCACCGTTGCGGCAATGATTTACAGCTACTTCCAGAAAGAGGACGTCTCCAACAAGATCATCTATCTGCTTATCATGCCGGCAGCCGTTTCCTTTGCTAGCTATGTCTGCGGAAAGATCTTCCCGGCATTCATAGATGTGCTGCCTGCCACCTACGTCGCAGCGCAGGTATTCTACCTCATCATCATCGACCGCGTTTACCTTTACGACATCTCCGATACCTGCATCGATTCTATCGTCCAGAGCGGCGATACCGGTCTTGTATCCTTCGACCTGAAATACAACTACCTCGGAAGCAACCAGACAGCAAAGAACTTCATCCCCATGCTCAATGAGCTCCCCGTGGACAAGTCGGTAACAGACAACCCGAAGTTCAAGGAGACAGTCTGCAAGTGGCTGGACGATTTCAGGAAAGACGAAAAAAACGACAAGATCTCCTTCCCCGTTGACGACAGGTACCTCCTCATAGATATAAACTACCTCCACGATGGCAGACGCAACCGCGGCTATCAGTTCTTTATCACAGACGATACCCGTAACCAGAAGTATATCTCCCTCATAAACCGCTATAACTTCGACCTCCGCAGCGAGGTCTCCAAAAAGACTGCCCACATCGAGGAAATGCACGATAAGCTCATCCTCGGCATGGCAACTATGGTCGAGAGCCGCGACAACTCCACCGGCGGTCATATCCGCCGCACCAGTGAGGTGGTGCGTATACTCATCGAGGAGATGAATAGCTCCGGCACCATAGTGCTCTCCGAGGACTTCTGCCGCAACATCATAAAAGCCGCACCTATGCACGACCTCGGAAAAATAGCCGTCGATGACGCCATACTCCGCAAGCCCGGACGCTTCACCGATGAGGAATACGAAAAAATGAAGGTACATGCCTCCGAGGGCGCAAGGATAGTCCACTCCATACTCGACGGCACCGACGACGAGGATTTCCACATCATCGCCGAAAACGTCGCTCACTACCACCATGAGCGCTGGGACGGCTCCGGCTACCCGGTGGGACTGAAAGGCGGTGCTATCCCCCTTGAAGCTCGCATAATGGCTATCGCGGACGTCTACGATGCCCTCGTGAGCAAGAGAGTCTACAAGGAGAAGATGTCCTTTGAGAAGGCTGACTCGATCATCATGGAGGGCATGGGCAAGCAATTCGATAAGGAGCTCGAGCCTTTCTATGTCAGCGCCAGACCTAAGCTGGAGGCTTATTACAGCAGCATAGAATAACACAATGACCTGTCCGCTCTATTGCGCACAGGTCATTGTCATACTATTCAGTGCCGGCTTTATCCGGCTTGCAGTAGCCGCAGGGCTCGTAGCCCGCCTCAAGGAGCTCGCTGAGTTCACCGGAATAATTCTCCCGGTTCTTCTCGGAGATACCGCTGACGCTCCTGCAATCGGGAAGGTGTATCTTTTTTGTCCGCGTGTTCAGCACGTAGCGCACCTCTCCCCCGGACGAGGTCTTTTCCATGGAGGTCGTCTCCCGTGAGCTTTTCCTGCCGCTGGTGGTCTCCACGCTGACTTCTCTGCTCTCGCCGGTGGAGTAGTCTATCACCACGCCCGGATGAACGTTGTAGCAGTATACGCAGAAGCAGAGACCTTTGCCTCTGTCCTCCACGGAATAAGCCTCCATGAGCACTCCCCTGCACACAAGCTCGTCGCCGTTGAATATCGGCGTTACGCGGTACATGACGTGCCCGCCGTTCTGCCGTATGTACTGGGCGGTCCTGTTCTCAAAGGGGAGCATCCCCTGCACATTCAGGTAGCGCGTGCCGGTTATGAGATTGCATTCGTTGGCGTTCTCTCCCGTGAGCTGATAGCCGATGAGGTGGCAGCGGTTGTAGAGGTACTTTCCATCCACGAAATCATACTTATCCAGTCTCCAGCCGCTGGGACGCACCATTCCTATGGGACCGCGCTCGTCCTCCGGCATTAGCTCCCGACAGAGACAGGCTTCCGTAGCGGTACATCTCCCGAGGCTGTCCAGATCGCCGTAGCGCTCATAGGCAGCGGTTTTCAGGTCGCCCTGACAGAAATACGGGACTCCGCCGTTCATCGTACAGTAGGGCTCACCGCTGTATTCCGGCACCTCGCTCAGGCTGAAATCCCCCGGAGTACCGGGAAGAGTCCTGCCGTTATTCTTTCCCCATTTCGTTGCACCTGCCAGCACTGCTAAAAGCGTTACCAGCAGCAATATCGCAATTCTTCGCATAAATACTATTCTGCCTTGCTGTAATATTCAAGATAGGTCTTAAATCCCGTATCAAGGTCGGGATAATCCACATATCCCTTTTTGCAGAGCTCCATTACAAAGTCCTGTACCTCCTTGTTATCAAGGCAGGAATCCGTTGCAAGGAGGGTACACAGCTTTGCACAGTGAGGCTCGCCGCTTTCGTCCCTGCATACTGAGTAAATGGTCATGGTATTGCCGTCCCACCAGTGGGTAGCCTCCTTGAGCCACTTTTCGCTGCTAAGCTCCTCGGTCTTTGCCGAGACAACCTTTGTATCCGCAAGCATTTCTTCGTCCATTTTAAGCTCACCATAGCGTGCATAGGGACGGGATATTATATCCTCCAGAGTCTCATACCAGCCCTCGCCGGTAAACCTCAGGTAAGGCACATCGGTATCTATGTGGGTGGAGTCCGTTTCGCTGTATGCAGCCTGTCCGCCTGAAAGGATCCTGCGGTAGGCTGTTCCCTTGTCGTCGTAGACAATAAGATACTGCTGCTGCCTCCACGAAGCTCCCTCCTCAACCACCAGTATCGGCAAAGTTCTCTCGCTCACATCACCGGTGAGCTTCCGCCTCATGAGCACAAGGTCGTATGCGTTCAGTACACCGTCTCCGCTGAGGTCAGCCGCCTTCCAGTCAGCGAGCTCTGTGTCGGGAGCGGCAAGGAGCCACCTCTGAAAGAGTACCACATCGGAGACATTGAATGCGCCGTCGGCGTTCACATCGCCCTCCACGGGCTCTGTGACAGCTCCTGCTGTTACGGGAGCAAAGCTGCTCAACGATAACGATAAAGCTGCCATGAGAAGAGCTATAAGCTTTCTGAGCTTCATAATATTCACCTGCCTATCTGATAATTTGCAGCAGAGCTGCTTTTTACTAATTATACCACGGCTTTCGTATAATTGCAACCGGATGATCCATAACTTTCAGCAGCCTTATATTGATTAAAATAAAAAAATATATCTTTACTTGCTGCACTTTTGTGATATAATAGAAATATATATAGTGAATGCATTCGATAAGCTCAGCAAAGGAGGCGAATCAGAAATATGAAGTACAGCGACTACCAGAAGCTGCTGGAAAAAGACAGCTCCAGCGCACAGCATACCCTGTTCAGGGAATACATAAACTACGTCTACACTATCGCGTTCAACCGGCTGCGAAGCTGCGGCAGTCACGAGGACATAGAGGAATGCGTTATGGACATTTTCAGCGACGTTTTCGCCTCATACGAATATCAGCCGGATACCCCCGGCGACATAAAAGGCTTTATCGGAACCGTTGCCCTGAGGAAGTCCGCTGCATACTACCACAAACTCTGCAAAAAACAGGGCAGTATTTCTCTGGACGATGATAACGTCCCCGATGTCCCCTCGGAGGAGGACGTTTCTGAGACCGCCGAGGCAAACGAAACAAAAAGGCTCCTTCTGAAGCTCATAGAAGATCTCGGAGAGCCCGACGCAACTATAATAATTCAGAAATACTACTACGGACGAAGCTCCCGGGAGATCTCCGGCATGGTATCCATGTCACCGTCAATGGTGAGAGTCCGC
>Ga0265301_10004236_pt1 | contig 14609 bp, 18 predicted proteins | sample AusTroGonzalo_MG_2_FD_193488 | JGI IMG/M metagenome (GOLD analysis project Ga0265301, IMG submission 193488) | Bovine rumen microbial communities from tropical cattle in Woodstock, Queensland, Australia - Gonzalo_04 | ecosystem: Host-associated > Mammals > Digestive system > Stomach > Rumen ...
ATGTCATATCAGGTGCGTCCGGCAACTGTGAAACACCGACCCTTGACCGTTCCAAGTCTGTTATGGTTGTAAACATGATTTCCTCCTACTTATGGCTTCCGCCCTGTGTATATTCAACGGCAAAGTTTTCTATACCTAAAGGCTCATTTAACTTATTGTTGGTAAATCTGAATCTTGCCTTATCTAATCTCCGCAATCTAACCTTTGACGATATGATCTTTGCCGTAGCATCTGAATCAAATGAAAACTTACTAAAGTTAATATCTGTGAAGTCAAAGTATCTCATGCTTGTAGCATCTTCCTTTGTTACTTCCCATAGTCCGTTTCTCTGCGACTCGATAATCACGGATGATGATTTAGAAGGCATACACTTAAGAGCTAGGTAACGATACTTTTTATACTTGTAAAACAGTCTTTCGGTAATATCTGCCGTTTCCCATTTACAAGTAATTGCTACCTTGTTACCGTCCTTGGTCTCGTCACTATATGAATCAGGATCATCCCTGTTCACATAGAACATATAAACATTACCGTCCGAGCTTCCGAAGCATAAATTACCGTCCATCTCAAACATGACGCTTGCGTTTATGTTCGTCCAATAAAAGCCTACATACTGCCTTGTGGCATACGGCATACTTTTATCTGTACGCATAGGCTGTAATCCATCAAGGACATAGCAGGTCTTATTAATGCAGAGTATGTATAGATCCCTATAAGTAAAGGCAAATGCTTCCTCAAGCTTTTCCTCGTTGAGTAGTTTTCCGTCAAGGTAATAACTACGGTTCTGTGCATACTTCTCACCGGTTATATCCTGTGCGGTTATTGCATATATTCCAAGGTTTGACAGGAATAAGGGTTCTTCCTCAAGGTATGCAAAGCACCATGGACTCACCGCACCGGCTCCCTGCAATGAGTTAATTACAAGGAATGTTGGGTTATCATTGATCAGGTCTCCCTCCCTTATGATCACGGGTTGATAAACTTCATGAATATCCTTATAGGTTGCAAGATATCCGCCTATAATCGAATATCCCATTATTGCCGAGCTGTCCGCTCCTAGCTTTGAATATCCCGTATCTGGGAAGTATGTAGGATCATACTCACCGGAAAACCAATCGTAATTGATATAGCTGTAAGAGACTCCATCCTTCATACCCTTACCGCTATTGCCGGAGACAAACAATCTGTCATTAGCTCCATTAACACCGAAGAGTATTCCGAAACGGCAACCCTTTATTCTGTCTGCATATCCGCTTACCGTTCTATAGGCCTGTATTCTTACGTTATCTTCACCGGTTAAAGTTTTTCCTGGTGCTGTAGCAAATGTAACAATTCCAGTGCTTCTATCTACGGTAAAGTCGGTTCCCTGTCTCTTTTCAATCCAATTACCGGATGCATCTGAAACCCATGCCTTTACCGGTGTTGCATCAAGGCCGGCAAATGATAACTTAAAATCCCTTCTAGTAGCTTCGGCTTCCTTTACATAAAACGAATCCTTAAAAGCAGGATTAAGCAGATTTAAGGCATCATAATTTGTACCTCCGCCTGACGGTGATCTTCCTATGGTTACTGTCGGTATATAGCAGCTATTTGAATCAAGCACCTTAAAGGTCGTACCATCAAAGGTAAACAGGTTAGCTCCATCCAAAATAACGAGCTTTCCGCCTAGTTCCACGCTCCATGATCTTCTCTGTGCGAGTGGTGTCTGTCCTGAATTTGTCGGATATACAACCGTATCAGACGGATCTCCTGTCAAAAACACGATATGATCACTGCTGTAGTCAACAATCTTATTACCGGAATGATCGACCCATTCTTTACCCATTGGCTTTGAAAGGTTAAATATCTTGTTTCCGGCATGGACTAAAACTGTGTCGGTCGGTGAAAACTTATGCACTCCATATATAGGCAGTCTGTAATTGGCTATGGAATAATATCCCATCCTCTTACGGACCTTACCCGGAACCAAGCGCGTCATATTGACACAATCAGGGCTTTTTGTCTCGTCCACTGTAGAAGCGTCCGATGTAAAATCACACCCTAAAAAGTGTTCATTCTGATATATGTTTATCTTTGGACTTGCCGGGATATTGAAGGAAACCGCCATTTAAGCCCACCCACTCTCTGATACAAACTCTTCGCGTTTTGATACGTTCGCCTTCTGCGATAAGGCCTCACGCGCAACCTCAAACTCATTCCTATATACCGTGGCTATCGCGTTATCATCGTCCTTGTAAAGCTGTGAAGCCATATACAAGGGCAGTATTGCAGCCACTTCGGGATCAAGGGCTAATTCATATTCATCCGGAGTGGAAAGGGTTATCTCTCCCGGATATGCCTTGTAATAGATCGTGTAAACTCCCTCGTCCTTCCTCGGAATTACAAGGGTCTTGTCGGCTTCCTGATAGTAATTGGAAGCTGCAAGGTATCTAGGTTCATCGTTGCTTTCAAGGTATATATCCGTCTCGGATAGCTGATAGAAGTCAGGGATAAGCTCTTTAAGATCAAACCTTAAAAACTCCCTATAAGCGGGTACATCAATGAATTTTTCCTTGTAGAAGCAGACATTCCTCACATTAAACGGATAGTCAGATGTGAAGTTAAGCGTAACCATTTTCCCATTCGCATTGTCGAATACTCCCTTAAACACCGTATATTTGTCCGATGATTTTATAAGGGTCTCTTCTTCTGAATGAATGGAGATTACAACCGGATCACTCTGCTCGTCCTGTGCGTCTATCGTGAGATTACACGTTACTTCTCCCATGATCTCAAAATAGTATGAGTGTGCGCCCTCTGCCTTATACTCGGCACTTGAGTTGTATCTGCTGTTAATGTATGTGTTACCAAGCAGATTATTGAAAGGGAAGTTATTTACTGTCCACGGCTTGATAATAAACTTACCGGCCGTAGACAGTAATTGTAACCCTTCGTTTGCAGCCTGCGGCATGGAATAGATATACTCCTGCGTTGACGAGTCTATCTGTATAGTCGTACCGTTACTTGAAAACATTTTCTGTAACGTTGCAAGTTTTATATCCTTCCATGTAGTCATTTACTGCTCCTTTTTGCGTCTTGTACGCTTGGGCTTCTCAACGGGTTCTTCCTTGGGTATTTCCTCTACCGGCTCTGTATCATAAGCTACTTCGCCTACAAGCATATAAACCCTTGTAACCCTGCGTCCGTCTATGATATCTCCTACTTTTACCATGAGTCTCTCCTTGGAGAGGGGCGGGTTTCCGCCCCTGCTCGTCTTATGAAAGGTTTGTGCCGCCTGTTACGCCACCCATGAGAACGTGTCTCCAGTTCGTGAAGCCCACGCCGATACGGGCGAATCCGTTGTAGACAAGGTTCCTGCTCTCGGTCTTAACCTCGTTCTCGACATCGAGTATGGTACGATCATAGAGTCTTGTACCCATGAGCTGCTTGTTGCCCTGTGAAGACATGATGATGTAAGGATTTCCACTATCGGGGGTCCACAGATAGTCAACAACAAGCTTCCACTTGCCACGCTGCGTGTTGATATCGTTGTTGTTCGATCCGACTTCACCATCAGATCCGATGATCCTCTTAACCATGTCCTCAAGAACAGGCCTGTTACCAGGAACGACAACCGTATCTGCCTCGATTCCAAGAGGCTCGCCGCCATCGTCCTTGAAGTTTCTCATGACGTTTGCGAGCTTGTTAAGCACTGTAGCGTCTGATCCGAAAGCGTTTGAGAACAGGTTCGACTGCGTCTCTATTACTCCAACTCCGGGAAGTACGCTTGAAGTGATTGCACCGGCAGGAAGTGTAGAAGCTGATGCTCTCGGACTGTTCTTAAGGGTGTGTGAGGTATTGAACAGTGCAAGGTTATCTGCACAGGAAATGTCGATATTGCTCTTTCCGCCGAAGTCAAGGGTCTTGGTAGATCCAACCGAAGTTGTAAGAGCGAGTGAAAGCAGCTTTGCTCTCGTCCTCTTGTAAGACTGTACAAGGTTGATAGCCTTGGACTTCATCTCTGCGATCTGATTATCGTCTACCATCTCCTTTGAGATTGATACAGACTTTGCAAAGGTGATGTGCTCTATAAACTTCGAATATCCCTCTACAAAGTAATCGTAAGCTGCGTCTGCACCTTCTACCTTGGTCTGATAATCACCAAGTCCGCCGATTGTCGTGGACTTCTCGCCCCATCTTTTTGAGGACTGAACGATTGCAAGGGCGTTTACAAGATCATCGTAGTTGTTCTTCTGTACGTCTGCATCGTAGATAGCTGCGTTAAGAATCGTAGCCCACTCATTCCACATATCGCTGTTAATCTGATTTCTGACTATAACTGCCATAATTAGCCTCCTATACTCTTGTTATAAAGTGCCCGTATCTCCTTGGGACTCTTATCCGGGAAGAAGTCTTTCCAAAGTTCCAACTGATCCACGGGTATGTCTACTGTTTTGTCCTCACTTGCCAACCCTGCGGGTGATGATAAGTGATTCTTTGATTTTGCCTGATTTATTGTCTTCTGCTCTGCTGATCTTGCGCGGTTAGCTGATAACCGGTCGAAGTTTACAAGTTTATAAGCGTCTGACAATCTCATGCCTGGATGCGTCTCGCAATAATTAACTACTTCTGCGAAGTTAGGTTGCGATACGATATCCTGTTCCGAAGAGACCGAAGGATCAAAAGCAACAATGTTTCTCATGTCTTCCTCGATCATCCTCTGTGACTGTACTTGATTATTCTGTGCTATGGCCTGCTGCGCCTGCTTTATGAGTGGACTGCTCGCTATTGCTCTATCAAGCAATGAAGGGTCGAGTCCTGCCTGCTGCATATCCTCGCGGGTCTGTAGCCGCTCCTGTGCTGCCAAGGCCTCAAAATAATCTGCTGCTCCCCTTATGGGTGCGCCCGTTTCGGGATTAGTCAAGCCCCGAAACTTCTCTGCATACATAGCATCAAGTCTTGCCTGCTCGCTCTGGTACTTAACCTGGGCTTCATACTCGGCCTTACGTCTCATAGCTGCGTATGCGTGGTTCTCTTCCGGTGTCTGCTGCTCGGCGGGTTCAGCCTCGTTTTCGCCTTCTTCTACCGGTTCCTCATCTGCCATTTCAGCGACTTCCGGCTCGTTTTCGCTTTCAATGTCTTCTTCTGCGAAGAATTGAAGATCAAGGTATTTGTTTTCCATATTTAATTCTCCTTTGGATTTTTACGCTTTTCCTGCGAATATATTTAATAAGGTAAATCCTTATTATTCAGGTATTGGAGTGACAGGCTCATATTGGGTTTCAATAACCTTCTCAAAGTTCTCACACTTGTTGTTTCTGCACTCAAACTCCATTCTGTAGGCAAGTGATCCGTCCTGTCTTATGACAAGCTCGTTAGACTTTATCCTCGCCTCGATCTTACATAAGGGGCATAGCATTAGGCATTCCTCCCATCTGCGGTAATTGTTCCGGTTCCTGCTGTTCCGCTATTCTCTGCTCTATCATTGATAAGGCCATTCCTGCATTGGGATAGCCATTAGCTTTCTGTATGGTCCAATAAAGCCTTGCAGTCTCAAGGTCTCCTACCTGTCCAAAAGCACCGGACTGTAGCTTCATGTCTGCCTGATTCCACATGGACTCACGATTTGCCATAAGCGTTGATGTAGGATCTGTCTCAAAGATAAATTCATCATCCCAATAAAACTCTCCTGCGGAGTCTATCTTGAGAAATTCCTTACGATTAAGCTGATCATATACGGTCTGTCCGCTTGGATCTGTTGAAGATATCTCTGTGTCCTGATCACTATAGGCAAGCCAAAACTTAAACATTAGTTCGTATAACTGTGCAAAGGCTTCATTCTTAAGGGTTCTCTTACTTTCAAGTCTTCCGGCTGCCTGATTGATTGCATACTGTCTTGCTGTACCGGATGTCTCGGAAGCCTGGAAACGTCCCTGATATGCGTCCGTAATTCCAAGCGTGGACTTGGCCCATGCATAATTAATCTCAAGGAAGTTTTCATCCGATGCTGTACTAGGCTGTAAGGTAATGGCCTGTATCATCTGCATCTGTGCCGGGTTATCAATCCTGACAATCTTAAATTCCTTATCGTTCTTCTCAAGGTCTACTCCCTTGGGTAAAGTAACAAAGGACCCACCCTTAAGAAGTTTCTCGTTTATCTTGGTTCCGAGCTTCTTAATGGTGTCCTGCTGATCTATGATCACTTCCGTATCACTTGACCCTAAAAGCTGATCATTCTTTGAGATATTCTTTCTTAAGACGATGGGGAACACATTAGGTGTATAGTAAGGTATCTTTTTCTTGACCTTCTTTATCTGTACCTTTGGCATCCCGCTCTGATCCATTATCGGAAGCCCCTGTTCATCCATTAAGGGTATAGGGTTTCCGTCCTCGTCTCGCTCTATCTCTTCATCGTAAGGTTCGATTTTCCTTGTGCCACCTAGATCCATCTTTACTTCAATACCCTCGGCAAGCTCTTCATAGTCTTCGGGCATTTTCTTGGACTTCTTACCGCCACATTCCGGACATACACCATTAGCCATTACCGCGCCACACTTGGCACAATGGTCTAACTGCCTTGACTGATAATCTTCAATATCGAGTAATTCAGTGCGGTCACACCATATATAGCAACCTATTCCGCCGTGATCATTCCTATAAATTGCGGTATTCGTGGTTACAATGTCGCTGTTATTGGTAGCATTTTTAATATCTGCTGTAGCCTCCGGTTGATCGTTCTCTGCGTCCTCTACGTCTATTCCGTAGACCCTCTTAACATTGTCCTTGGTCATGACTTCCTGGATAAAGAAGTAATCCATATCCTCAAAGTCTACGACTCCCGGCTGCGGTACAAGTTTTTTAGGATGTATCTCCTTAACCCTTAAATCGCCAAGCTCTGAATGTAACCCCTTGTTTTGATCCCACTGAACATAGAAATAGCTCGCGCCTACCATCGGCACAACCCTTTCCATATCGTCATTAAGGTCCGCGAAGTTGCAGGACTTGATCTTATTCTCTAAAAGCCTTTCAATCTTCCTTGCAAGCTCTTCATCTTCCTCATGTATGGCTCTTACCTTCGGCATGGGTATACTTGAGTCTATCTGGGATTCGATAAGTTCATAGACTATATTCCTTACATTGGTAGCCTGCTTTGTAGGAGCCTGCCCCAAGTTAGGGTTAGGCTGTACGCTACGATCACCATTGTAATAATCTATGTACATTTTCATGGTCTTACGGGTATCGGCATAAGCATTTTTAGCTGATTCAAGCCTTGCAGACCATTTATGAAGTTTTTTATTTTCAGGCTTTAACATTCGCTTTACCTTCCGGAAAAATTTGTTCAACTCGGTTCACCCCATAGCTCAATAAGGTATCTCTTATCCTCTTCATTTGCGTTTTCGTAGTCTTCCCATTGATCACTACGCCACTTCTTACGCTTCCTTCCCCCGCCATTGTCAGCGGGATTTGTCCAATAGATTGCATAATATCTTGCAGCATCCACGGCATGGGTCAGTTCATGAGGCTGTTTTGCGTAAATCTTCGGCTTTTTCTCGTCATGCTGTATCTTTTTGAGGCATCGTAGAAGATTTGGCGCGCATCTATTCAAAATTGTCAGCTTTCCAAGCCCTTCACCGTGTTTTAACAGCTCTTTAAGGGCTAAACACCCGGCTGCAACGTCATTATTGACCTTTGTAAGCTCTACTCCGTGTTCATGGAATAGAATTGCTACCGATTTACCCGTTTGTGGGCTTCTGTTCCATAGATCAGGCGGGGCAAGGTACTGTACAACCTTGTAATCCTTGGCAAGATCCTTAATAATTGCTGCTGCCTCACCTACGGTTTTGTTGGGTTCGTAGATCTCAAGCACAACTTGTGAGTTTCCGTACCCGTCTCTATTCACAAAATACCCTGCGAACATATCAAGGCCGTAGTCCATAACAAAATACGTTACAAGATTCCCCTTTAAGGGTTCACTTGTCAGCATTGATCTGTCCGTAACCTCTGGGAAAAATGCCCCTCCCGGAGTGCTTAAGGCTTCTTCTACGGTTGCGGGGTACTCTTGGGCCATTAAAACCTCGCCTATGTCTCTTTTGGTGGACTCATACCAATCCTTTGTCCTCCGGGGGTCGGCATACCAGGGTATGAAAATTTTGTAAAACGTGTTATCGCCGGTAAATAGCTCTTCAAACAGTGTCCCTCTTTGGTTTGTGGAGATTCCTATTACCTGTCCGCCTGTTGGCCTGTTGACGGTAGGGTAAATAGATCCCCATATCTCTTTAGCGAAGGACTGTGCAGCCCATTCATCTATTACTAAAAGGTCTGCCGTGAAACTTCGACCGGCATTTTCACTTGATGCGAAGCATTGCATCACGCTTACGGGCTTATTAGGGAAGTGTATTGTCACTGTTAGGGCTGTATACTCAAACCAGGGACAGTCTGTACTATGACTTTTCTCCTTGATAAGCTCCGGCATGGCTCTTAAGATCACTTGCATCCTTCGGATAAGCTCTTTAGCCTCGTCCTCACTCCTTGACATTCCTAAAACCGTTCTTCCCGGTCTTGTAAGCATCTTCCATGCTGCATAATTGAGTGCGAGCCATGTTATACCTAGCTGTCTTGCCTTCAAGATAATGCTCAATCTATGGTTTTCAATGTCCGTTAGGGCCTGTTCTTGTTCAGGCCACATCCCATTAAAGGATTGTATTAGTTCATCTGCGTCCTTATCCTCAAAATGGCCATAGGTCTTTACAAAGTAGATAAGGTTCTTTCCGCAGTATTCAATTTCTCTTTCCCTTACGTCTGCTATTCCCATGTGAGGATCTTATCTGTTCCGGTTCCTTCTTCTGCTTCATAGGGTTCTTTACTACTGTGATCTTATCGTCCGAGGCTACCGCACCTTTCTTTACAGACTGCTGTGTGTTCTTGTCTGTCTTTTTAAGATTCACATGGGCTATATAGTCCGGTTCTGCATTTCTCATAGCCTTGTTGTGATCCTGGCTTCTTTTAGTCTTCCAGAGATCATCACTCATTTTGCTTACGCCCTTTGAAGAGCTATTAACTTCGTCAAGGTTTCTTCCAAAACTATGGTTCTTATCTCCCCAATCGACTATCCTTGAGTAGTTCTTCGCTCCGTTCATTTCAGAAGAGCTTACGCTTACGCCCTTGCCTCCGTCTGTAACGTGCTTTTCTCTTGTGCGGTGTAGTGCCCTGTTGTAGTTGCTCATAATTTTCACCTCATAGCGTTACGGGTGTTATCTGGATTTTGATTTTTGAAAAATTTTTGAAAGGGATATATAAGGTTCCCTGAAAAAAATTTTCCAACTTCGGGGTACCGGGGCAGGGGGTAGGGGGTAGATCATCTATATACTGTAGTAGTGCCAGGGAGGAAAAAGGACCATCCACCACCACATGATGATGTCTATATAGCACTATACATATATACACCGCTGCCATTGATCCGGTTGTGTCTGATTATGTTAACCGAATCTACTTTATACCCTTGTCAAAGTCCTTAAACCCTTGTGTTTACTGTGTTTCTATCTGTTTTAATTTGTTCGTATAATTCAAAATCTGCGAACAAATGCCGGAATATTTTTTATATAACCCCGTGATTTTTGATACCTTGTTAACATAATCTTTGTGTCATTTATGCGGTTATGTTAACTATTTAGCCTTGCCTCGACCTTCTCGAGTAGCTTTTTATCGTCTTCGGTCATGTTTACATTGAGGTCTTGCTTTGTTGTCGGCTGTTCTCCGATTGTGTCGCGGATATATTGCAGGGCCTTTACATTGCCTTGTGTAGCCTGAAGGATCGCGGCTGCTGTGATTGCGTCCTGATTTGTTGCGCTGTCCGTGAGGTCGAGTTCCTGCAGTGTTTGCCTGGATGCCTTTTTACTTAAAGCTATCTTAAGATCATCGGCTAATGTGCGTCGGTGTGCCTGCGCTGCGTTGCTCGCGTCAGCTCCGGCTCTTTGAATAGCTTTGTCAGCTTCGGGATCTCCGCCGAATATACGGATTTTTCCTTTGTTGGCTGCTCTCCAAGTACCGGACTTATTTTTAGTTCCTGCAGGGAGTTCTTTTACATACTGATCGAATATTTCATCAGGTATTATTTTATTCCCCTTTTCATCTTCGGGAGCCTCTTCTAATATCTGATCTAATGTTTTATCTTGAATCAGGTCTATTAAGTTTATAGGTGTTTCTATAATCTTCTCTTCTTCTACGCGCGTTCCGGCGTATTCCTCCGGATTTATCCGGCCACTGTCGCGGGCTTCCTGATCTATTTCTTTTTGTAAGTCCTGATTCAATTGTTTTTTCATTTCATCCAGGTTGATCACAATTTTTTCTCCATCGCTCCGGATCTCTCCGGATTTTCTGCACAAAAAAAGACGGGTTTTTTGTTCCCGTCCTTTTCTCACATGATATATTATATCACTGTTAATTGTCGCTTTTGTCGCATCTTTGCTGAATTGCGTTCAAAATAAATTGGTTTAAGCTCTCGCCGGCTTTTTCTGCTTCTGCTTTTATTCTTTCATAATTGCACGAACTATCTTTCCGGACTCTCAATAATATTTGTTTATACGCTTTACTGTCATATTTTTTATTCGCTTTGTATTTCGCTTCGCTGATCTGCATCAAATCACCTCCGGATTTTATTATACACCCATAGCCGAAACCACCGCAACAAAAATTTCTTTTCAGTGTTTATGCGGTTTTGCGGACTTTTTCAAAAAAATTTTATTTTGGGGGTTGACAGCTACACCGCTATGGGTGTATAGTTGCTTTTGTCAGGAGGACAGCCAACGAGCAAAGGCCGACCGGCGAGATCCTCAGACACAAGGCGGGGATCTTAAAAAAGCTAACGATCACGGAAAACCTGAGAGGAAACCGACAGACAGCGGAGACCCGCCAGACATAAAAAACACACACAGCAAAAAACAGGAGGAAAAAACAATGACAAAAAAGTTTGACATCTACGAAGAGATTACAAAGAGGATCTTGGATCAGCTCGATCAGGGTATCATTCCTTGGCATAAGCCATGGACCGGAACACAGGAAGGCGCGTATAACTACGTTTCAAAGAAGGCTTACAGCTTCTTAAATCAAATGCTTCTTAAGCATCAGGACGCTTATCTTTCATGGAAGCAAGTGCAGGATCTTGGCGGAAAAGTAAAGAAGGGTGCAAAGTCCGAGATGGTCACCTTTTGGAAGGTTCTTCCGGTTGAGATGGAAGACAAGGACGGCGAGAAAATCACAAAAAAGATCCCGTTTTTAAGATATTACAATGTTTTTTGGATCGGTGATTGTGAAGGGATAGAGCGTAAAGAGGTTAAGAGGTCGGAACTTGAGCCGGAGCAGGAAGCGGAAAACATAGTAAATCTTTACATGAACAGCGAGAACCACCCGACATTGATCAGAGACAAGGCAAGCAACCGCGCATATTACTCACCCTTAAAGGATGAAGTTGTGGTTCCGGAGATAGGACAATTTGACAATATAGCCGAGTATTACAGCACCTTATTTCATGAGCTGACACACAGCACCGGAGCAAAATCAAGGCTTGACCGTCTCAAGGTAGGGATAGCGCACTTCGGGAATGAGGAATACAGCAAAGAAGAGCTTGTTGCCGAGATCGGAGCTGCTTCACTCGTTAACATAGCCGGTTTAGAGAATAGCAAAAGTTTTAATAACTCCGCTGCATATATTCAAGGATGGAGCTCGGCACTTCGGGAAGATAAAAAGATGATTGTTGAGGCATCGAGCAAGGCAGCAAAGGCAGTAGATTACATACTTGGAAGAAAAGAAGCTTAAAACATAGATTGAATAAGGGCGGCCGATGGAGCCGCCCGGAAAGGTGGAAAACATGGCTACAAAGGATCAGGAAAGAAAAGCACTTGAAGAGATAAAGGCAATAGTTGATAGAATCGGCGGAGATCAAAGTTATATCGGGATGGCTTTTAAGGGATGTTTTGATATAGCCGAGGAAAACATAGCTAATGATTTCGGGGATTCCTGGATGGACAGATGGAGTAATGCAGTCGATGAAAACAGCAAAGTCCGAGAAGAAAACAGAGAGCTGCAAAAGGCCTGTGATGTATTAAACGCAGAACTTGAAGCGGTAAAAGATCAGCTTGAAAAGGTCCGTGATGCTAGGGATCAATGGAGAGAAACAGCAGAAACAACCGTTGAGGATTTAACTAAAATCCGGGGACAACTTTATGAGGCACAAAGCGAAAACTCTAAACTTGAAAACGAAACCATAAGACTTAAGGCTAAATTATACGACTTAATGACAGCATAGCAGCAACCCGCCCCGGAGGTCACGAAGGCAAGAAAGGAAAAGATGCTAGAAGCTTACAAGGCAAAGGATAAATATGAAATACTGCTGAACAGATACAGCAACGCAGAAGCAATTTTAAGATGTCCAGGGTTAAAGGAGTCCGACAAAGAGACATTATGGAAGATCAGAAACGATCTAAAGGCGGAGATTTTGGAGGTTATGAGGTGTGCGCGATGAAAATATATATGATTTACGATATGCAGACAGATGAAATCATCGGAGCAGTTGAGGCGGAAAACATACTTGACGCAGAGCGCAAGGCCTCGGAAAAGTTTAATATAGCAAGTGATCAGTTATATGCATTAAGGGAGGACTAAAACATGAAAACAGCGGATATAATACTTGAGCAGCTCGGCGGGGGCCGGTTTATAGCAATGACAGGATCTAAAAACTTTGTATCAGACGGTGACACTCTCCGGATGTCATTGACTAGAAATAAGAGCAAGGCAAACAGGCTATATATAACCCTTGACCCAGATGATACATACACCATGAGATTTTTCCGGTATACATCCCCAAGGTTAAAGATTGATCATAAAAAGGGGATCTGTGAAATGACAGATGAAAAAGTGACAGAGATTAAGACATACAAGACAGTATATTGCGATCAGTTGCAGGAGCTTTTCACCGAGACAACCGGACTATATACACATCTTTGAAAGGAGACGAGATCATGATGATTGATAAGGGAACAATGATAAAGATTATGGAAAATATATATATAGATTTTCCAGGCGGAGCATGGAAGGACCATTTTGTTATGAGGCCCCGTAGACTTATCGCGCAGGACATACCCAACAATAAGGGATATTTTCCCGCAAAAGACAGCAGCGGAAGAATACACTACTTTGTAAATATTAATGATGTTATGGAGGTAAGATCATGAAAAACACAAAGATTATATCAGACAAGAGCAGAACCGGAACCGTAAAACTGTATTACTCACCGAGCCAAAAGGCCGTATATGATACACCTGGCGAAGATAGATTCTATCTGACAGACTTAATTAATTATAACTCACCGAATCAGGTGGAAGAGACCGTTAATTTCTTTATGAGCTTATAAGGGAGGCTTGATCATGATAAAAAGAGCATTGTTGACATTAATCACAGGAGTTATCATTTATGGTGCTGCATACCAGGCACCGATCGAGGCGGATTTTGCCGAGTATACCCAAAATGACCCTGATTTTGCAGAAGTTAACTACTCCGAGTGCAACCGGTTAGGTGATACCGATTTTTATGGGATAGTAAGAGCAGATGGATCAGTGTTAATCCTTGAAGAAGACATGAAATGGACTATTGACAAGGGCGCGGATCTTGACAAGATCACCGAACGCCTTGAAGGGTTTGAAGATAAAATAATAAGGCTCCGGGATATCGGTGGGGTCAAACATATTTCCGATAAAGGGAAAATAAACCCCCCTGCCCCTATACCCTGTTTGAATACCGCAATTATTTGTGTGTGCCTGTTGCCCGTTCTCCTTGTCCTGTTCCAGCAGGGATTTTATACCCCCCTGCCTCTGTCTGCCGATAAAAGGGAAAAGCTGGCAGCGGTTCTTTTTCTTGATAATAGCAAGCCCGCCCGCCCGCATCAAGCGGGGCGGCGTGGCTGTTAAAAGCCTTTTAAAGCCTTTTAATACTTTGACATTTTCGGGGGTGCCTCAAAGCCACTATTTACAAGGGTTTGCAGAAACGGGCGGGGACAAAAAATCGATAGTTTGGGGACAAAAAATCGATAGTTTGGGGACAAAAAATCGATAGTTGCCCCTAAGGACAGGACCGCTACACCAATGTTATGTGGGTTAAATGGGCCACTGATGCGATTGAAGGCAATTCGTGATATAATTAGCTGTGTGTTTTGCCCCTGCCGGTTTTCCTCATTGTTCCGGCGGGGGCATTTTTATATACTTTTCTGCCTGCCTTATGGCCTTGTCCTTGATCTTGTAAACGTGCTGCCGGTTGTAATTATGGTCCTTGGCTATCTGCCGGATGGTCTTATGTGCTATATAGTATTCGCTTAAGACGATAGCCCCGCGAGGATTATCCAGGGCGAGCTTATCAATAACCGTCTGAATCTGATCACGCTGCATTAGATAATCCCTTTTAAGGTCCACCATAGCCCCTTCAAGGGCTTCTTTTTTTACGGCATACTTTGACATTAAATCATCATGGGAAGCCTGTATATAAGGATTCTGGAAGTCTGTACAAGGTAGCATAATATAATCAAGGCTTTCAATCTCTCCACGGATCTTTATTATTTCCTCATGGATGTCACGGGGTTGATTAAA
>Ga0265301_10004242_pt1 | contig 14591 bp, 6 predicted proteins | sample AusTroGonzalo_MG_2_FD_193488 | JGI IMG/M metagenome (GOLD analysis project Ga0265301, IMG submission 193488) | Bovine rumen microbial communities from tropical cattle in Woodstock, Queensland, Australia - Gonzalo_04 | ecosystem: Host-associated > Mammals > Digestive system > Stomach > Rumen ...
GAGGGGCTCCTTTTCGTATGGAAAGGAAGAAACGGCAAATGTGAATTGCGCGGGTAAAGTTCAATTGATAACAATGTTTTCGTATCCGATTGCTTTGGCGCATAATGGTTTTTGTAGTGATTGCTTCACAGAAGTTGTAGAGAATCAAACGAGCCCATATTTCCTGCCTGATATAATCTGGCTTTTTCGAATGAAAATGAGTTAATCCTATGGAATACTTCAATTCCCGAAAGGATGTTTCAATACCCCATCGCATATTTCAGTTCCAGTTCTCTTTCCGTCATCCTTATCTGAATGACATTGGGATCGATGATTCAACTTTTTTTGCAATTAGCGAAGGGGTTTGGTATAATCACAAAATGGTGAAGATTGATTTGTCCCTCGGGGAAGTGGGTTCCGGGGCTTTCGTCGCCCTGAAGTGCTTTGGCCGCCGGCGGCCTGGAGAATATCCCTGAAAGGAATGAAAAGCATTGAAGGAAACGGTGATTCGCCCCTGGAAGCCGGAAGATCTTCCCGCGCTTCGGGAGATCTGGAAGGCGGGATTTCACGATCCGGAGGAAGACATTGACGCCTTTTACAGGCTCTTTCTGCGGGAGGACGGCTGCCTGGTCGCGGAGACGGAAGGGAAGCCCGTATCGGCGGAATACATCGTTTCCGGTGTATATCACCTGCCGGATGGGAAGACGCCGGTTTCAACCAGTTATCTGTACGCGCTTTCCACCCTGCCGGAATACCGCGGATGCCGGATTGGCCTGAAGCTTCAAAGCGCGGCGCTGGATCAGGCGCTGTCGGTTTCGGACAGCGCGACGCTGGTGCTGTCAGAGCCGTCCCTGATACCGGTTTATTTGCGGGAACGCCGTTTCAGGCCGCTGAGCAGGCTGCGGGAGGCCAGGGTTACAAAGGAAAGCCTTCCGGATTCTTCACCGCTGGAGGCGGCGCGTCTGACCGCGGCGGCCTACGCGAAGCTGCGGGAGACGGCGCTTACAGGGCTTCCTCATTCTGTTTATCCGCAGACATGGTATGAACTGTCAGAAACGTACGGCACGTCCTACTGGCGGGCCGGCCGGGCGCTGATGGCGGCTTACGTTCAGGACGGGCGCTGTATTGTCAGCGAGCTGCTTGCCTGCGGTGAAGACTGGAAAGAGGCGCTGATCCCGATGACGGAAAGAATTCCCGCATCGGTTTACCTGGTTCGCACGCCGCTGTTTCAGGACGGTCCGGGAGAGGAAAGAGTGTTTTCCCTCGGGAGCTTCCGGGCGGCGGATCAGATTATCCCCCAGGATTTCTGGTTTCCTTTTTCGCTGGAATAAACCGACGGAAAAGAAAAAATGATTTAGAGAGTGAGAAGCTGAATATGCTGTTTCGTCCTTTGGAGCTGTCGGACCGGGCCTGGATTGAAAAATGCAGAAATGCCGATGTTCAACCTTTTTCCGCACTGACCTTTCCGTCTCTGCTGACCTGGGCGGAGACCTACGGGATGACGATTGGCGGGGATGAAGACTTTTATGTCATCCGAAGCCAGCATGATAAGGCATATTATATGCCATGCGGCCGGGAGGACAAATGCACGGCGTTTATGGAGGAAACGGCCCGGACGGAGCGTCCTGCCCGTTTTGTGTACGCGACGGAGACGCAGGCGGAGGCACTGGAGAAGAGAGGATGGAAACATCTGTACCGGGCGGATCTGAGCGAGTATATCCTTTCCACCCCCGCGCTGGCTCTGAGTCCGGGGTTCCCCGTGACCCACAGCTTCCGATACAAGTGCAGGCATTTCAGCAAAATCAGCCCATACACGGTCAGGGAAATCTCCTTCGAGGATGAGCCCCGCCTTCGGAAAATCGCGGCGGACGCCGCGCTGCCGTCCGCACCTGTCAGGCCGAGAGACGAGCTGGTGCTTTCCTTTGAACTGAGCCATCTGCGCGAACTGGGCTTCCGGGGCGTGCTGGTAGAGACCGAGGAAGGACCTGCAGCGTTTTTTCTTGGCTATGAACGCGATCCGAAAATCTTTACCCTGACCATGTTCCGGCGGGAGGAGCTGATCTCCCCGGATGTGATCGCCGTCTGTATTCATGAATTTGCCAAAGTCCTGCTGCCTCAGTATCCGCTGATCGATATCGAGGAGGATCTGGGGCTGGACGGTCTGCGGAGGGAAAAGACGCTGCTTTCTCCTGTTGATCTGCTGAAAGTATATGAGGTGCTGAAATGACCTGGATAAAAACCAGCGAGAAATGGGTCATCCCCCGCAATATGCTGTTGCAGGTGCTGATCCCCACCCTGATTTCCTCGGCGGCGCTGTCGCTGTCCAATATCGCGGACGCAGTGACGGTGGGGCAGCGGCAGGGAGAAAAGGCGCTCGCGGCCATCGGAATCGTGACGCCCATATACCTGTTTTATAACGTGATCGCCCTGAGCTTCGGCATTGGGGGCTCCATCGTGCACGCACGGCTGTGCGCCAGGCGGGAGGAGCTGCTGACGTCGGCGCTTTTCCGGAAGATTGCTTTCTGGACGGGGGGGATTTCTCTTTTCCTGATCCTGGCAGGAAATCTTTTTCCTGACTTCCTGCTCAGGCTTCTGGCGGCCAGCGAGGAGGATCCGGAGCTTTGGACGATGTGCAGGCAGTACGCGCGTCCGCTGCTGACAGCCAGCCCGATTCTGCTTTTCAGCTATATGCTGTATTACTTTGTTCAGAACGACGACGACCCCCGGCGCGCGGCTCAGGCGATGACGGCCGGAGGCATTCTGGACGTCGTGCTGAATATCCTGTTTGTTCTGGTCGCGGGATGGGGCGTACGGGGGGCGGCCCTGGCGACCATCACGGCCCAGGCGGTCAGCCTGGGTATTCTGACCGTTCATTTCTTCAGCGCAAAAGGCACCCTCCATTTCCGCGTCATTTTCGGCGTGAAAGACTACCGCCCGCAGGAGACAAGAAGGTATTTCCGGATTTCCTTCCATACGGGGTTTGCCTCATCCATCGGCTATGTGTTCCAGTTCTGCTCCCAGCTGCTGATGAACCATCTGCTGATGTGGGCGGGAGCCAGGGAGCTGATTCCCGGAACGCTGTATGTGGCTGTATATGATCTGATTCTGAATATCAGCTATCTTGCCATGCCCGTCTATTCCGCCATCGGGGACGCCATGCAGCCCGCGGTCGCCACGTTTTCGGCGGAGAGGGACCAGGAAAGCCTGCATATGGTCGAAAAGATGAGCCTGCAGCTCGGAATTGCGCTTGGAACGCTGGTGGCTGCCGTGCTGGCGATTATGGCGAGACCCGCGGCGCTGTTTTTCGGCTTCCGGGAGGAGACCCAGCTGGCCGTGGCGGTTCCGGCGATACGCATCTTTCTGATATCCGCTCCGCTGACAGGCATCCTGTCGATTCTTCTGCGGTATTGTCAGGCCCGGGGGGAAACATGGTATACCTTCATCGCCACCGCGCTCCGGGAGGCGGTCTGCCTGATCCCCTTCACGCTTTTCTTCGGACTCCGGGATCCGGCCAGGATCTGGTGGGTGTTCCCGCTGACCGCCGCGCTGTCGCTTCTGATTTTCCAGCTGTTTCTGTGGACGCGGAAAATGAAGGACGCCTTCAAAAACGTACGGGCCTGCCGGATCGTGATGACGAACAACAACCGCGAACTCGCGACCGCGCTGGCGCAGGTGGAGGAATTCTGCGATGAGAACCGCATTCCGCCGGGCAAGGCCGCGCAGATTCAGCTGGGCGTGGAGGAACTGTGCGCGGTCACGATGCAGAAGGCCTTTACCGGCAGGAAGGACGAGTATATTCAGATTGTGCTGGTGATTGAACCCGGCCCGCAGTATGTGCTGCATATCCGGGACAGCGCGCCTTTCTTCAATCCGCTGGGCCTGCGGATGGAGAAGGCCCGGAAGGACATGGAGGCATCGATCATGGATTCCATCGGCGTCATGATGGTGCGCCGCCAGAGCAAATTTATCGATTACCGGAACTATCAGGGTTTCAACACCATGACCGTGGTTTACGAATAGGACTGAGAGGAGCAGAAAACCATGAAGCAAAAAAGAAGACAGTCTGTCTCCCATCGGGTGAATGGCCTTCTCCTGTTTCTGGTGCTGGCAATCGCCGGGGGTCTGATTGCCATTGCGTACTGGGCGAACACGTCTCAGGTGGATGAGTTTTATCGGGTGGAAACCGTAGAAACAGCCGCCACGGTGTCTTCCCTGCTGAACGGAGACCGGATCGGAGCCCTGAGAGACTTCCTCAGCACGCCGGAATATCAGGAAATCCGAAACCGGGCCGAAGAGGCGGAAGACGAACAGATGATTGAGGACTGTCTGGCGGAAAACGGCTGGCTCGAAGAAGTGCAGTCCCTTCGGAAAACCATGTCCGGGCTGCGTGACCTGCAGGATGCGAAATACATATACATGCTGCATATGCCGGCGGACAGGCATGAGAGCATGTACGTTCTTGATCCGGATGAGCCGCTGTGGATCATGGGCCTCGTCGAGGCGGACGCGGAGGGCTTTGAGAGGAAAACCGATAACGAGCGGATTGAACCGACGGTCAGCCTGACCGATTTCGGCTGGCTCTCTTCCGGGTATGAGCCTGTGCTGAACAGCGCCGGGGAAGCGGTCGCCTGCGTGGGCGTGGACATTGATATGACAAAGGTCATGAGAGACCGCAACGCCTTCCTGATCCGGCTTCTGACCTATGCCATCATCCTGGGACTCACAGCCAGCGTGCTGGTCATGTATCTGATGTCCCGGACCGTAACCAAACCGATCTCGATGCTTTCGAAGGCGGTGGGAGAGTTCGGCAGCCATGGGGGAAAGATCACCAGCGGGGATGTGATTAATCTTCCCATTCACACGAGGGACGAAATCGGCCTGCTCTATCAGGAAACCCGGGAAATGGAGATCCGCCTGATTGATTATATGGACAATCTGGCCACCATAACCGCGGAGAAGGAACGGATCGGAGCGGAGCTGAGCATCGCCACCCACATCCAGGCGGATATGCTGCCCCGTATTTTCCCGGCTTTCCCCGGCAGGAAAGAAGTGGATATTTACGCCACCATGACTCCGGCCAAGGAAGTAGGCGGCGACTTCTACGATTTCTTCCTGATTGACGAAAACCACGTGGGTCTGGTCATGGCCGACGTGTCCGGCAAGGGCGTACCGGCTGCGCTGTTCATGGTTATTGCCAAGACGCTTATCAAGAACCGGGCGCTGATGGGCGGCGGACCTGCCGAGATATTGAGTTATGTAAATGAACAGCTGTGCGAGGGCAACGAAGCGGAACTGTTCGTAACCGTATGGTTTGCAATCCTTGACCTGACCACAGGCAAGGGCCTGGCTGCCAATGCCGGACATGAGCATCCTGCAATACGGCGGGCAGGCGGAGAATATGTACTGGAGGTTTACCGCCATTCTCCCGCTGTGGCAACCATGAAGGGTATGCGCTTCAGGGAACATGAATTTGAACTCCACCCGGGCGACAGCCTGTTTGTCTACACGGACGGCGTGACTGAGGCTACCAATGCCAACAACGAGCTGTTTGGCAATGACCGGATGCTGGATGCCCTGAATGAAGATCCGGAAGCAACTCCTGAAAAGCTGCTGCCTACGGTCCGGAGATATATTGACAACTTTGTAGGCGATGCACCGCAGTTCGACGACATTACCATGATGTGCCTTCTGTACAAAGGTCAGGAGGGGAAAAGCGAAAGTGAAAGAGGAGAAGCATTGGACCAATGAAAGCAATTCCTGAAAAGGGAATCCGAAGAATCCTGTTTTTTCTGAGCTGCATGGCAGTCATGCTGGGACTGTTTATTGCCGGCTTCTGCGGAGCGGCAGCGGAGGAAACAGCAGCGGCGTCCGGAAATGAAGAAGATGAATGGACTGTACTGATTTATGTGTGCGGTTCCGATCTGGAATCACAGTACGGGTTTGCCACAGGGAATCTTCAGGAGCTTGCCGGGGTGCATGAACCGGAAAACGGGATTGGAATCATTATTCCGGACGTGATGAATATTCCCGATCTGCAGGTGAAGCTGCCGGGAAAAGTCAATATTCTGATGGAAACAGGCGGAGCTTCCGAATGGCATGCACAGGACCTGGGAATGGAGATCCGGACCGACTGCCTGCAGGACTGGGAATATATCCCGGGGAAAGGCACCGAAACCGGTGAATTCCGGATGCTCCGGGAAAAACCGCTGGCCAGCATGGCCGAAGCCGGAACCCTGGCAGAATTTATCGCCTGGGGGAAGGAAAACCGCCCGGCAAAGAAATATGCCCTGATTCTCTGGGATCATGGTGGCGGGAGCAAGACGGGCCTGTTCATCGATGAACTGTTTGACGGGGATTATATGGCCCTGGATGAACTGAGGGAAGCCCTGGCAGCCGGAGGCGTACATTTTGAAGCCATTCTGTTTGATGCCTGTATGATGGCCAATATCGAAACTGCCAGCGCGGTTCGGGAGTATGCCTCCTGGATGATCGCGTCACAGGAGACGGTGCCCGCCAAGGGAACAGCCGTCGGGGACTGGATGCAGGAACTGCTTTATGTTACCGACGCTGACGGGCGGATGCTGGGCCGATGGATCTGTGACATGACGCAGATCAAATTTGCCAATGAGGATGATGAGCAAAGCCGGGAAATGATGACCTGGTCGGTGATCAATCTCTCCAAACTGGAACGTCTGGAAAAAAACTTCGACCAATTCTTTGCGAGAATGAATGAGCTTTATGTGAAGTATCCGCTTCTCCTTTCAAGTATTGTCCGCAGCGTTTTCCATACGGAACAGTACGGAAACGGATCGGATAATATGATGGATCTGGCAGGAATTCTGTTTCAGCAATCCCTGCGGAGCGTGGCGGGTGAAACCCTGCAGTGGGAAATGCAGGATGCCCTGGCGGAGGTGGTGGATTACAGCCTGCGAGGGGCGGGAAAACCTGCGGCCAGGGGAATTTCTTTCTGCTACGCAACGAATTTCACGCTTCCTGAGTTGGACGTATATGCGAGGAACTGTCCGAGCCCCAATTATCTTGCCCTGCTGGACGCCATCAGTCCATGGACCGCGCCGGATGAGGTTTATCAGCAGGTGGAGAAGCTGCCGGAGATGGCGGAGCTTCCGGGAAGCACCATTACGATTCACAAGACGACAGGGGAAGACGGAATTCCGGAATTTTCAGTGGAGGATGAGAACAATTATCTGGGAGCGGTTACCTGCAACCTTTACAAAGAGGATGAGGAAAGCGGCCAGATGATCAGCCTCGGCCTGATTCCTGCCTATTATGAGACAGAGAACGGGATTTATCACTGGCAAAACAGTGGGAACTGGGCATCGATTGACGGAAAACTGTGTCACCTGGAAATGTTAACGATTCCCATGAACGGAAACTATGATATGCTGTATAATATTCCGATTTCCGTGGATGCCAGGAGATGGAATCTGCGAAGCGGATACCGCTGGAAAAAGGATACCTATGAAGTCTACGGCCTGTGGCAGGGATTCAACGCAGACGCCCAGATGTTCAACCGGAATACAAAGCCGATTTCCAGTGTGACAGGGCAGGAATTCAACCTGATTTACCCCGTGGTATCGGAGGATGGCCTGCTGTCCGGGGATTATGAGCCGAGCGATCCGCTGACCTTCCAGAGGATGGTGAACATTGAAAAGACCCCGCTGCCGCCGGGAAACTATGAACTGGAATATGTACTCTATGATGTTTTTATCCGGCAGGTACGCCTGGAACGGGTGAAGATGACCTGGGACGGAACCGGCATGCATATCACGGATTCTTCCTGGGAGGGAGATATAACCATGGATATATCTTCTTATTACGAGAAGAACTCGAAGAATATTTCCATACAGGACGTAGAGGAACTGAGTACGGAATAAGATTCAACGAAGGATTTTTTCAAAGAGAACCGGTCGCCGCCGGTTCTTTTTGAATTTTTTTTTCTTTTAGTGTTTCTTTCTGTGACATTTTATATACACGGGAACCGGAAAAAGTATATAATACAGTGTCTAGCTATATATATATTTTTTAGAAGAAGAGACAGGAAGTAACTCTTTTCCCGAACGTGCAGCAATGGCAAAAGCCGGATCCGCACGCGGTTTGTGATCAAAAAGAAGTAGAGCGAGGAATGGTGTATGAAAAAGCGCCTTGTAGCATTTACTCTGATTCTGACAATGGTCTGGAGCTCCACGGTGAACTTTAACAGCGGAGCATTTACTGCCTATGCGGAAATGACGGAGCAGGAGTATGCGGAACCTTCCTCCGGCGGAACGGAAGAGGGCGAAGGTTTGCCGGATCCGGAAAAACAGGCCGGGGAGCCGCAGGGCGCGCCGGAAGCCGACGGTTTGCCGGAATTCGCAGGTGATCCGGAAAACGAAGGAATCCTGCCGGAAAACAAGGATTCTGAGAAAGAACCCATGGAAGAAGGCACCGGTGAGGACGCTGCCGCGGACGGGGAGAGCGGGGAAGATTCCGTAGAGAAGCTCGCAGGGGAAAACCTTTCCGAGGAAGAATCCGCAGAGAGCAAAGATTCTGATGAGGAATCCGCGGAGGACAATACAGCGGAGAAAGAGCCTGCTGAAGATACCAATCCGGAAGAAAAAAACCTAAAGGAAGAAGCTGACGGGGAAGAACCTGCGGAAGGAGAAGGCACCGGTGAGGACGCTGCCGCGGACGGGGAGAGCGGGGAAGATTCCGTAGAGAAGCCCGCAGGGGAAAACCTTTCCGAGGAAGAATCCGCAGAGAGCAAAGATTCTGATGAGGAATCCGCGGAGGACAATACAGCGGAGAAAGAGCCTGCTGAAGATACCAATCCGGAAGAAAAAACCCTAAAGGAAGAAGCTGACGGGGAAGAACCTGCGGAAAAAACAGAGACGGAAAACGGGTACGCAGAAGAAACGAAGACCGGGGAATCTCCGGAAGAGGCCGTTAAAGGATCTTTCGCCATGCGCAGAATGACCCTGGCCAAAGGGGCTCCCGCGGCAGTAACGGGTACGGAAGAGGAAACCGCGGCAGTAAAGGGTACGGAAGAGGAAACCCCGGAAGAAACGGAAAAGGACGAGAAACAGGCAGAGGAAACGGATCCTGAAGCGGAACCCGCGAAAGGAACGATCAGTGCGGAAACCGGCGCGGAGCAGACGGAAGAGCCTGCGAAAACTCCCGTCGCGGAAGAACTGAACCGTACGGCAGAGCAGGACGGAACACCGGGAAACCTTCCTCTTTTGATGACCCGCAGCCTAAGATCTGCTGCCCCTGCCAGACTGGCTGTACAGTCGGCTGATGGAACCGGAAGCCAGACAGTACAAACCGAAGAAGTGAATGAGGACGCGCTGCCCGGTACGGAAGCGCCGATGCTTTTTGCAGTGTCACCAGCAGGAACGAATGAAGGCAGTATCCCTGAGGAGGCTACAGAACCCGTAACGCCGAGGCTTTTTGCAGCACCTTCAGCAGGAACGAATGAAGGCAGTGTCCCTCCGCAGGCAGCGGAACCGACCCAGGTCACTTCTGCTCCTTCCACCCTTCAGAGCAAAATTGAATCGGCGGTCAGTACTGCCATGGGCGGAAGAATCCGGATTATTCTGGAGAAAAACACCATCTATGACGGAGAAGTCAATATTGACAAAACCGCGAGCGCTTTCACGGGGATTAACGAAGTGGAGATGGACGTGGCGGATGCAGGAGAGGACGGCCTGCAGGCGGACGGCAGCACGCTGTTCACGGGTGTCATGAATCTTCTGAACGGTATCTCCATGATCATGAAAGGACTTGGACTGCCGGGAATTGTTAACGTACAGAGCGGCTCATCCCTGACCTATTTCGGCACCCGGGCGGATGACGGCGTGAACGTCAGCGTCAGCGGCGCCGGATCCAAGGCGGAAGTGCATACCGGCGAAGGCGAGGACAGCGTCAGCGTTACCGCCCAGGACGCGGAGAGCGTCAGCATCGATACCGGAAAGGGCGGCGACACCGTCCGGGCCGAACTGAAAGGCACCAATGCGGAAATCCAGACCGGAGACGGGGAAGACACCGTGGACCTGACCCTCCAGGGGGCCGGGAAAACGGCGGCCATCCGGACCGGGGAAGAGGCGGATACGGTTACAGCCGCTGCCGATGCAGGCAGCAGCCTGACCATTGAAACAGAAGCCGGAAAGGATACGGTGCAGGCCGTGATCAAGGGCGGCAGCACTGCTGCCATCCGGACCGGTGACGGCGATGATACGGTCAACGCCGAGGTGACCGCCGACAGCACCGCCGGCATCCAGACCGGCGAGGGCGATGATACCATCGGGATCACCGCGGCCGGAAACGGGGAAACGCTTGCAGACGGAAAAACGGAGTTTGTGACGGTCAGCGCCGGAAACGGCGATGATTCCGTTATCGTTGCCGGCAAAGGAACTCCCTCCAACGGCACCCTCCGGATCGACCTGGGCGACGGCGCCAACCTGGCCGATGTGGACATCTCTGTTGCGGACGCGGCGAACACGGTGGCCGTCGTCGGCGGCGCGGGCAATGACCGGATCCATGCGACCGGCACGCTGAATACAAACGGCGCAGAGGGTGCAGCGGGAGACATCCGGCTGACAAACAGCAACGGAAAAACGGTGGCGATTACCTATGATGCCGGCGCCATCGAGAGCGTTACGGATAACCTGGCCAACAAGGCGAAGGTGGAGTTCACGGATCCCGCCACCCAGCTGGCGAACAACTTTACAGATTATATCTATACCGGCAGCCTCGATAACGATCTTCTTTTCAGCGGAACCCCGAATCTTCTGCTGACCAATGTGATTGTCAAAAACGACGACGCGCTGCAGGTGGGCAAAAACATTACCGCGGACGGACTGCAGCTGGTCCTTCTGGGCAGAACGGTCCAGGTGGACGGAACCGTCAAGGCGGGGCTGGTACGCATTGAAGCGGAATCCGGAACCGGTGTGGGAGCGCCCCGTGCGCCGGGGAAGATTGCCGGGAGCACGGATGACATTCCGATCAGCCTGCTGAACCTGGCCCATACGGCTGCGGTGACCATCAACGGAAAGGTCATCAGCGCCGGGGACGTGCTGATCCTCTCCAAAGCACAGCAGCAGGGCGGAATCATCACCCTGGCGCCTGACAGCGGCCTGATCAATGTCAAGGTTGCCAAAGCCATCGTGGATGTGAACGGCGAAATCTATGCCGGTTATACTGAGAACCAGGGTGCTGTTACCCCCGTCGAAGGCAAAGGCAGCGTCAGCATTCTTACCCAGGTGAAAACCACCAGCGGCGTCGGGGATTCCTACGAGGACGGGAACGGGGGATCCTACGAAGGGCTGCCTCTTGCGGTTTCCCTGGTCAAGGCGGATTCCATCATCAATATTGCCGAAACGGCAAAGATTGTTGCCTCCGACAGTATCAGGATTGCGTCCGAAACGGATGCGGAGATTGAAACCCGGGCGGATTCCGGTTTCGCCGGTATTCCTGCCGCCATTGCCGCTTCCTATGTGATTGGCGATGCAAAAAGCACGGTGGCCGGAACACTGGAGGCCGGGAACCAGGTGACTGTTTCCGCCGACGGCAACCTGAAGGTGACCACCCTGGCGGAACGGGGCAGCAATGCGGCCTCGGGCAGCACCAGCGGCTATGCAGCCCTGGCCCTTGTCCTGCAGGGTGTGAAGGCGGAAATAGCGCCTGCGGCCAAGGTTACTGCCGGAAAAGATGTGAACGTCCAATCCGACGCGGCGGAAAAAGTGTACACCACTGCCGCCAGCTCCGCCGCGGCCGGTTCCACGGAACAAAACCCCGTGGAGAGCATGTACAGCTATCTCACCGGACTGTGGGGAACGATCAGGAAGACGCTGGGCCTCGGCGATGACGACCTGAAAGAGATGGACGCCGCGGTCAGCAAGGTGACCGCCGGCGGCGGAGCGGCCGGAGAGGCTGTCCAGCTGGATGACAAGGCCGGTATGCACGGCCAGGTTACCTTTGCAGAAGATGAAAACCATCAAGTCAGCGTCACCGTGAAAGCGGCGGCAGGATACCGGGTCAAATCCGTGCAGTGGCGCGGACTGGATGCCGGGGCGGCCGGCTATGCGCCTGCCGCGGCCCTGACCCCGGACGCGGACGGAAAGTATACCTTTACCAGGGACAAGACCTACGCAACCCTCTTTGTGGAGTATGAGGAAGACCCGGACTACAATCCGGACGGGCAGGCAGCAGCCTCCGGCGCGGATGCCTTTGAGGACGGGTATGACCAGATGGCAGAAGGCCCCATCAATGTCCGGACGCTGGTGGGGAACATGACCGGGAACCTGTCGGAAGACGGAATCGACAAGGAAGACCGGACGGTCAAGCTGGTGCTGCCGGACGGCAGCAGTGACGGCGCCATCCTGACCTATGAAACGGAAGAGGACGGAAAATGCCTGGCCAGCGTTGCCCCGGGACAGAAGCTCAGGCTTGTGGTGAACCCCGCAGCGGGCAAAGCCCTCCAAAAGGACAGCCTGACGGCCCAGTATACCGTGATGGACAACGGCCAGAGCGCCGTCCGGACCGCGGTCATCCAGCCGGATGACAAGGGCGGCTACTACCTGTTGATTCCGGAGAACGCGGATCCGGCAGCCGGGATCAGGATCAGCGCGGCCTATGTGGACGCGGCCGATCCGCAGGCGGTTATCGGCCAGGCCCAGGGCATGCAGCTGGCCGGTGCGGCCGCGGTGGGCATTACAAAGAATGAAAGCCAGGCGGTGATCGCGGGCAAAACGGACGACGGAAAAGCGGCCGCTTCTGTGACCGCCGGCGGGGATGTGACTCTTCTCGCGGAGGCCGCGGCGGATGTGCGGACGCTGGCGGACGGCACCGCCGTGACCGAAGGGACCGCCGCGGACCCGGCGGATACCAGCCTGGGGGCTGCCCTGGCCCTGACGGTGGCCGAGAGCCACAACAAGGCGGAGATCAAGGGCAGCGTGGAAAGCGCCGGAGACGTGAAGGTCCAGGCCTTCGGAGAAGCCGGCGTTCAGACGGAAAGCAAGGCCGGATTCAGCCGCGGCGCCACCGGCGTCGGCGGAGCAGTTTCGATCCAGGTGGCCAAGGCGGACAGCAAGGCCAGGATGTTTGAAAAATCGAATGTGAAGCTGGACGGAAAGCTGAGCGTTGAAGCGGAGAACGATGTGGGATACTCCGTGAACGCGGACGCTTCCGGCAACACGCGGACCGCCGGGGAAACGGGCGTCGGCGCGGGCATTGCCGCAGCCATTGATACGGCGAAGACGGTGGCCGCGATCCAGGACGGCGCGGCGCTGGCGCAAAAAACGGACGGCCAGAACATCCGCGGAATCACCCTCCGGGCGGACCAGCAGGTGAAGGACAGCGTGACCGCAGCGTCCGGCGCGTCCGGCAAGGACACCGCCCTGGCAGCGGCCCTGGCCGTGGACTCTGTTACCACCGGGGCGGAGGCCTATCTCGGCAAAATCGGCGGACAGTCCGAAGACAGCGTCCTGAATGTGGACGGTGATGTGAAGATTACCGCCGGCAATACCGCGGCGCACTTTGTGCAGACCAACGGCGCAGCTGCGGGCACAAAAGGCGGCTATGGCGTTGCCGCAGGCTTCTCCTTCATTGCGGACAATGCGGCGGCCCGGCTGAACCAGAGCCTGACCGCGGGATCCCTGCGGGTCAACGCGGAAACGGAAAGCGATATCCGGAATATCAATATTGCCGGCGCCAAAGGCGGAAGGATCCCCTTCTCCCTGAGGCTGCGGCAGAACCGGCTGGTCCTGCTGCTGGACGCCATCCTTGAGATGGAAGTCCTGGCCGGGGAACTCCCGAGGAAACCCGTGGAATTATATTGGAAATACCGTCCTCCGACGGTGCTGGTCAACAACATGTCCATGGGTATTGCAGGCGCGGCGGGATTCAACTTCCAGGAGAGCGAAAGTCTGGCGGAAATTCTGAACCAGCGGAGCATCGAGATCGGCGGGAAGGCCCGGGTGACCGCCGGAAACCGTACGGAGGCGGTTCTGAAGGCAGACAGCAGCACCACCAACGCCGGCATGGGCGTCGGCCTGGGCGCCGCATACAACGCGGTGACCATGCACAATACGGCCCGGATCGGCAACGGGAACATCAAGGCGGCGTCCCTGGAGGTTTCCGCCACCACGAAGGAAAAGACAACGCCGACAGCGGCACCGGATTACAGCGACCGGACGTTTGACGTTTCCACCGACCAGGGGAAGCAGGACCTGAAGAATTACCTGACGGAACAGATCGGCCAGCCTGTGAACGACTATGTGCAGGACCTGGGCCGTGAAATCGGCCTGGGGGACTTCCTGCCGGGCAACATAGTGAACAGTATCATCAGCCCCGTCGGCAGCGAGATCCTGGATGAATTTGTCAATTCCTCCGGATTGGCAGACATGTTCGGCACCGGCTTTATCGAAGACGTGATCAACGTCATCAAGGACAACAAAAAAACCGAAAAATGGATCGGCATCGGCCTCCTGGCGGTGGCGCTCGAAGCCGATGCGGTGCCTTTTGACGATTTCGGCGACGGCAGCCTGGGAAAGATCGTCTCCAGCTTTGTGGACGGCTTCAACGAGATGCTGGTCAAGAGCATCCGTAGCTCGGTG
>Ga0265301_10004251_pt1 | contig 14559 bp, 10 predicted proteins | sample AusTroGonzalo_MG_2_FD_193488 | JGI IMG/M metagenome (GOLD analysis project Ga0265301, IMG submission 193488) | Bovine rumen microbial communities from tropical cattle in Woodstock, Queensland, Australia - Gonzalo_04 | ecosystem: Host-associated > Mammals > Digestive system > Stomach > Rumen ...
CTTCGATAATCGACTGGTACATTTTTTGAATACCGTCCATTTGATGTCGCGTTGTGATTTCGGCGAGGCGTTCGTTGCGGAATTGCTCTTGCACTAAAAAAATTCGCATTTTTCGGATTAACGGGTCGCTCATGGTAAAGCGGATCTTTTCGACCGTTTCGTGAATGAACTCGTCGATGCTGTCGGGAATCTTGCCGATTTTCTTGTCGGAACCGAAATTTTCTTCGTAACGGGCTTCGGCGATGTCAATCAGCGAATTGAGAATGTCTTCTTTGCCTTTGAAATGCTTGTAAAGCGACGGCGCCTTGATGCCGACATCCTGGGCGATTTGCTCCACGCTCGTGCCATCGTATCCGTTTTTGGCAAATAGCGTTAATGCGGTTTCTAGAATTTTTTCTTTAGTGGACATGGCGCCTCTTGTTTTTGAAGTTTACGGCTTTTATGGCTAATGTGTGTTAGCTAAAATAGCTAATAGCTATTAGCCTGTCAAGAGGCGGATTGGGTATTTAAAAAGGACCTTTGTGCAAGGTCCCTGATGCGCTACATTCCGAATATATCAGCGTGTGTTCCTGTATCGACTAAAGTCAATGTGAGAATGCCTTGATTTTTTCGATAGCATAATAGCCAATTGGGTTTGATATGCAATTCTCTGGTGCCGCTGAAATTCCCTGACAGTTCGTGGTCATGGAATTTTTCGTCAAGACGTTCATCCTTGCGAAGTTTCTCTACAATGTCTTTGAGTTCTTGTATGGGGAGTCCTCTCTTTTTGCAAAGTTTGTAGGACTTCTTGAATTGGCTAGTCCAAATAACTTCGTATATCATTCGTCAAGATCCGCCCACATTTCGTTCATATCAGTATAACGCTTTGTTTGGGGATCTGCTTCTAGCCTTTTGGCTTCTTCGATTGATTCAGCCAATTCTTTGTGATATTTGGGGTACTCTACCTTGAATGGCAGTCCGCGGTGTAAAACAACCTGACGCAAGAACATAGAGACAGCTTGCGACATAGAGAGTCCGAGACCTTCTAACAGGGCTGTAGCCTCGTCATTAAGTTCGGAATCAATGCGGAAGTTTTTTGCTACGGTACTCATATTGTTAAATATATAATGATTTGAAAGTGTTTGCAAGTGTCTGCTTGCTTTTGGTGTTGTTTGCGTGTGTTTCATTACTTCTCCATTGTTTATTTATGAATATATACTCCTTGTAAATCACCATGCAATACCCCTCGCTTTTGGTCAAATCGCTTGTATTTTCCGTCTCTTGCTTGAAAGAAAATTTGCTTTTGATTTTGAATAATCTATATTGCCCAATGACATAGCCTATGAAATCCTGAACTTGTTGATGGGTGGCGTAGGCGCATAGAAATTTGAGATTCGTCTCTTATTCTTGCTACAGAAATACGACCAATTTTTTCAATCGGCAAAGAATAAGACTAGCGCTCACGTCCCATTTGGGGCGTGGGTCGTTTGTGTTTATTTGTCGATAGGCTTCTTGGTCGTTGCCTTTGTAGCAATAAGTGCTTACGACTCCACGCCTTTTTTGTTTATATCAGCATTTGGGGCGTATGTCATGACACCTGGATAGAGATGTTTCTCTATCACCTTTTACGCGGAGTAGCGAACGTCATGGCAAAGAAGAAAAACGCTGAGAACGCATTGAATCTCGAAAACATCCTTTTTAATTGCCGAGATATCTTACGGGTGGCTCGCAATTCAGGTTCGTTCTTCGAAAAACGCGATATGATGCTCACGCTTGTGTTCTTGCGATTTATTGGCGAGAGATACGAAGATGGCGTTCTAAAATTGCGTGATGCATTGGTCGAACAAGGGCTTAATCCTGATGATGAAAATATTCGTGCAGCTTTCTTCGAAGATGCTTCGTTTACGGATGGTACCTATAATTTGCCTCCTGATGCTCGCTGGTCAACGATTATTAATACTCCTGCTCCAAGCCTTAATTCCGCATTAGATAATGCTTTAAAAAGTATTGCTCAAGATTCAAAAGACCTCAAGGGTTGCTTTGTTGAAGGTACTTTCATGACTCGAAACTTGGCTCCGAACGACATTAAGAAACTGGTGGACGAGGTGAACAAGATTAGCCATAAGAAATTTGGCGAAGAAAAAGACCTTATTGGTCGAGTCTATGAATATTTTTTGAAAGAATTTGCTGTGAATGCTACGAAGGAAGAAGGCGAATTCTACACACCGCACGATGTTGTCCAGTTGATTGCGTCCATGATAGAACCTTACGACGGCACTCTTTACGACCCGTGTTGCGGTTCGGGTGGTATGTTTATCCAGAGTGCGGAACTTGTCAAGTCAAAAAAGGGTGACATAAATCGCATCAATATTTATGGGCAAGAAAAGGATGCTGCGACATATCGACTTGCAAAGATGAACCTTGCACTGCGAGGGCTGAGCCATCACCTTGGCGAAACAAATGACTCCACTTTTAGAAATGATTTGCATAGGGGCATTTATTTTGATTACATCATGGCAAATCCGCCATTCAATCTTAAGGGTTGGTATGATAAGGATTTAGAAAATGATGCTCGTTGGGCTGATTATGAAACCCCTCCAGATAGTAATGCGAACTACGCATGGATATTGCATATGCTATCTCACTTGAAACCGTCTGATGGTGTTGCTGGTTTCTTGCTTGCGAACGGAGCGCTGAACGATGATGATACGATTAATATTCGCAAGAAACTGATTCAGAACGATAAGGTTGAAGCGATTGTCGTTTTACCGAGGGAATTGTTCATTACGACTGATATCAGTGTAACGCTTTGGATTTTGAATCAGAACAAGAAAGGCGGTAGATATCATGATCGCAAACTCCGAAATCGTGAACACGAAATTCTGTTTATGGATTTGCGTCAGTGGACGGAAAATCCAGTAAAGAATGAACAAAAGAAAAAAGTGCGCTTGATTACGGAGCAGATTGAACGTGCTGCTAAGATATATCACGATTGGCAGGGTGAAGGTGTCGATGGCTCAAAGTATGAAGTTCCTGAACTTTACCGCAGTGTGAATATCAAGGAAATTGAAGAAAAGAAATGGGCGCTTACGCCGAGCAAGTACATTGAGTTTATAGACCATGACCTAGAAATTGATTACAAGAAAGAAATGAAGCGTATCCAAGACGAAATGAAGTCCTTGATTGCGACCGAAAAAGAAAGTCAGGATATGTTAGTAAAGGCTTTTGCGGGGATTGGATATGGCATCGAATAAATTGAAGACATATAAATTGGGTGATTTAATAGAGCTTTCTGAAGATACTAATGGCAATCTTGATTATGGCATAGATGATGTTAAAGGTATTTCAATAAAGAAAGTTTTTATAGAAACTAAAGCGGATATGGAAGGTGTTTCACTAAGACCGTATCTTTTAGTAAAACCCGATTGTTTTGCGTATGTGACGACTACATCTCGAAATGGCGAAAAAATCACTCTTGCACATAATGTCTCTGAAAATACGTATATTGTTTCGTCATCTTATGTTGTATTTCGTGTAAAGAAAACAGATATTCTTCTTTCTAAATATCTCTATATCTATTTTAACCGTCCTCAATTTGATCGCTTTGCCCGCTATAATTCTTGGGGAAGCGCTCGTGAAGCTTTTTCTTGGCAAGACCTTTGCGATGTTGACATCGTCCTGCCGGATAAGACTGTCCAGCAAAAATATGTAGACATCTATGAATCAATGGTGGCAAATCAAAAGTCGTATGAAAAAGGTCTTGATGACCTAAAATTGACCTGCGATGCGTATTTGGATAAACTGAAAAAAAATTATTCTCCTCAAAAAATCAGTAAGTACATTGAATTGAGTGATTTACGAAATGAAAAAGCTGAATTTAGTATTGAAAATGTAAAGGGAATTTCGATTGAAAAGAAATTTATTGAAACTAAAGCGGACATGTCTGGCGTATCCTTGAAACCCTATCTTGTCGTAAAGCCGAACTATTTTGCTTATGTTCCTGTAACATCTCGAAATGGCGAAAAAATTACTATCGCTTTCAACTCATCTAACGAAACATATATTGTATCATCGTCATATGTTGTTTTCAATGTAAAGAACGAACAGGAGCTTTTCCCACATTATTTAATGATGTTCCTGTCGCAAAGTGATTTTGACCGTTACGCTAGATTTAATTCTTGGGGCTCTGCACGAGAAACCTTTGATTGGTCGGAAATGTGCGATGTTCAAATTCCTATCCCTGATATCGAAATTCAAAAATCAATTGCCAATATCTATAAGGTCTATACTCAGCGTAAAGCTATCAACGAAAAACTGAAAGCGCAAATTTGCGATATTTGCCCAATCCTCATTAAAGGTTCTTTGGAGGCGTAATCATGGCTAAATTGAAAGAATATAATGGTCGCTTTTGTGAATCAGAATTTGAATTTGCCTTTATTTCGTATCTTGAGGCTGAAAACTGGATTTATCTGCCAGGGAAAAAACTTGCTCGAAGGGAATGTAGAGATGTTCTCCATGCAGATGACATCAAGGAATATTTGAAAACTAATAATCCTGATTTGTCAAATGAAGATGTTGAAACGCTATTTGATATGGTTCGCTTAATCGGTGGCGAGAGTGATTTTGCAACACTCCATAAATTCTATGGATGGCTTATAGACGGTGTTAAGTTTACTCCGCAAAATAGTGAACCAAGAACTATTCAACTGATTGATTTTGAACACCCCGATAAAAATATCTTTCGGGTGGTAAATCAGCTTGCAGTAGATTACACCAATAATGGGCAGAAGGAAACCCGTCGCCCGGATGTCATTCTGTATGTGAATGGTTTTCCGCTTTGCGTAATTGAATTAAAGAATCCTGCCGATGCACATGCCACAATTTATGATGCGTGGGAACAAATCAATATCCGCTATTGGCGAGATATCCCGCATCTTTTGCATTATTGCCCGTTGGCTTGTATTTCTGATGGTGTAAAGACTCGTCTTGGAACAGTGCGAACGCCGTACGAACATTTTTATGCATGGCGACGAATTAATGAAAGCGACAAGATTTCGACGATGCCTTTTGCAGAGACCGAGGCAATGATAAAGGGAGTCTATAGCCCTGTACGATTCCTTGAAATCTTCCGCGATTACATCTATTTTCAAGATAGCGAATATGACCATGACGAAAAAGAAATCGTCTGCCGTTATCCACAATTCTTTGCGTCTCGTTTATTAAAACGAAGCATTGTCAAGTCTGTCATTGAAAAAAGCGGCAAGGGCGGCACTTACTTTGGTGCGACCGGTTGTGGCAAAACTTATACGATGGCTTTTCTAGCTCGTCAACTGGCTCTCCGCTGTTCTGATATTCCTGAAATCGGTTCACCAACAATTGTGATGATTGTTGATCGCGACGAATTGCAAAAACAAGGAGCAAAACTTTTCAAGAAAAGTACAGAATTCTTGAATCTTGGTGCTGTGGAGGTAGTAAAGAACCGAGCCAAATTACGCGAGGAACTTGGGGCTCGTGAAAGCGGTGGTTTTTATATCTGCACAATCCAAAAATTTTGTGATCGCGAAGATGATAAAATCGGTTTGATTAACAATCGAGCAAATATTATTTGTTTTTCGGATGAAGCTCACCGCACACAATTGGAACATTCCAAGAAAATTCAATTCAGCAAAGATGTTGACGAAAACATGAGGGCACTTATTTCAAAGCCGTATGCAAAGGTTTTGCGTGAGGCATTCCCACATGCAACTTTCGTTGGTTTTACCGGTACACCGATTGCAGAAACGTATCAAACATTTGGCGATGAAATTGACCGTTATACAATGGACCAAGCTGTTGCTGACGGATTGACTGTTCCTATCAAGTATCATCCTCGAATTGCGAAGGTCTTGCTGGATAAAGAAAAAGTCAAGCTCATTGAAGCATACTACAAGCTATGTGCTGATGAAGGTGCTACCGCAGAAGATATTCAGGCGAGTAAAAAGGCGATGAGTTCTATGGAAATCATTTTAGGAGAACCTTCGCGTTTGGAGCGTCTTGCAGTCGATATTCACGACCATTACGTATCAAGTTGTGCTGGAGATCCAGACCGTGTACAAAAAGCGATGATTGTGTGTTCTTCTCGCTCAATTGCTTATGATTTGCTGATGCAGTTTAAGGCGAAGTATCCTGAATGGTTTGTTGAGAAGAAAACTCCGGATGGTGTTGTCGCAACCGAAAAAGAGTTGAAAGAATTAAAACCAATGCCGTTTATGGCGATGGTTTCTAGCGTGGGTAGTAATGACCCCAAGGAAATGTATAATTATCTTGGTGGCGTCAAGAATGATACTCGCTCTGAAAATATGGACGCCGCTTTTAAGCAGGAAAAATCCAATTTTCATATTGTCATCGTGGTGGACATGTGGATTACGGGATTTGACGTTCCCTGCCTCACATACATGTACAACGACAAACCTTTGAAAAAGCACATGCTCATCCAGACGATAAGCCGTGTAAACCGCAAGGATTCGGGCAAGGACTTTGGCTTAATCGTGGATTACATCGGTATTCGCGACAACATGCGCGAAGCGATGAAAATGTATGGCGGAGATTCCTCGGTTGCACCCACAGTTGACGATGTGGAGCAGGCAACGCTCGCTTTCAGAGAAGAACTTGAAATCTTGAAGAGATTGTTTGTCGGCTACGATGTTTCACCGTTCTTGGATCCGAATTGTGATCCCGCAAAACGGTACATGCTGTTGGCGAAAGCTGCAGAGTACGTATTTAGCTCAACGCAGGAATTTAACTCAGAAAGTAAAAAAGGAATGAAGGCTCCGCAGAAGGTTTCTTTCAAGAATTATTTCTTGCAAGTGGTTAAGCGAATGCGCGTAGCATTTGACATCTGCTCGCCTTCGGGAGATTTGAGTGAAGAAGAATCTGCTTTAGCACAATGCTTTATGGCGATTGCGGGCTTTGTGCGAAAAATGAGTGGAACAACCGATATCGATGCAGATACGATGAATCGAAATGTCGCCAAAATGGTGGAAGAGGCACTCAAGTATAGCAAGGTAGAAAGTATTCTTGATAATGGCGAAGAAGAAGACATCTTTAGTCCGGAATTCTACGAAAAACTTTCCGACGTAAAAATGCCAGCAACAAAACTTGAACTTCTGGTAAAGATGCTGCGCAAGCAAATCAAGGAATTCGGGAAAATAAATCAGATTGCAGCAAAGTCGTTCCAGGAAATGCTAGAACGAACTATTGAAGAATATCACGAAAGACGTAAAGCAGTTTCTGCTGAAGAAGCTGGGGAAACGCAGGAACTGGCTTCCGATGAAATTATCAGGAATGCGACCGAGCAGGCCCTTGAAATTTTACGGCAAATGAACGAGAACCGTGAAAGTTTCCGTAAAATCGGGCTCACCTTCGAGGAAAAGGCTTTCTACGATATTTTGATTGCACTCCGTGATCAATACAACTTTGAATACGGCGAAGACAAGAATGTTGATGGCATTATCATTAATGAAAAATGCAAGTCTCTCGCCAAAAAGGTGAAGGAAATTATTGATACGAAATCTTCATTTGCCGACTGGCTTAACAACCAAAATGTCCGCAATCAGCTAAAGCTCGATATCAAGATTTGTCTCGTGAAAAACGGATACCCGCCGCAATACAGCCCCGAAGTATTCAGCAAAGTTATGGAACAAGTTGAAAACTTCGAGGAGAATCAGTAAAGAGGCTTCGCCTTACACTTTCTTTCGGATGACGGTCAGCAGTTTCTTGGCGCGGGTGGCGCCAACGAGCAGAAGGCGTTTCCAGTCTTCGCGCTTGCTTGTCTCGGTCGGTTCTTCCACATCGACGAGGATTACCGCCATCGTGTCGAGTCCCTTGATGCGGTAGGCACTCACGATGTTCACTTTGTCCTGAATGAGCTTCTTGCCGCCGACCTTGTTCCACACGAAACGGTCATCCTTGATGTTTTTGATGCCGGATCTTGCTTCGCTACGCATGGAGACGACGAGAACTTCGGAAGGCTTGACGCTGTACTTTCGCTCAAGTTCGTTGTAGCTGTTGATGAGCAGCTGCTCTTCTTCTGAAACATCCTTGTAGCGGTATTCCTTGACGGACGTCCCTTGTGGCGTGTTGTTGTAGCTCTGCAGGCGGATATTGGTGTTTTTGTGAATCCACTCTAGAATCTTCTTGGTGTTGCGGAAACCGCGCTTGAGAACCATGACCGGCATGGCTTTTACCTGGACGTTTTCGATGCCGTCACGGTTGGCGTAAAGTCGTTGCGCCGGGTCGTAGAAAACACGTGCAAACCCGCGTTCCTTATCGCGCAAGAGTCCGATGAGCGTATCAATCCATTCGCTGGCGAAGTCTTGAGCCTCGTCGATAATGACGGCGTCAAAGAACATCTTTTCGCGCTGCTTCTTGTCCTTGAATAGTTTTGTCTGGGCGTTGGTGAATGCCTTGGGCAGTTCCTTGTCGTAATACTGCGATTTGTCGGCGCCCATTTTAGGCAGTTCCTTTACTGCCTTGGCGTATTTTTTGCACCAGTCGGCGTAAACGTTGACTTCGATTTTCCCGAAGCCGACACCTCCGTCGCGTCCGTATTTGTCGGTCACGATTTTGCGTTCTTTAGCGAGCGCATTCTCTACGTCTTCGCGGAGCTCTTCGGCGAGCAAGTCGTTGTAGCAAGCGATGGCGACGCTTTTACCGATTTTCGAAAGTCGGAGCGCTTCCCAGATGACCATGCGGGATTTTCCGGAACCAGCCACGCCTTCAATTCTCACGCGGTTGTTCCTGGAAATGGATTCCATCATCATCTGCTGCATTTCTGTCGCTTGCTCGGAATAGTAATTGTCTTCGCGCAACGTGTCTGCAGCGGTTTGTATGTCGCCGATGCCGTCGAAAAAGTTGCGGAGCGCAAAGAGTGCGTCTTCGTCAAGGTATTCGTTTGGATATGGGTTCCCGCCATGGGATTCTTCGGGGGTCTGGAGAATTTCAATTAAACGTTCTTCAAACTTGTTCACGTCTTGCATGTCGGGCTTCAATAACGCGCGCTTTCTCGGAATTTCCGAGAGAGGAATGCCTTCCATGTTTTCCATGTCGCTGAAGCATACCGCCCATTGTACACGCACTCTGTAGAATTCTTTATTCAGGGGTGTCTTGAGCAGTTTTTTCATGTGCTCGTGTAATGGGGCGATTAGTGATGCTACTTGAATGTGAGGTGGTTTTGCCATGGACTTTCCGCTCTGCATCCAGACAACATTGCCTGTTTGAGTTTGGGAACGGGCGGAAATTTTCCCGGATTTGCATTCAACAAGGAGGAGACCGTGTTTGCGGTGGTATAGGACTGCGTCGACTTCACGCAGGACGGAGCCCGTGCTGTCGATGTCGAAATACCAGGATCTGTCCATCCAGACGAGCCAATTGTCGTCGAGTAAGTTGGCTATGCGGGAAAAATCAACTTCTGCACGGGATGGATTATCTGGGGTAACATCAGCTCGGACGGTCATAAGCTCTCCTTTTTAGGGATAATATAAGAAAAATCCTCGGTGTTTTACCGAGGATTTTCGTGGAGTTTGGGAGTGGATTAGAACTTGAATACTGTTTCGAGACCGAAGTAGAACGTTACGTCTTTGCCGTAATCGGTGGTAGAGACCCATTTTTCGTGTCCATCCTTTTTCCAGTCATCGCCCACGGGGACTACAACCTTTGCAAAACCGGTCATGTCGAGATTGTCAACCGGGCTGAAGTAAAGGCGCGGACCGAAATTGACAGAACCGAGTTCCTTCGTGTTATCGATAGTGTTTGTATGCCATTCACCCACAAAACCTGCGGTAAAGATGTCGGTTGCCTTGAAATCGATTTCGCCGTAGGCAAACTTGTATTCAGGGATTTCATAAGCATCGCCGGATTCATGGATTGTTGCCTTGTCCATATCGTCATCAAAGAAAGCGAAGAATATGCCTGTTTTGATGAGCACGCGGCCAAGGTTCAACGTGGGTTCGGCTAACAACGCGTGCGTGGCGTTAGGGTAGGACTTTTTCATGCGGTCTGCATGTAAGCCATAAACGGCGTGGATGTCAAAAGGTCCTAATAAAAGATCGGTATGCAAGCCGGCGTGAAGCTCGTTTTCATCTTTTGTTTGCCAGCTTTTATAGTGGAAAAACGGACGGAATGATTGACCCGCAATATCAAATTGGTAGGCTAAGTGGATATCGTAGCTTTTGTTGGCTTCGCCATAGCAAGATATGTTTTTGCGGCATGAAAAGTCGTTGCTGCCACGACCAAAGCCCAAACCGAATTGCAACCCGTATAGCTGCATGTCTAGACCACGAATGTCGTGTTCTCTCATGCCTGCGGCGTAGATTCCTGCATCGTCATAATTGTAGAATGAGAATGCACCTTCAGAGAATGTCAAATCACCCACACGGAGTGTGAAGTTGTCGCCTCTGTTGTATTGGATGTATGCCTTTTTGTAGGTGACGAATGGATCTTCGGAATCTCCATCGGCTTCAATTTCTGCAAAGGCAGACCAATTTTCGTTGAATTTGACATTGAAGTCTACGTCGATGGTGGATGCGTAGCTGTGGTAGATTTTTTGGTCACTGCCTGTTTTCGCATTAGCGTATGCGTCGAACTCCGCTTTTCCGGATACCTTGAATTCGGGACCTTTCTTTTCGACTGCTGGCTGATTTGCTGTTTGGGTTGTTGCGGCTTCTTGCGCAAAAACGCTTGCAGTGGCAAGGCCAAATGCCATTGCCGTAAGTTTAATGGTATTCATATTATTTTCTCCTTGCTTGTAATAAGAAAATAACATAAAATATGTCAAAAGAATAATAAGTGTTTGGTCCAAATTGGAATAGCGTGATCTACTTCATCTTGAACGCAAGCATTGTGATGTCATCGAATTGCGGGGCGTTCCCTGCGAATTCCTTGACTGCCATGCGGACTTTGCGGCACAGGAGGCGGATAGAATCGTCTTTGGATTCGTTCAGAACTTTCTGCAAACGTTCCATGCCGAACTCTTCATCCTTTTCGTTTGTGGCTTCGGGGACGCCGTCGGTGTAGGTGAAAATCGTGTCGCCCGGCTTAAGCTGCACTTCGAATTCCTTGTACCTGTAGCCTTCCATGCCGGCGAGGACAAAACCGCTTTTGAGGCTGGCAACTTCGAAATCACCGTTTGCATGCTTGATGAACGGTTTTTCGTGACCTGCGTTGGCGTAGACGAGGTGGCCCGTTTTGATATTTAGTACGCCGCAGAGGCATGTGACAAACATGTCGTGCACGTTATGTTCTGCAAGTTCGTCGTTCGCGCGACTGAGCGCTTCGGCGGGCGAGAGCCCGTGTTGCAAGTTGTGTCTCAGCACGATCTTGGAGACCATCATGAAGAGTGCGGCGGGGACGCCCTTGCCTGAAACGTCTGCAATCACGAGGGCGAGGTGGTCGTCGTCTATCATGAGGTTGTCGTAAAAGTCGCCGCCAACTTCAAGCGCGGGGCGCATCATGGCGTAGTTGTCAAAACCTTCTACATTAACGGGCTTCGATAGCGATGCGCGCTGGATTGTCGTTGCGATGGAAAGCTCTGTATGGACTTTCTGTTGCTTGGCTGTTGCCTCGGTCAAGTGCTTCACGTATTCGTCGAGTTCAGTTGCCATTTCTTCGTACGAACGAGCAAGCTTCCCGACTTCGGAGGTAAAAAAGATGTACTTGTGGCATTTTTGCAACGTGTTTTGGATTCTTTCGTAAATGTCTTTGTTCTGCCCAAAAGTCTTTGCAATTTCACTCATGCTCTCGATGGGCTTTGTGACGGTGCGCTCCATGTAATAGAGGAATCCAAGCGAAACCCAGATGCCGATATTCAGTATGGTGCCGATGTAAAAGTAAACGTAGTTCCAGAGATTTAGATTGTTCTCGCCGTATTTAAGCGCAATGCTCGGGTAGCTTGTAATACCGATCGCTACGGAAATAACGATACTCGTGACCAGGAAAAACAAGATGAATTTTTCGTTGAGCGAGAATGAAAAAATGAACTTTGCCTTTTTTTTCTGCTTTTTGCGTATGTTGTTCTGGCAAATGAGCGAGGCGCAAATCAGGTACGGGATGCCTACAATCACCATTGTAATAAACTGGTTGAAGAAGATGTTTGCAGAGAGCATCGAGAAAAATTGCTCGTCGTACTTGAGCTTGATGACGCTCACGACCATGAATGCGGTAGCAAGTGAATCGAGAATGACAATGAGCATGTATTGCACATTCTTGTAAACTTTGTCGAGCTTGAATTTGTTCTTGTCGTTGCGGCGAAGTCGGTTCCAAATCACGGCAGGGACGTATCCGTAAATAATTTGGACGAAAAATCCTGGGATAAAGATGATTGCGTCATAGCCCGACATGATATCTGCAACGAGGTTTGCGATGGCACAGCCGAGGACGCCTGCAAATCCAAAAGAAATACCGAACAATAGGGGGAGTGCTGCTACAATGCGGACTTCAGTCGTGTCGGAAATCTTGAAAAGTTCTCGGCAGGGGAATCCGAGAACGAAGAAAATAAGCCCGCAAATAATGGCGATGAGTATGTATTTATGAATATTCTTCATAAAAACTCCTTCTTAATTTTTAATATAAACATTTTTTAGAGAAGGAGAAAAAATGCGCTCTTCCAATTGCGACTATAGTTTAAAATGGCTTTTGGAGGACGAAAATGGCAAAAAGCGTCAAAAAACGAAAAGCGCTTCTCAAGGAGAAGTGCTTTTTCGCGGGATAGACGAGGCTTGAACTCGCAACCTCCGGCGTGACAGGCCGGTGCTCTAACCAAAATTGAGCTACCACCCCAAGTGGTTCGACTGATTTCTCAATCGGTAGACCATATTTAAAAACTTGTTTTGATTTAGTCAAGTCCTTTTTGTAAAAAATTCATTTTTTTTAATTTTGTATCATTTAAAACTTGTCTAATGATACAAAAAATGTTATATTAAAGTCATGAAGAGAAATGTTCCGTATAGGGAGATCTTATGAAACCGGTAACAGAATATCGTGACTATCGCTGCTGCATGCAGGATTTTTACGATGAACGTAAGAGGACTTGCTCGTTTACGTGGCGTGAATTCGCTCGTCTGGCTGGCTTCACATCGCCGACTTACCTGAAGTTGGTGTGCGAAGGGAAAAGTAGCCTTAGCGAACTGGGCATTGAAAGGGTGGCATCTGCCATGAACCTGGGCGGCTTCGAGTATGCCTATTTCCGCAGTTTGGTGCGCTATAACCAGGCGAAGGATGACGAAACGAAAAAGAACGCCTTTGCGAGCATGAAGGATATTGCGGAAGCAAACAAGATTCGTGTAGTTGATGGAGATGCCTTCACTTATTTTGAGTCTTGGAAAAATCCTGTTTTGCGCGAACTGGTGGCGATGATGCCTGGGGCAACTCCCGAAGATGTTGCCGAAATGTGCTGGCAGCCGATCACTGCGGATGAAGTGCGTAAATCCTTGGACTTTATGGTCAGTGTTGGGATTTTGCAGCGCAAGTCCAAAAATGTCTATGTGCAGACGGATAAGGCTTTGGTCGGTAATTCCGAAGTGATGCCTTTGGTGGTTCGCTCCATGCACCGTGAAATGGCTGGCTTTGCGCAGAAGGCTATTGACGAGTATGATATTCATGAGCGTGATGTTTCCGGTGTGACCATGGGGATTGACCGAGAAACTTACGAACAGATTGTGCGGGAACTGGATTCCTGTCGCAGAAAGATTGTGGCGATTGCCAACATGAGTAAGGAACCTTGTCAAGTTTATCGATTGAACTTGCAGATGTTCCCTTTGTCTAAAAATACACATAAAAATAACGAGGGCTGATATGAATAAATACATTGGAACTAACGTTTTGTGTTTGGGGTTGTTAGGGGCCCTTGCATTAACGGCGTGTTCAGACGAATCCGGGGTTTCCAAAAATTTTGGAACCACCGAAGAAAAAAACGCATTCTGGAATGAATCCGCCAATCTTAAGGATTGGAACGTCATGAAGGGATCGGACATTAAGCTGGAAAATGGCAAGAGCGCTTTGCTCGGTCGTGTTTCGCTGAAAAAGTCCGGTGATGACCTTGCACGTGCCGGTATCGCCTATGACGTTTCCAACGAGGATGGTTCTCCGACCGATCTTTCTCAGGGGAGCGATGGTTTGTGCGTCTCGTACAAGTCTGACTTTACCGTGGAGGTCCGCCTCGATACGGCTGACTACGCAAGCTCTTCTGTGGATAAGGATGTGCCTTTCGTCAGTCTGAATATGAAGGATTCCGGATCCGAAAGCCATTGCGCATCTTGGGATGATTTCAAGATGAAAAAATCGGATGACGTGGATGGTTCTGACGTTGTCAAGAAGGTGCGTTCTGTGCAGCTAGTCTTTGTGGGCGAATCGGGTTCGACGGGTGAATTTAGCATTCAGCGCCTGACTCCTTACGTTCGCTCGGATCTGTGGATTGGCAAGGATGGAAAGTCCAGTGTAGAAACCGGCTTTGAAAAAGGCGATAAGGGAACTTCTGGCGAGATTACTTTCTTTGGAGATTCTTCCAAGGCCTACTTTGAATGGGGCGAAGACGATTATTCGGATTTG